>Ga0137409_10000720_pt1 | contig 36241 bp, 32 predicted proteins | sample CZODoug1_16funga_FD_122059 | JGI IMG/M metagenome (GOLD analysis project Ga0137409, IMG submission 122059) | Vadose zone soil fungal communities from Angelo Coast Range Reserve, California, USA - CZODoug1_16fungal (Hybrid Assembly) | ecosystem: Environmental > Terrestrial > Soil > Vadose zone... | reverse complement strand
ACGGAACGATCAGCCGGATCGGCCGATCTGGATAATTCTGGGCATAGGCCATGCCAAGGCAGACGAAAGTGACCAATAAGGCGCCGATCAACCTAGTCGCCGATTTCAATGTCACGCGCTGTATCCCTGCTAATAATTGGCTGTGAACTCTGAACCGAGCACTTTCACGATCCGCTCCACGCCGTCGAGCGATCCGAGGCTAGCGCGCAGGATGGCCAGCAGATTGAGGGCGCATTCGCGGCATCCATCGGCCCCAATGAAGCCTGGAGTTTCCACCCTCACGGCGTCGCTCCCTGCTTCCCATTAAAAGATGCGTCTAGATCAAAAGCGAGTCCAAAATGACATCAACTGTATCCAGAATTAGCCACATGCATCCCAACAACCGATTGATTTTCCATCCAGGCTACCGGCAAGCTTGTGTCCGACAATTTGAGGGATGGCCGCCACCCTTGCCTTATTGGCTCAGGCACGGGGCTAGCGCCATTTCTGAGCATCATCAAAGACCCTCAAACCTATTAGGGATTCGAGAAGGATCGTCCTACTTCACGGCTGTCGTCGCGTGGCTGAGTTGGCATAGGGAGAGCTGATCACCGAGAAGCTGCCGAAGGATGCGATGATCGGCGACATCGTGCGTAACCAACTTATCTGCCGTCCGAGCGTCACCCGCGACCCATTCCGCAACCGTGGGCGCGCTACGGACCTCACTACATCCGGAAATTTGTTCGACGACATCTCCTTGCCTATTCTGGAGGCGGACAAAGACAGGTTCTGTGAAGTCCCGCGCTGCTTGAGGATACCAAGCCTCTGCTCCTTGGCAGAAACTTCGAAGAAGGCATTCACGGAGAAGCTGCAGACTTCGTCGTCGAGAAGGCGTTCGCCGAGCCTTAGTAGCGCGGCCCTGGCGTCAGGCTACTTATCTCTTTGATTCTGAAACCAAGCTACGACGATTTCGCCAGCTTCGACAATGTGCTCAACCATTGTCGTCCGGCTGCGCGCAGGATCCCGCTTTTCGAGGGCGGAGAGGATCATTTCATGATGCCGGATATTCGCCTCCATGCGAAAGGTATCCATCCCGACCGACGATGTGGACATCACTTCGCTGGTGTATCCAGAGCGGATTTCGCCGAGCATTCGCTCGAGGTTCCTGTTGTTCGATGCCGCCGCAATCGTGGAATGGAATTCGGAATTGGTAGCAATCCAGACGGCCGATGCCCGGGACCGCATCGCCTTGTCCGCGGACTTGGGCTTGGCCGGCGCCCTATTACGTTTGCGCAACGCTGTCACGGCTCGCACGAACCGGTCGTGCGAATTGCGCAGGCTCGCGAGTTGGTCGTCGGTAATCCAACGGGCGGCGAGTTGGGCAGCTAGCCCCTCCAGTTCGGCGCGGATTTGGTACATCTCGCCAATGTCGCGAGACGACGGCGTCGAGACTACCGCGCTGCGCCGTTGCTCCTGGGCAACGATCCCCTGCGCCTCAAGGCGGGACAGCGCTTCGCGGATCGGCGTTCGGCTGACGGCGAATTCTTCAGCCAGCGTTTCCTGCTTGAGGCGAATTCCCGGCGCATATTCGCCCGAGGCAATCTTCGCCCGTATCTTGGCCGCAATTTCTTCAATCAACTTGGCTGAGCGAGCGTTCGCCATTGCCTCACACTGTTTCCCTTGGGCGAGCTGTGCCAGCCAAAACAACCGTCGGCGGAAGCGTACACAGAAAACCTTCAGCGCTGCATAGCGAAAGTCGAGCCCCACAATCAAGCCGCTTGAGAGAGGTCGCGCGGGTGACGCCGCACTACCATGGGCCTGCTAGACATCGCGCTATCGACCGCTCGTAATCCACAGGATTTTTGGCGCTGGCGGCGCTCACTTGGGCGTTTCTAACGTCCTGAAGCCCCACTCAAACTCAAACGGCCGGTGAAATGGCCATTTTGGATGCAGCGGGATTTTGGATTTATAATTTATATTTTTGGATACAATAATTGCGATTTGAGTTACATTCACGAATGACTGATGCCCCGCGCACCATGGACATTTCGCGGCGAAAAACTCTCCGGCGGCTATACCGCAACCGAACTAGTCGGATGGTACAATGGGCACCCACACTATCGCGACTGTGCGTTCGATCTCCCGGGCAAAGTCGCGGTAATTGTCGGCAATGGCAAGGTTGCGCTGGACGTGCCACGCATACTGTCGATCTGCTCGACATTGAAGACCGTGTAGCCCTTCATGAAAGGAATCGCGCGTTCGGACGGTGTCGGCCTCGGTACGGATGATCTTGTCCGCATAAACGACGAGGCTGCCGTGTTCGCCGGTGCGGACGTTGGCTTTCAACTCTCTTGCCTGCTTGAAGGTCATCCAGACCGGCGCGGCATAACCCTTTTCCATCGCTGCCGACCACAACATCAGGACATTGATACCCCGATACGGAATTCCGCTCCCGCGCAGGGGCCACGTGATACGCCCAGCGGCAGCTCGGCATTCCACGGCCTGAGCCACGGTCTCACGCCTTTCTCAAGCTCGCCGACGATCTGATCGGTGATGCGCTGATAGATGTCCATTTTCATTGCCTGCCCCTTCCTTGGCTTACGGGTTCGCATGAACCCGACTAGCCACGCGGCAATGAGCAGGGGTTGGCCGTCACAGGCCAAAAAACGCGGGGTGGCGCGGGCCGGAGCCCGGCCTTGATCCGGGCGACAACCCGGCCCGCGTTTTTTGCCCACCGGGCTTGGCCTTGACGGCCAGTGCCACGGCGAGATGGAAAGCGCCTCCCGGATCAAGCCATCTCAATGATAAGTTTGGCGAGAGAGTCAGGCTGTGAGAAGAACGAGGAATGGCTCGTTTTGAGAGAGGCCACGGTTGCGCCTGGCACATCGCTGATCATAAGACGTTGCGTTTCGATAGGAATGGCCTTGTCCTCGGTGCACTCGATATAGACGCGAGGAATGCTGCCGAAGCGTTTTGCCGTGATAGTTGAAACTGTTTGATTTGGAACCGAGCTTTGGATCGGCAGGACGTTTTTTGCCGCGATATCGACATCGTGTTCGCTGCAATCGGCATAGAACGCGGCTTTTACAACGGCCCGCTGCGTGAGATCGAGCTTAACGCCGCGACCATCGTTGACCTCCGACATCACCTGAAACAGCTCCTTGGCCGCCGGTATCTTGAGATACAGAAGAATGTAGTCGACGGCCTTCTTGCCCTTCGGCGCCATGAAGGCCGTCAGGTAGATCAGCTTCGAAATCTTCTCCGGATATTTCTCGGCGAGGTATGTCAGCGTGACGCCACCCATGCTGTGCCCGACCAGTACGACTTTCTCGCTGGAGCTCTTGAGGATCGCCTCGACCGGCTGGGCGTAGTCCTCAATCGATTTGAAGCTGTCGTAGGCAGCCGAGTTGTATCCGTGCGAGGTGAGGTCTGGCGTTGCGACGGGATAGCCTGCGAGCGCCAGGCGATCGGCGACCTTCTGGAAGCAGCCACCCCAGTGCCACGACCCGTGGACCATGATGATTTTTGGCTTTGGCTTGGTTGCGGCTTGGGCCCGGGGTGCGGCGACAGCGGCGAACATGGCGGCGGTTGCGGCTTGAAACAACTGGCGACGTTGCATGACGTTTCCCTCTGGTTTGAGTCGATTGTTTGCTTGCAAACAAGATGCCAGCGTTGGTACACGAACGACATCGCCGCGCATGCACTCGACGCACTGGCACAGAGCCGCATCACCGATATCCACATTATCGGCCGACGTAGTGCCGCGCAGGCAAACTTTTCTCGCCAGGAGCTAAGGGAGCTCAGCACCGTTTCGGCATGCCGGATCGCCACGGATGATGGACTCGCGCTGAACGCTGCCAGCGAGATCGAGGCAGCGGACAAGATGAATCGCAACACCCGCTCCAATATCGACATTTTGAAAAGCTTCTGTCTGCCGGCCTCCCGGTCCTGCCGTCGCGATGCTCCCATCCACAGCGCCGGGCTGCGCTGTGGCCACGCGGTCGATCAACTCAACTCCGGTCTTAAATGGCGAGATAGTTTCGGCGGATATCATCGTTCGATCGAAGACTATCGATGGTACCGGAGAACTTAATCTGGCCCTTCTCGATCACATAGGCGCGCTCCGAGACCAAACTGGCGAAATGCATATTCTGCTCCGACAGCAAAACCGTAATGCCGGACGCAGTGACGTGAATTATTGCTTGCGCGACCTGCTCGACGATTTTGGGCGAGAGGCCTTCGGAGGGCTCGTCCAGAAGAATGAGAGAGGGGTTTCCCATGAGTGTGCGCGCGACGGTTAGCATCTGCTGTTCGCCGCCACTCATATGGGCGGCTAGGCGCCCGCGCATTTCAGCGAGATTGGGAAAAATTGAGTAGAGCTTTTCGCGCGTCCAGGGTTCGCGCCCCATCGGGGCGTGGCGACGTCCCACCTCAAGATTCTCCTCGACAGTTAGACTTACAAAAATCCGTCGATCTTCTGGAACGAAACCGACCCCCCGCCGCGCGATCACGAAAGGATCGAGCCCGCTTACTTCCTTCCCTTCGAACATGATATTGCCCGAACGCGGCGGGACAACGCCGATGATCGATTTCATTAACGTCGATTTTCCCGCGCCGTTACGACCCAACAATGCGACGGCCTCGCCCTGGCTAATGGTGAGCGACACGTCGTGCAGGATATGCGCGGCGCCATAAAAGCTATTGATGTTGCTAACTGTCAGCATTATGCCGCCCCGTACATCGTACCGCCGCCCAGATACACATCTTGCACGTGCTTTTCTTCGCGAATGGCGGCGGGCACCCCGCTAGCGATGACTTGGCCGCGATTGAGCACAATAACGCGGTCCGCATGGCCGAAGACCACGTCCATATCGTGTTCCGTAAACAGGATGGAGACCCCTTCGCTCTCCATGAGGTTACGTACCAGCTTCATCATGGCGATACGCTCGGTCGGCGCCATGCCTGCCGTTGGTTCATCCATCAGCAGCAGCCTAGGGCTATTACCGAGCGCCATGGCAAGATCCAGGCGCTTTAGATCGCCATAGGAGAGCACACCGCAAGGCCGGCGAGCCTGCGCGCGCAAGCCCGTGCGATCGAGCAGACGATCCGCTTGATCGAGAAAGTAAGATGGAGCAGGTCGCCACGAACTACTGAGCTTTTTGTGGTGCGACAGCAGTACCATCTGCAAATTCTCGCGCACGCTCATGGATGGGAACGTAGCGGTGATTTGGAATGTCCGGCCAATGCCGAGCCGCCAGATCTTAGACGGGCCAAGGCCGTTGATGAGGTGGCCGTCGAAACGTATCTCGCCCGCGTCCGGCGTGATCTGGCCACCCAGCATATTGAAGCAGGTCGACTTTCCGGCGCCGTTGGGGCCAATGATTGCAACCATCTCGCCCGGATTAACGAAGAAGGAGACGTCGTCCACCGCTTTCACGCCACCAAAGGCCTTCCGGATGGATCGAACAGTGAGTTCGCCGGCGACACTCATGGCGTGTCCCCCACCGAAACGCGTTTGGAAATCGGCATGCGGCGCCACACCAAAGGCCAGATTTTCTGAAGCATCCCGACAATGCCACGCGGAAAGAACATGATGGCAAGCACGATCACGACGCCGAGAGGCGCGCGCCAGAATTCTGTGGTGCGCTGAAGCTCCGCCAAAAGCCAATGATAACCGGCGGCGCCGACGATGGGACCGGCCATGCTCTCTAACCCGCCAAGCAGCAGCATGACGAGGCCATCAACAGACAAAGAAATCGACACGACATCCGGGAACACACTGCCTTTGGCGAAAGCGTAAAGAGCTCCAGCGAGTCCGGCGGCCGCGCCGGCGAGAATGAAGCCAAACCATTGCGTTCGTCGAATATTGATGCCGACGGCATCTGCCCGGGGCGATGAATCCCGCGTCGCTCTTAAGGCGTAGCCGAAAGGTGAGAAAACCACCTTGCGCAAGACAAAGATTGCAGCCGCCACGATGGCGAAGGTGAGATAGAGATAGACGATGTGATTGCGCGCCCAAGTATCCGGCCACACCTTCAAAATGCCGTTGTCGCCTCCTGTCACGCTGATCCACTGCCAAGCCACTGACCAAACGATTTGCGCAAGTGCAAGCGTAAGCATCGCGCGGTAGACGCCGCTGAGCCGCACGCACAGCCAGCCAAACAGAGCCGCGCCCAGTCCGGCCGCTATCGGCGCACCGATCAGCGCCGGGATAAACGGTAGGTGGAAATACTTCACGCCGAGTGCAACGAAATACGCGCCGAGTCCGAAATAAGCGGCATGACCAAAGCTAAGTATGCCGGCCGGCCCCACGAGGAAATGTAGGCTGGCGGCAAACAGGATGAATATGAGAGCTTCGATCACCAGTGTGACGCCGTAGTCGCCGAGCAGCAACGGCGCAAGCACTACGAAGGCGATGCCCAATCCCCAGTAGGTCCATTGCTCCCGGCCGCCGGGCGACAGCACTGTATCGTCAGCCTGCCGCGGATCGCGTACCAGCACTTGGGGCTTTCCGGCAAGACCGTGGGGCCGAAACACGAGCACCACGGTCATGACTATGAAAATTGTGACCAAGGTCATGGATGGCATCAGCAGCGTGCCGAACGATTGGACGACGCCGATCATCAGCGCCGCTGCAAAGGCACCGGGGATGCTGCCGAGCCCACCCACAACGACTACAACGAAGGCTTCAGTAAGCAGATTAAAGTCCATGCCCAAGTTAGCGGCATCCCGCGGTAACTGCACCGCGCCGCCAAGACCGGCTAAGGCGCAGCCGAGAACAAAAACGGAAGTGAACAGCCAACGCTGGTTTACACCGAGGGACCCTACCATTTCCCGGTCCTCGGTCGCAGCGCGTACGAGCGTGCCCCATCGAGTGCGATGAAACGTAAGCCATAACAGACCTAGAATCGCAGGCCCTAGCAACATCAGGAACAAATTATAGGACGGGAAACGGACGCCGAAGAATTCAACTGCTGCAGCAAGACCCGGCACGCGCGGCCCTATGAGGTCTTCATTGCCCCAGACGTAACGTGTGACGTCTTGCACCACGAGTACAACGCCGAACGTAGCAAGTAATTGAAGTAGTTCCGGCGCCTTATAGAGGCGCCGGAGGATAATGATCTCGACGAGCCCGCCGATCACCCCCGTTAATGCAGCCGATGCGGCTACGCCAGTCCAAAAACCAAACCCGCTTCCGCCCCAATGGCGCGTCAGCGTGTAGGCGATGTAGGCGCCCAACATGTAGAACGAGCCGTGGGCGAAATTGACGATCTGTGTCACCCCAAAGATAAGGGACAGACCGCAAGCGACGATGAAGAGCATCGAACCGCTGGCCAATCCGTTCATAAGCAGTGAGAAGAAGGTCTGCGCATCGAGGTGCATAAGCAAACGCCTTTAATGTTGCGGTGACGTCGCGGCCTGCCTGGGCGTCGCCGGAGGAAGGGTGAGGCCCCAGCGCAGTGAGACAGGCTTCAAAATTTTGGCGACCATGGCGTTTCCGTCTTCTGCCTAGGTTCCATTGAAGGACAAGGCCCCAGAGAAATCGAGTCCAAAAATATAGCAATTGTATCCAAAAAATAGTCGTATGCATCCCGTTCAGGGGTGCCGATGCCTGGCCGGCTTATTCAGATTGGTATCTGTGTCAGCTACGCTTCGCACCGGACTCGCTAAGCCATCGGCAAGCGGTGCTAACCTGGTCAAATCCGGCAACGCCTATCGGACTAGGGCTCGTTCGGATCCGAAAGGTGGGCGTCGCATTGGACACTCCGTACCTATCCAGCGCCTGTTCGATATTGTCGAGGTCGGATGCCGACCCACGCCGTCCCGATCGTGACCCGTCACCCCGGCGATGGGTCTCGGAACGACGATGCTGTTGATGAGGCGCGCACAATCCAGCGGTGCCAGTCGGGCAACGTCGTAATCCGTACCTACCCCTGCCTCGGCACATGAGGTCGTCATCGCATCAACATGCCGCCGCTGCTCACGACTGTCTCCCCGGTCATCAACTGGGCGCCCTCACCTTCAACCAGCCAAAGCACCAGAGCAGCGATCTCCGAGGGAGACGCGGTTCGGCCGAGCGGTATCTGGGCGGAAATTTTCTCGAGTCGTCCGGGTATTGCGCGCAAGCCTTCGGTATCGACGGGGCCGGGCGCAACAGCGTTGACCCGTATACGACGTTCGGCAAGATCCGCAGCCATACCCCGCGTCAGGCTCACAACCGCAGCTTTGGACGCGTTGTAAAGCAATTGGTCCGGCTTGGCCATGAACGCGTTGATCGACGCGAAATGAACAATCGCGCCGCCGGCGGGCATCGTTCGCGCGATGGCCTGACTGAGCAACACTGTTCCAAGCACGTTGATATCAAAGATGCGCCGGTAGGTTGCGACGTCGGCAGTCGCCAGTGACGAAAGAGGAAAAATGCCTGCGGCATTGACGAGGGCCCGCGCTGGCTGCGTCAGTTGGCTCGTTGCGGCCTCAACCGATGCCGGATCGGCAACGTCTGTCACGATTGGAGAGACATTGCTTTTTCCAGCCGCGAAGGTGCTCAACGACTCGGCATCGTAATCAAGCGCCGCAACCTGCCACCCCGTCGCCAGGAATGCCTCCGCACAGGCCCGCCCGATTCCTTTCGCTGCTCCCGAGATAACGACAACAGGGTTTTCGGTGGAGGGCAATGGCGTGTCTTTCCGATTGAATCAAATAGAACAGGAGCGAATAAGGTTTAGGCAGCAGCGGTCCAGCCGCCATCGCACATCAACACGACACCGGTGATGTAAGCTGCATCCTGGCTACATAAGAACGCCACGGCCTTTCCGATATCTTCCGGCTGGCCAACTCGACCGGCAGGTACACGCTGCAGCGTCCATCGCAATTGTTCCGGATCCGAGAGGCGACCCCGGGTCATCTGGCTCTCGATCGTTCCCGGCCCGACGGCGTTGACGCGAATACCCCGTGGCGCGAGATCTATCGCTGCGTGCTTTGTAAACGCGGCGACAGCACCCTTGGATGCGCCATAATGGGATCGGTGAGGAAACGCGATGACTGAGGACACGCTTGCAAGGTTCACGATAGCGCCGCCGCTCTCCATTCGTCTCGCAGCCGCTCGCGTACCGAGAAAGACACCCCGGACGTTGACGCTCATCATGCGGTCCCATGCCTCGACAGACATGTCGGTCAGCGGAATGACCTCGGAAATCCCAGCATTGTTGACCCAGCCGACAAGATTGCCGTGCCGTATGGCCACATCTCCCAGAGCTTCAACCGAAGTCTCTTCGGTGACGTCAACATGTCCGGCCTGCGCTCTGTGTCCATCACGGCGCAGGCGCGCCGCCGTCTCCTCCGCCGTTGCGAGATCGAGGTCCGCGACGATCACACAAGCGCCTCTTTCGCAGAGGCGTTGCGAAATGCCTGCGCCGATACCCCTGCCAGCACCGGTGACGACGATCCAGCCCTGGATCTGTTCCGATTGAATCGTCACGTATCCGCCCCCCTTCGCGATTGGCGATCAATCTGATCTGCAAAAGCGACCGCGTTTGTGTACTTCACGCCCGCTTCCACCGAACCAGGTCCGGCGAGAACGGCGCAGAGACCGGATATGTCCGTAAGAACTCCGATCTTGATCTGATCGTAAAAGGGCCGGGTCTGAGCGAAGGTTTGGTTTCCGGCAACGGCGAGCACGACCAATGCAGCCGTCAGCAAAGCCCGCTTATGGCTCGCGATCATGAAAACCTTTTCCTTTGAGCTGCCTGTGACCGCGGTTTCCGGACAATTGTAGGATGCAACATATCAGTTTATGGATACAAGTTTTTGCATAAAGCGCAAATGCGGTCAACCCTCAGATAATCGTTTTTGCATACGCGCCGCGCAAACGTGCGCGGTGTGCACATCCTAAATCACCGTGTTTTCTGAATTCCGACGAAACATATCGTCGCTCGCCGCCCGGAATCTAAGTTAGATCGTGCGCGACCGTCTGCATTCGAGCGCGGCCTTGGCCGCCGCTAGCCGCGGTACGCCGACGCGAAGGCTGGCTGCGACGGCAAGGCCAATATGGGCGATCTCATCAAGTTGCGGTGGGACGGCTTCCGACGAGGCGACCATCTGCGGCGGCAGCTCGTGGCTTACGACATTGATAACAACTCACCAGTGGCATCAATGCGACGCCGGCAAATGCTGTGGGCTGAATGGATTTCGCACCACCCACCGAGACCTATGGCTGGAAAGCGGCGCCGCGATCCCTATTCAACTTTGGTGCCCTGATATCATATTCATTCGTGAAGCATCCTATCAAGCTATCCGAACTATTTTGATCGTGACATAATTTTCGATTTACGTGACGTACCTAACGAGTACATTCGTACCGACTACTTGTGGGATCACTCAATGCCATACTTAAAAATCGATTATACCGATAACTTGCTCGACTTTCCCACACCCGTGATACTCGCGAAAGTCAATGAGCTGCTGGCCGAAAGCGAAGCCATTCGCGACGAATTCGATCTAAAATCAAGTGTCAGCGCCTTATCCAACTACAAGATTGGCACTCAAGAGGAGACCCGAGCCTTTGTGTATGCTCAGTTTTATCTCTTCCCTGGAAGGTCACTGGAGACCAGGAAGGATCTCGCTGACCGAATCGCATCCGTTCTTCGTCGACACGTGCCACGCCCACCGGGAGTTCGCATATTAGTTAGCGTCGAGATGATAGAAATGAATCGAGACACTTATCGAGTTGAAACATTGGAAGGTTGATCATTAGTGACCACGACGCCGTCTGCGGTGACGTCTTCATCTGCTGCCTATGGCTGGCCTCCTAACAAGGATTCGAGATTGCATTATTCATGCGACGCTTGAGTCTATTTCGGCCCAAGTATCCCGCACAAACTGAGCGATCGCTGCATTCTGGCCTATCAACGAGAATTTGGCGTTGTGAGCATAGTCGGGAAGGTTGATCATTTCCGTGGTGATGAATTTCAGCCTTTTCGCGGGATCATTCTTATGGTGCCGCAAGACTTTTCGCACGACTTCCTTTGTAGGCTCCAGTTTGTAGGCATGCCATGCCGAATGCCACTCACCGGCAAGGGGCTTTGTGAAGGGATACAATATCCCACGACCTGGATCGCCGACTCTGTTTGTATCTGTCGCATCGTTCGGAACAGCTGCAATTACGTTGTTGGGGTTGAACCTGGACCAGATATTTCTGGGCCCGTTTGGCGCAGCGGAACGCACTTGCATCCAGCGCACGATACCCATCGATAGCCATTCGTCACATAGGTTGCCCGGCTCGAATGGGTCCAGAATCAAGCGACCAGCTTCGACGTCCTCGCGCACGCCTGATACATCTTGCTCCTCGGCGTTTCCGATTTTGAAATTTACGTGGCTGTAATCAAGCGTCAAATTAAAGGATAAGCCGCGTCGTTGAACTTCCGTGGCGACGGGAGTTACGCGACGAAAATCCTCGGACCACATGTTGACATGAAGTTCGAACGTTGGCTCAACTCCTATCTTCAATCCCTCGTCATAGGCACGCAGGTAGCAATCCACTATTTCCTCGTTGCGCAAAACGTGGCCATCGGCGTGACGCGTGTAGATCATGATATTGTGTAGCGATGCACCAATTTCTTTGGCAATGCCAAGGTTGTCCGAAATCGAACCGTCGTTTTCTCCCAGCCGGTAAAACCAACTCGCCGTAAGCACCGGGAGATCGTACTTGTCTATAGCCTTTCGGTATTCATCCAGGTTTTCAGCCGATGGAAGCCGGTCGAAGTAGTCGAACACGCCGGCCTCTTTTACCAGGCGAAATTGTTCATCAATGGACGCTTCTTCCAGCGCAACTGGCCTCTGAAGAGAAGACTGCTGGGCGCCGCGTCCATTGCATCCGATTCTGAAAGTTGATGTCATAATAGGGTGTGGCTCTTGTCAAGACGTTCATTGGCTTGCGAGATCGTGATCACTGGCGATCATATCATCCACAATACGGCGCATCTTGTTCGGCGCCGCGTCGATAGCCAAATTAATCCGTTTGAAATCAGGACGCGCCTCTTCCTCGAGGTGCAGCGCTTCGAGAATCAATCTGTCTTCGTCGAAGACGGCTCGGAAATCGCTATTCAACTGCGATGCGACATCCGGATCATCTTGATTGAAATTTCGAATATGAAGCCAATGGTCAATGCAAGTTCGCTTGTCGACGGGTGTGATAAAATGTCCGGCAAGAATCCGCATTCCCAGATTGCGATCGCCATCTACAGGAATGCTGCCGGCCGGCGCGGTTCCAAAGTCGATCACCGCGATTGATGGTGCATAAAAATGATAATAGTGCCAACGATCGACGGTGCCGCTGAATTTACGATAGTTCTGGAAAATTCCGATGGGTGGGGCATCGAGAACCCAACGCCAGACCACAATCTTCTCGCCATTCTTTTCGGTCTGAACGGGAATGCTTTCGCTCGCCGCATTGCCCAACGAACCGGAGTGAACGAAGCTGACGTGAGAAGGATCGCAGAGATTGTCCGCCAGGTTCAGGTAGTTGGCTCGATTGTACAAGGCATCACCGAGGACTACCGACCAGTTCGGATCGTGAAATTCGGGAAGATCAAAAATCTTGCTCGGATCCGCTAATTTCGGATCCCCCATCCAGATCCAAACCAGACCGAGTCTCTCGCCCGTCGGATAAGATCGCACGACGGCATTCCTTGGAATGACGTTCTGACCGGGAACACGGATGCATTTGCCAGCGCCGTCAAAAGTCATTCCGTGATAACCGCACTCGATCGCGTCCCCCTTCAACCGGCCAAGGGAAAGCGGAAGCATGCGGTGAGGACATAGGTCGTCGAGAGCGACAACAGAGCCGTCGCTCGATCTGTAAAGAACTACATTCTGCTCAATGACGGTCCGACGCGTGAGCGTGCGCGTTATGTCGTGCGACCAGGCAAGCGGGTACCAAGTGTTGCGTACATATTGCATGCCAGATCCTTCGCTACCTACTGGCTTCCGTTTGAGCGTTCGCATGGGCGCGCTCGCGGATGCTGTGCTGGCCGTGCACCCTTAGTGTTGCCGTGACGTCACGGCTTGGCGGGGCGTAGCTTTGCCGCTTCCGCTGGCGGCGGCAGCAGCTTGACGCCGTCAATAACGGTCCAGTCCACCATCACGCCCTTGCCATCCTTCTTGGTAAGTTTGCCAGTGAACACAGGGATTGTTGATTTATTGTCGGCCGCGCGGTACGTGATTGGACCGACCGGCGTCGGAATGGTGAGATCGGCGAACGCGTCAACGATTTTTTCCGGATCCGTGCTGCCGGCCTTCTTAATTGCCGCGGCGATTGCCTTGTAAGTCATATAACCGTTTATCGATGCCATACGGGGATAGTCTTTGAACTTCTTTTCGTAGGCGGCACGAAACGCCATGTGCTCGGGCGTATCGATGCTCTGCCAGGGATAGCCGGTAACGATCCAGCCTTCCGGCGTCTCGTCCTGCAGCGTGTCGAGATATTCGGGCTGCCCGGTGAGGGTGCTCACCACTGTTTTGCCCTTGAACGCGCCGCGTGTATTGGCTTCGCGCACCAGGCGGACAAGATCGGTGCCGAATTCCGCATTAAAGATTGCGTCGGGCTGCGCGGCCAGGAGCGCGTCGATGGTCGGCCCCGGATCGATCTTGCCGAGAGCCGGCCATTGCTCAGCCACGAATATCACGTCCGGGCGCAGGCGCAGGAGGTGCTGCTTGAAACGGGCTATATTCGAAGTGCCGTACTCATAATTAGGTGCAACCGTCGCCCATGTCTTGGCAGGAAGCTTCGCCGCGATTTCCGCAAGAGCCAGTGTGTTCATGTAAGTGGTGGCTGCGGTCTGGAAGGTGTAGCGGTTGCCTTTCCCCCAGACGATGGCGTCGCTGGACGCAATGCCGCAGACGAAGGGTACTTTGCGCTGCTGGGCGAAGTCCGCGAGGGCGAGGCAGACGCTGGAGAGGAAGCCGCCGGCGAGAACGCTGACCCCCTCGGATGCGGTCAGTTCCTCGGCCTGGCGGATGGCGTCGCCGGCCTTGGCGGCGTCGTCGCGGAAGATAGCCTGAAGCGGCCGCCCGTTGATGCCGCCGGCGGTGTTGATTTCTTCGATGGCGAGCTCGGCACCCCGGCGATAAGGCTCCGTAAACGGCGCCTGGTTGCTGTAGCTGTTGATGTCCCCAACCTTGATCGGCGTCTGGGCCATCGCGGTGGGCGCACACAAAACGGCAAGCACCGTACCAAGCGCAAACGCCCAGCGGCTTCGCCCGAGAGAACGGCTCGGCGGCGATATCCCCATGCCGGATTTGCCGACGTCCGGCTTGGCGCTTTTGAGTTCTAACATCTGAAGTCCCCTCTGCTTGGTTCTAATTTGCGGACGTTTCCGATTTTGGTTCTGACAGCTGAGAAGCCCCCCTTAATCCCCGACCGTGAGGACTAAGATGGCTGCGGTGTGTGAGGCAGGCGCGCCGAGGCCACGGCCTCGATCTCGACCGCAAAACCACGCGACGCCGATCGCGCGGGCCGCCCCTCGTCACCGAACGAGTCGACAAAAAGATCTGTGCAGCGGTCGACGACGCTCGAATGGCCGGCGGAATCCGGCGGCGACGCCATGAATCCGGGCACATTCACAATGCGCTCTACACCGTCGAGCGTTCCGAAGTCGGGGCGGAGAGTTGCTAATAAACTAAGCCCGCAGAGCCGAGCTGCTGCATAACCCTCTTCCACGGTGAGCCCTTTTCCCACGTGACCCTGGATGCAGGTGCCATCCGACTTCCAATGGCCGAAACCAGAGAGGAATATCATCTCACCGGCCCAGTATTAGAATTCGCTATCGGCACAACCGCTGGAGAAAGGGTGAGGCCCCGTGCAGCGAGACGGGCTCCGAAATTGTTGGCAACCATGTTGTTTCCGTTTTCTGGCATCGGCCGGAGTTCCATCAAAGGATACATACCATGAAAACGCGAGTCCACAATTATAGCAATTGTATCCAATAATAGCCACGTGTATCCCGCGTAACGGTCGAACACCTTTGCAATCAATAGCGAGGGCTGTCCCCTAAAAGCCCGGAAATCTAAGTTGAAGGTGCCGGCCTATCTAATCGAAATCGCGGTTGTGCAGAGGCATTCCTGCCCAGATACCGCTCGGCCGAACCGCGTCTCCCTCGGAGATCGCTGCTCTGGTGCTTTGGCTGGTTGAAGGTGAGGGCGCCCAGTTGATGACCGGGGAGACGGTCGTGAGCAGCGGCGGCATGTTGATGCGATGACGAACGGCTCATGTGCCAGGTAGATATGGATTACAGACGTTACTCTGTGCCTACCGCAAATTAAATCCGGACGTACTGGTGCAAACCTCAAGAATTGGGCGGGCAATGATGCGTCCAGCTTTCGCGACAGCGCGTGTGACTGGCGCGTCCTTGTCCACGGATAGGTACGCTTTCATTGAAGTGCCGTTAGCCGAAACCGCTTTTCTGATAGCCGTCCGGAAGTTATTCAGCTGCCTTCAGCTTGGCAACAGAACGATCTGCGGCTCCCGGAGTCGATGTAAAGGCCCGGTAGCCATGCTTCGCATCCTTCGCCGTTAGTTTGGCAGATCGATCCGCCGGATTTCCGTAGCCTCCGCCGCCGGGCGTCTGCACGTTGATGATATCACCCGCGCGAAGTTGAATGTCCTGGTCCTTCGACAAGTGCAGGGGCACGAAGGTCCTGCCGCCTTGTTGAATCTCAATGCGGTTCGGCTGGCCGGCCTCGCCGCCGAGGACACCAGGCGGTCCCACCCTGCCATGATCCATCACGAAGGAGGCGCGAGCTTCGCCGCGCCGCAGCGCAATGGAATAGCGAACACCGAATCCTCCGCGATGCGTTCCCGCGCCGGCAGACTCTTCGGCTATCGCAAATTCCTTGAACAGGACGGGGAAACGCTGCTCCAGGATCTCGATAGGCGGCGTCTTCGCAATGCCAATTGTCGAACATCCGTTCGAGATGCCGTCGAACTCCATCGATCCGCCGTATCCGCCGCCAGTCACGATGTACATGACGAAATTGCTGCCGGTCTCGGGGTCCGTGCCGCCTATCGCCAGGTTTCCGCTCGTCCCGGCGGGCGCAGCGAACAGTCTCTCCGGTAGCGCCTCGGCGAGGGCCAGAAAAACGGCTTCCGCGATGCGCTGGCTGACTTCGGCGGCACATCCGGACACGGGACGCGGATATTGTGCATCGAGGAATGTACCGGTCGGCACCGGCACGTGGAGTGGTTCGAACGTCCCGGCGTTGATCGGGACCTCCGGGAAGATATGCTTGATCGCGAGGTAGATTGCGGACTTGGTGGTCGCGATCACGCTGTTCATAGGTCCGCGGCAAGGCGGGCTTGATTTCGAAAGGTCGAACTCGAGACTCTCGCCTCGCTTGCGGATCAAAAGGTTGATCTCGAGCGGCTCATCGACAACACCGTCTGAATCGACGATCGTAATGCTGCGGTAGTCGCCATCCGGTATTGCAGTGATCTTGGCCTTCATCTGCTGGCAGGCGCCCTGCTTGAGAAGTTCGATCGCGAGCTCGACAGTGTCAGCGCCATAACGATCGAGCAGCGCGGTCAAGCGGCGCTCTCCGATCTCAAGCGCGGCTGCTTGCGCCCTGATATCGCCGATCCGCTGATCAGCTATTCGGATGTTTGAGAGGATGATCGACAGTATTTCCTCGTCGATCACTCCACGTTTGTAGAGCTTCACCGGAGGAATTCGAAGTCCTTCTTGTTCGACTTCGGTCGCCTTCGCTGAAAAACCTCCGGGCACCATGCCGCCGGTATCCGGCCAGTGGCCAGTGTTCGAAAGCCAGGCGAAAAGATGCCCCCTGTAGAAGAATGGCTTGACGAATTTCACGTCCATCAGGTGCGTGCCGCCGAGATAGGGATCGTTCAGAATGAAGATGTCGCCTTCCTCGAGGTTCTTGGCACGGTCGATCACTGCGCGCGTCGAGAATTGCATCGTCCCCACGAAGATCGGCAGCCCCAGCTCACCCTGCGCGATGAGCTCCCCGGTTGAGCGATGATAGATGCCGTCGGAGCGATCGAGGCCTTCTGCGATCACCGGACTGAACGCCGCGCGGACGAAGGTGGTGTCCATCTCGTTACAGACCTGTTGCAAACCGTTCTGGATGACCGCTAGCGTTACTGGATCGATCGTCGTCACATTATTGTCCCTTCGCAACATGGATGATCACGTTACCCAATACGTCGACTTGCGCCCGATCGCCGGGATGAATCACGGTCGTCGCATCCAATTGCTCCAGAATCGCGGGGCCCAGGAATTCGCTATTCAGTGGCAAGCGATCTCGATCGAAGATCGGTGTCGACAGCCATCCGTCTTCGAACCAGACGCGTCTCATATCTATCTTTGCGTCGTCGAGATTCTTGGCGGCGGTGCTGGAGGTCAATGCGTCGACTGGGAAAGGCTTTCTCTTTCCGATCACAGCGGTATGCAGATTGGCGAGCACGGGTTTGATTTCGGGAAGCGCAACCCTGAAGCGGTTCCAGTAGGCTTCGGCAAACGCCTTGTCGAGATCGGCAATCTTTACTCCACGTCCTGACAACGCGACGTTCAGGATATGCGTCTGACCCTGGAACTGCATGTCAGCTGTGTGGAAGACCTGCACGTTTTCAATTTCGACATTTTCGTGCTGAAGAATGTTGTTTCCCTCTTCGATATGCGCGTCGAGTACGGAGACGACGTCCACCTCGTTGACCATGGAAAGCGGCTTGTTGATTGTCCGCACAAAGTCATGCCGCAAGTCCGCAACGAGACAACCCAAAGCGTTCGTCAGGCCGGGACGGGCCGGAATAAGAACTTTGGGAATACCAAGCTCGCGCGCCAACGCAGCCGCATGGAGCGGTCCTGCACCGCCGAATGCCAGAAGGATGAAGTCTCGAGGATCATGCCCACGCGACAGCGAGACAAGCCGGATGGCGCCGGCCATCTTATCGTTGGCCACCCGGACGACGGCTGCGGCGGACTGTTCCGCGCTAAGCTTCAGCGCAGCTCCCACGTGGGCCATCAAGGCCTCTTCCACAACGGTCATCGTTGTCAAGTTCTGCACGCCCAGCAGCCGCGCGGGGTTTAGCCGGCCCAGGACCAGATTGGCGTCGGTGATTGTAGGTGCGGTCCCTCCCCTGCCGAAGCAGATCGGACCGGGAATGGCTCCGGCGCTCTTTGGCCCGATCTGAAGCAGACCGGCTTCGTCGACGCGCGCGATCGAACCTCCTCCGGCACCAACGGTGTGAACATCCACCATCGGCACATGGATGGGCATCGCATATTCGATTTCCAGCTCCGAGGAGACCAGCGGCACCCCGTCCTGGATCAGAGCGACGTCTGTCGACGTGCCGCCCATGTCATAGGTAACGACGTTAGGAAACCCGGCAGCTGTAGCTGTACTGGCAGCGGCGATCACGCCTGAGGCGGGGCCCGACATGACGGTCTGGACGGCGGTGTGGGTCACGATCGAGGACGATGCCGTACCGCCGTTTCCCTGCATGACGAGAAGCTGGCGTTTCAACCCACGGTCCTTGAGCTCAGCTTCGAGCTTGTTCAAATAGCGATGGAGGATCGGCTGGACCGAACCGTTGACGGCGGCGGTCACGCCGCGCTCGTACTCTCGGCATTCCCCGATGATTTGGTGGCCTGCCGTAACGTACTCGTTGGGCCAGAGCGATCTCACGATCTCTGCGGCACGCAATTCGTGATCGGGATTGGCGTAGGAATGCAGGAAATGGATGACGACGGACTCGGCACCCAGCGCAAGCAGCTTCTTCGCGACTTCGCGGACCTCGTCCTCGGAAAGGGGATCTACGACTGAGCCCGAAGCATCCATGCGCTCCGTGACTTCGAAACGGAGGTCGCGGGGAATAATGGGCTCGAACGTTCCGATCAAACCGTAGGGGTTCGGCCGTGTTCGTCGGCCGAGTTCGAGGACGTCTCGGAAGCCCCTGGTCGTGATCAGTCCGCATTTCGCGAGCTTGCGCTCAAGCACGGCGTTCGTCGTCGCGGTCGTGCCGTGAATGAAAAGGTCGACCCCATGCGCACTCATTCCGGTCTTTTCGAGCGCAGCGATCACGCCATGAGCCTGGTTGGCGGTCGTGGTCGGCACCTTTGCCAACTGCAGCCCTCCGTTGGAGGGGTCATGCAGAATTAGATCCGTAAACGTGCCGCCGACATCACAGCCGACAATGACCGCACCCATGACAACTACCTCCAACGATATTCATTGAATATTCCGATGCCCGGATCGCGGCGATAGATGCCCGATCAGGGCAAACCCGGCGCCGGTTTCCATTGGCGCCGGGTTCGCACGCTTAGTGATCGAGATCAGCAGGCTCGTACTGCTTTACTTGCTCGGCCTTGTGGTTCATGCGGCCTGCGTAGATCGGCGTCGCGCGGGTCGTCGGACCGGGATACTGAAGGAAGATGATCTTGCCGCCGGTCGCCGTCTTCATTTCGTGCTCGAAATGAGGATCCGGCATGAATGCAAAGGTGCCCGACTTGTAGATCGTGTCACCGAACTGGAATTCACCTTCCAGAATGTACCAGACTTGAGCGAAGTCGTGCTTGTGAAGCGGAAAGTTTGCGCCAGGCTCGTATTGAAGGATTCCCGCGTTCGGCTCGGTCGGCCGGCTGGGGTTTGGATGAAACAGGAATTTAGTCTTGTTTTTGAACCGACCCATTTCCCATTCCATGTCGTTTACGTGCTTGTATTCTGGAGCAAAGTGTGTGGCATTCTCGGTAGTCATGGTTATCTTCCGGCATGATTTACATCCAAGATTCATATCATTGTATCCAAAAATTCCGTGGTCAAGCACCATTATTTGATAGATGGTATTCGCTTCATCAGGAAGTGCTAACGTTTTAGCCAAGGAGTCCGCTCCCGGCTTGCTTTGCAACCGAGTCGGCCTTACCCGATATGTCATAGAAGAAAGGCAGAACTCCCTTGAAAACAGCAGCTTCTCCGAAGCTTATCGAGGATCTGGCCAACCGGATCCAGGCCAAGATCGTCGCCGGCGAGTACCCGCCGGGAACACGCTTGAAGCAGGAAGTGCTGGCCCAGCAATTTGACGTAAGCCGTACTCCAATCAGGGAGGCACTCTCGCGGCTGGAGGCCAAGGGGATCGTCAGTCAGGCCCAGCGCCGCAGCGCCGTGGTCCGCGCGCCTTCCAGCCGTGAAATATCTGAAATGTACCAGGTGAGAGCCGAACTTGAGGGCTTGGCCGCACAGCTTGCGGCGCGCTGGATCACTGATCAGCAATTGATCGATCTCAGAATTTCCCATGACGAGTTCGTGCAAGCTGTGAAGGAGCTTCGCGGCGATCGGGATTCCACGTCGCGGGCCAACCCGAAGTGGTTCGAGCAGGCCGCGCAGCGTTGGATCGACATGAACGCGAAGTTTCACAAGACCATCAATGATGCGTCGAACAATCGATATCTCGCCCGCACCATTCTGGATGTGACATCCGGATATGCACGGAGCGTCATGCTGTCTTCGGCCTTCGGCATGAACAGCTTCCGCATCGAGTCGAACATCGTCCAGCATGAACGAATCCTCAAAGCGCTCGAGGACCGCGAGCCGGCGCGCGCCAGGAGAGCGATGGTGGATCACGTCCTGGAATCCGGCGAATTCGTCATTGCATCGTTTGCGAACCAAATGGCCGACACTTAAGTCGACGTCCCGGGGGCAGGTGCACGCCCTGCCTGCAGCGATGAACCGCCCCGACACTTTGTGATGGCGCATCGCCGGCTTCTCCAATCGCTGCAAGCGGCTTACCGGCGCATTCGGATCCGCCGAACGGTTTCGGGGACACCGATCCAGGCTTGTTTTTCCGGCGCAAATTGTTGCCGCAGATAGGAAACGAGTTCGACGACCTGCACGTCGCCAAGACTGTTCTTGAAGGCGGGCATGTAGCCGAGATCGCTTGAAACGGGCGAGCTAATCCCGTGAAGGATCACCTGGATCAGATTGTCAGGCCTCTGGCTGTGGAGATTGCTGTTGAGAGCGAGCGACGGCTTCGTACCGAACAGATCCGGCGCGCTTGCCTGATGGCAGACCGCACAGGCGCCTTCATAGATTCTCTCGCCGATCGACGACGCCGTGATTAATCTGGCGCCTGCCGCCGTTTCGATCTGTTTCGCCAATGTTTCCTGCCCCACCGGATCATCTCTGTCGGCATTGAAAGAGGCGATATAGTTGGCCATTGCCTTGATGTCGCTGTCGGGAAGAACCGCAAGCTCCTTGACGACGGGCGCCATGGGTCCGGCGGCTACGCCGTGAAAGCGGGACGTACCGGTCCGCAGATAAGCGAACAGCTCTTCCTCCGTCCAGGGTATCGGCGCGTGAGATAGGGAGCTCAGTGCAGGGGCCTCCCAATCCTTGATCATCGCCCCACCGAGATGAGCCGCCGCGCCCGTCCTCTCCGCGCCAAAGAGATTGCGCGGAGTATGACACGCCCCGCAGTGGCCAAGCCCTTCCACAAGATAAGCACCACGATTCCAAGCCACAGATTTCGACAGGTCCGGCTGAAACACGGCGGCGCTGTGAAATGCTGCGTTCCAAACTGCAACCAGAGGACGCGCGCCAAACGGAAACGACAATTCCGACTTGCGATTTTCCGCATGGACCGGGGGCTGGGACATGAGATAAGCATAGAGCGCCTGCAAATCGGCATCCGACGTCTTTGCGAAATGGGTGTAGGGAAACGCCGGATAAAGATGGCGTCCGTCGCGGTGAATACCCTTGCGCACGGAACGCTCGAAGGCGGGATACGACCACGCCCCGATTCCGGTATCAATATCCGGCGTGATGTTTGTAGTGTAGATCGTACCGAACGGCGTCTCTATGGCGAGCCCGCCAGCATTCGCAACGCCGTTTTCTGTCGTGTGGCAGACGGCGCAATTGCCAAGTGCGGCAAGCTGCTTGCCGCGCTCGATCGTCGATTGTGAATAAACGGTCGCATCGGGTCTTGGGATGGGCGCTATCGCCGACCTCCAAGGCATTGCCATCGTCACGAAGCCGGCCACCGCGACGCACGCGCTTATCAACCCGGCAAAAAGGCCGGTGCGCTTCTTGGCTCGCGACAGTGCTCCAGACGTCGCGCCGCTCAGGCCGGCCCTGATACGGTCTGGCGTGAACGGCAACTCCCTGAAACGCACGCCGGTTGCGTCGAAGATAGCATTTGCAATCGCCGCAGCGCTGGGGATCGAAGACGCCTCTCCGATTCCGAGTGGCGGCTGGTCTTGGCGCGGCATCAGCAAAACATCGATTCTGGGGACGTCCGGAAATTTGATGATCGGATAGGCGCCCCACTCTCGACTCACGACGCCCGTGCGGTCGAACGACACCTCTTCCATCAGCGCCCGGCTTGTCGACTGTATGACATTACCTTGTATCTGGTGGCGTGCGCCGTCCGGATTGATCACCATGCCGGCGTCCTGTCCCATGACAACACGCGTCACGCTTACGTCGCCGGTGGTCTTGTTCACCGTCACGTCGGCGATCCATGCCGACCAGGCTGCTGCAATGCCTGGAAACTTGCCGTGGAGATGAAGGGCATAGGCGAATCCCCGGCCCGAGACGACGTCGCCTTCCGCGACCTGATGCGGATACGGAGCCCGCGGCGTCCATTCGGCTCGCGCGGCGACCTCCTTGATGAGATCTATTCCGCGTTGATCCTTCAGGTAGCGGAGACGATATTCGATCGGATCTGCGCCGACTTCCGCGGCAAGCTCGTCGATATAGGATTCATGCGCGAATGTGTTCGGGAGTGCCGACACGGCCCGGAGCCATGATGCACGCACGATCGGTGGCATGTCGTGCACGACCACGCGCATCGCGTCGAATTCGTATGGAGGGATGGCGGTGCGATCCCCCATGCCGATGACCTCGGGAACGGAGGATATGGTGTTGGTGAGCAAAAGTGCGAGCGTCGGCGAATTGTTCGAGGGATATCGAGTCGTGAAATCGTAAGCTGCGACGCTGCCGTCGGCGTTGAGGCCACCGTCCACCTCGAGGAGCTGCCCGGTGCCCTTCGGCTCCCAGACATGCTCCTGTTCGCGCGTCAGTTGGACGCGCACGGGACGGCCGGTTGCCCGCGATAGCAGTGCAGCATCGGCCGAGACGTCGTCTGCACAGTTGCGTCCGTAGCAGCCGGCGGCCTCCATGCGCACGATGTCGATCTGCGCTTCGTCCATCTGCATAAGCAACGCAAGATCGGCGCGGAGTACGTGAGGATTCTGGGTACCGGACCAAACGCGGAGGAATCCTTCCCGGTAATCCGCCACCGAACACGAAGGTCCGATCGATGCGTGCATTTGGTAGGGCCAGATATATTTGGCCTTGATCCGCTTATCGGCTTTCGAGATAGCCGCCCCCACGTCACCCCTGTCGATCAGCGTCCTGGGCGTTGACGGGTTGGCGCGCAGCGCGGTTTCGATGTCCTTCAGGTCTGGAACCGGCGGCACCGGTTTCCACGCGACTTCGAGAAGCTCGGCCGCCTTGATGGCGTTTTCCTCGCGTTCCGCGATGACGCCGACGAAATCCCCGATTTTCACGACGCTAACCATCCCAGGAACGTCCGCGACCGATGCTTCGTTGACGGAGATCAGGCTGTTTCCTACGAAGTCACCCGAATCGACGCCGGCGTAAGGCGGACGCACCACGCGCCCATGGACCATGCCGGGGACACGCACGTCGTGGACGTAGGTGAGTTCGCCGGTAGCTTTTGCGACAAGGTCGACACGCGGAGCCGGTTTGCCCACGACCTTGTACGACTCAAAGGGTTTCACCGCGACGTCGTCGGCAAGCTCGATCCTGAACGTTTCCCCCGTGATCAACTCACCGTAGCTCGCGCTGCGGTTTCCGCTGCAACGGACCAATCCTTCCCCGACAGTTAGTTCGTCCGGATGTACTTCGAAGCGCTCCGCAGCACGAGCAACCAGGAATTGACGGGCTTGGGCGGCCGCGTTTCTAATCGGCACTGCAGCGATCTGGATAGTTTCGCTTGCGATCGTTGGGCCCTGGTTGGGCACTCGTGCGGTATCGCCCAGGACCATGGTAACGCGTTCAAACGCCACATCGAGCTCTTCGGCAACGATTTGCGCGAGAGCGGTACGAATGCCCGTTCCAAGATCCACGTGACCGCTGAAGGCAGTTATCGACCCGTCCGACGTTAGAGCGAGAAAGGTCTCGGTCGCACCTCTAGACGATCGCCGCACGACGGATAAGGTTCCCTCTGGACCCGCACCCGCGGTTGACGGCGGAATTCCAACGTTCGGCATGACTACTCCGACCTTGCCGTTTCGGAGGCAGCCCTCATCACCGCCCGCAGAATTTCGACATGGGCGCCGCATCGGCAAAGATTGTACCTCAGCGCTTCGGCTGCTTCTTGTTCGGACGGGCGGGCGTTCCGCGCCAGTAAGGCTTTCGTCATCATGATCATCCCGTTGAGGCAATAGCCGCATTGCGCCGCTTCTTCCGCGATGAAGGCGCTTTGGATCGGATCCGGTTGATCGCGCGAGCCTAACCCCTCAAGTGTGAGGATGCTTCGGCCGACGCAGCCGCCGACAGGAATGACACACGATCGCGCAGGCAGGCCGTCCAGGATGACGGTGCATACGCCGCATTCTCCGAGACCGCGTCCGAACTTGGGGCCGTTCAGCCTCAGATCGTTGCGCAGCACATACAGCAACGGCGTAGTACGCGCGGCTACGACCTCGCACGTGCTTCCGTTAACCTGCAGGAGCATGGTCTGATTAGATTTTGCTTCCGACGGCTTGCTCGGCGTCGTGGAGTGGCCGGTCTCCAGGCGGGACGAACTCGTCATGGGATCATCGCTCCGCGAACGCCTTCTCGACGACAAAATCCGCGGCTTGTCCGTGATTGCCTTCCTCGAATCCTTTTTCGATGAGGATGGTCTTCGTGTCGGCTAGCAAGGCCGCGCTACCGCAGATCATCACCCTGTCCTTTGCCGCGTCCAGATTCGGCAGAGAAATATCGGAGAACAGCTTGCCCGACGTGATGAGACTGGTGATGCGCCCACGGTTGCGGAAGGGATCGCGCGTCACAGTCGGATAGTAGATCAGTTGCTCCCTGATCAACTCGCCGATCAATTCATCCTGCGGCAGCTTTTCCGTGATCATCTCGCCATATGCGAGCTCCGCAACACGGCGGCATCCATGGAGCAGAACGATCTTCTCGAAACGGTCGTAGGTTTCCGGATCCTTGATCACGCTCAGGAACGGCGCGAGACCCGTACCCGTTCCGATCAGATAAAGGTTTCGGCCGTCAGTCAGGTTGTCGATGACGAGCGTCCCGGTCGCTTTACGCCCGACGATGATCTGGTCGCCCTCCTTGAGATGCTGGAGCCGCGACGTGAGGGGCCCGTCCGGCACCTTGATGGAGAAGAACTCGAGGTTGGGCTCGTAGTTGGCGCTTGCGACGCTGTAGGCGCGCATCAGCGGCTTGTCGCCGATTTCAAGTCCTATCATCACGAACTCGCCGTTACGGAAGCGGAACGACGGATCGCGGGTGGTCGTGAAGCTGAACAGGTTGTCCGTCCAGTGGTGGACGCTCAGGACGCTTTCCTGGTTGAAGTTTGCCATCGTTACTTTTCTTTCCATTGGCGAACCCAACCGAAAATGGGTTGACGGTCGCGTCCGCAGTTGCTGCGACTACTTGTGGGGTTTAGGGGATGTCAGTGTCCGACAAAGGCCTTTTCCGTGACATAATCGCCCCGTTCGAGGGCGCCTCCTTCGATGAAGCCGCGGACATCAAAGAAAAGCTTGAGGTCGTGGAGCATCTGCTCGCTGCCACACATCATGATGCGGTCCGTTTCGCGCGCGAACGGAGGCAGGTCGACGTTTTCGAAAAATTCCCGCGAGGCGAGAAGATCGACGATACGGTCACCTTCGCGCGACCGCTGGCTCGCGAAGAGCGGATAGTAGGTCAGCTTCGAACGTACCCTTGATCCCAGAACCGGATCTGCTTCAAGATTGGCGACGACCGATTGCGCATAGCTCAAGTCGGTCGGCCCGGGTCCTGCGTGAACGAGCACGATCTTCGAAAATCGCTCGTAAGTCTCACGGTCCCTCACGATCGAAAGAAACGACGCGATGCCGATCCCGCTTCCGAGAAGGTAGAGGCATCTGCCCTGTTTGAGGCTGTTGAGCACGAGCTTGCCGCGGGCCCGGCGACCGACCATGAGCTTGTCGCCCGGCTTGAGCTGCTGAAGGCCCGCCGCCTGTCCCTCGCTGCCGCAAAGAAATTCGAGGACATCATCATGATCCGGGCTTGCAATGCCAAGTGCCTGCGGCGGTGTGAACGCATCCCGGTCGGGGCTGATCAGCGCAAATTGCCCGTTCGTGAAATCGAAGCCTAGCGGTCGCGTGGTCGTGAAGCTGAACAGCGTATCCGTCCACCGCCGCACCGAGAGCACGATTTCTCGGTTGAAGCTTCCGCTAACCACCGGATTGCTTTCTGCGAATGATAAAGTTTCATACATTGGAGACGATCTCTTATTCCCCGGATTCCTTTGAAAGTCGCGCGATCGATGCCTATCGAATGAGTTGGCGTCGCTTCTCGGCCGGCCCAGCTTCGCTGGGATCACTGCCATGTCTTCATTGCTTTCAGGGAAGACAGCGGCTGGATGTGATCGACATGCCCGCCGAGCCTCGCGTAGTCATCGCGCCGCATCGTGAACTCGATGGGTGCGACGACCGCAGGCGTCGGGACGTAGCCGAATGCGTTTTTGGGAACCTGGGAAACATCGACCATGAAGGTGATTCCGCCGCCGGGCCAGACGAATACTGGCGCACCACCGCAAGTGACCGACGTCATCGCTTTTTTCACCGAGTTCGTGAGTTGCACGGGATTTTCAGTGACGCCGGACCGCAGCGAGCCTCCGGCTCCGCCCATGAACAACACCGTGCACATTCCCGGCTCGCAGTTTTCGCTGATGCGTTCGATCGACGGTCTTAGATGGACCGGCAGCTCCTTCTCGATGGGACGCAGGCCCTGATCGAGTTCATAGTAGGCCCATTGCTCGCCCGTTGTGCTTACCATGAGCATCCGCAGACCCGGCCAGGCCTGCTTCGCATCGAACGGGCCCAGGATCGTAAGCGGGTCGGTGATATCGGTGCCGCCCCACCCGCTTCCGGGCTCGGCGACTTGAAAGTAGCGGCCCGGAGTCGAGCGACGGCCCTTCAGTTTTATCCCCGTAGCGGGGATGCCGAGCATCTTGCCTGCCTGATGTTCGGACAACACGCCGGTGATATGATCGTCGACGACCACGACCTCGTCTATCTGGCCGAACCATTGTTTCGCGAACATACCGATCGTGGCGGAGCCGCAGCCCGCGCGCATACGCAGTTCGTCGATCCCGTTCACGATGGGAGCGTGTCCGGATTGCACGATGACGGAGGCTCCGCCGTCCACTGTCAGCTCGAGCGGGCTACCGTTGCAGAGGGATACGAGGGCATCGCAGGTCACGCGCCCTTCCTTTTTCGATCCGCCGGTGAGGTGGTGCACGCCGCCCAGCGAAAACATCTGCGAGCCGTATTCGCCCGTCGTGACGTGCCCGACCGCCTCACCTAGCGAGCGAACGGTTGCCGCTTCCGGCCCGAGGTGACGGTCGGTGTCGATCTTGATCTTGACGCCGCAGTAACTGAAAATTCCCTCGGTGACGACCGTCACCATGTCGATGCCGTCGATTTCAGATGACACGATCAGGGGCGCTGGCTTGTAGTCGGGATAGGTGGTCCCCGCACCAATGGCGGTCACGAAAGCTCTGCGCTCATGAAGCGGCGAGCCGTTCCAATCTTCACCGGCCTGGAACGGGACGAGATGCCCGCCCTGGGCGACCGTTCGTTCGAGGATCACATGCGGGTCGACGCGGACAAGATCACCTTCGACGTTCGCATAGCGATCGCACGCGCCCGCTGCGCCGGGTTTGATGTAGCACATCACCGGACAAGCATCGCACCTGATCTTGTCGCCGGCGGCGTCCAATTGGGTCGCTGGGGAATTCATCACGATATCGTCCTGCCGAGAGTTATCGGGCCGAAGAGGGGCGCGGCGCGTTCAAACGTCGCGCCCTTTTGTCGGTTACCTCGCCACTGCCGCGTGGGCGGGCGCCGCGTTCACGACCGCGACGCCGTCCGTTTTCGTCTTGGTGGCGAAGCCGGCCATCGCGAGAAGCAGCACGCCAAGGAACGAGAATCCCGCAAGGACGCTGTAGAAGATCGCCAGCGGGAACCATTGGCCCGGATAGCTGGCCGACAGCGCCACGCCGATCATCGGTGTGAAGCCGCCAAAGATGGCGCCTCCGAGCTGATACGATGCCGAGATCGAGCTGTACCGAACCTCCACCGGGAACACCTTGCTCGCGTAACCGGCGATAACCGCATAGAAGCCAGAGGCGCACAGTGTCGCGATCGAAACCCCGGCGACGATGCCGGTCGTCGTCTTCAGTTCAACGAGCAGGAACATCGGATATGGCGCAAGCATTGCGAGCGCCGAAGCCGCGAGCAGAAATCTGCTGTCACCGATCCGCTCCGCGATCCTGGCGGCCGAGAGCTGTCCAAGGAATTGGACGATCGCCACCATGGCGAGGCAGTCGAGGATTACCGCACGATCGAGACCCAACGTGCGGGTGGTGTAGGAGATCAGGAAGGTGTTCGTGAAGTAGAACCCGGCGGTGCCGATGGTGAAGGCGAGCATCGTGAACAGGATCGGCCAAGTGGCTTGCCTGAAGGCTTCGGCGATCGGGAAGCGCGCCAGCTTCTTGCTTTCGCTCGCCGCGGTGAATTCGGGCGACTCATTGACCCCCAGACGGATCGCCATTCCGATAACGAGGAGGATCAAGCTCAACAGGAACGGAATTCTCCATCCCCAGACCGCGAAGCTGTCGCCCGACGCGCGTGAAACGAGCGCGAAGATGCCCATCGAGAGCAGTACCGCGGCCGGGCTGCCAAGTTGCGCGAACGAGGCATACCAGGTCCGACGACCCTCGGGCGCATGTTCGCCGGCCATCAGCACCGCCCCGCCCCATTCCCCGCCTACCGAGATGCCTTGGCAGATCCGGAGGGCAACGAGCATCACGGGTGCCCATATTCCGACTTGCGCGTACGTGGGCAGGACGCCAATCGCCGACGTCGACAATCCCATCAGCAGCAGCGTCGCAATGAGCGCTTTTTTTCTGCCCAACCGGTCACCCAGATGACCGAAGAAGAAACCGCCAAGCGGCCTCGCAAAGAAACCGACGCCGAAAGTGGCAAGGGAAATCATCAGCGACACATTCGGGTCGCTGCTGGGGAAGAAGAGCTGCGGAAAGACCAGCGCGGAGGCCGTGCTGTAAATGAAGAAGTCGTACCATTCGATCGTGGTACCGGCGAAGGCGGCTGTGGCGGCTCGCACAGGTTGACGCGCCGAAGCCGGGGCATCATTGCTCATGGAAGTACTCCTATTTTTGACCCACGAGCGACTTCGCAAGGATCGCGCCATCTGCAAAACCGTCGATCAGTCCCCGCCTGGTCCACAATACCGTAATTAAAACAACGATCTGCGTCGTCTTTACTGACTCGATGTTACCGGCAGCGGCATGCTATAGCCTAAATTTTAAGCATACAATTATATTATTTATACATCCAGTATGATATTTCTTGGATACTATACTGCTCGTTTAGAGTTAGTTCAAGCATGTAAGGTTGCCAAAATGGCACCGAGCGTTCTCTGAATCTCAAGCTTGGAGTTCCGGCCAATGACCAAAAAGATCTACACTTCGTGCACGCTGGATTGTCCGGATGGGTGCGGAATCATTGCCCACGTCGACAATGGCCGCGTGGTGAAGCTTGAGGGACATCCCGATCACGAATTCACAAAGGGTTACCTCTGCGCCAAGACCTATCGATTTCCGAAGCGGCTCTATAGCCCTGAGCGGCAGCTTCATCCGCTCAAGCGCGCAAACGGATCCATCGACTCGCCGTGGGTACCCATCGGGTGGGATGAAGCGCTGGACCTGGTGGCCGACAGAATCCGCCGCTTCAAGGCTGAAACGGGCTCGCTTTCGATCATGCACTATCAGCGGACCGGATCGTGGGGCGTCACGAAGAAACTCAACCACCGCTTCTGGAATCTAATGGGCGGCGTAACGACGCCAAGCGGCTCACTGTGCAGCGGCGCCGCGCGCGCCGGACAGAAGCTCGACTTTGGCATTCGTTTAGGTCACGACCCTTCAGACATCGTCAACAGCAAGCTTGTCCTTCTCTGGGGACGCAATCCTCTAGCCACGAACCTGCACCTGGTGCCACTGCTGAAAACGGTCAGTGAGCAGGGCGGCAGGGTGATCCTTGTCGATCCCGTTAAAAGCGAATCAGCGACGATCTGCGATCGGCACGTCCAGCCGCGCGTCGCAACGGACGCCTCATTTGCGCTTGCTCTGGCCAAGATCGTCCTGGAAGAGGGCCTGGAGGATAAGGATTACATCGAACGTCACACCGACGGGTTCGCAAAATTCCGTACTCTCGTCGATTCCCATTCGCTCCAATCGCTCAGCGACCGTTGCGGATTGGCGATCGACGAACTGCGGGAGTTGGCGCGCGAATACGCAACAACGAAGCCGGCGTCCATCCAGCTCGGATGGGGATTGAACAAGTACAAGAGCAGCGCGGAGATCTTCCGCTGCGTCGATGCCCTCGCCGCCCTCTGCGGTCAGATCGGCATTCCCGGTGCCGGGGTGACACACGGTTATGACACCCAACGTCTGTTCGACAAGACGATCGAAGCATCCGACAGGGCGGAATTCCATCGGACGATTCCAGAGCCGCTCCTGGGCCGGGGATTGCTGGAAGCCTCCGATCCTCCCATCCGCATGATGTTCGTGAACGGCGGAAACCCGGTAAATCAATCTCCGAACTCGAATCTGGTCGCGAAGGCTCTTGCTCAATTGGATTTCGTTGTGGTCGTCGATAGTTTTCTGACCGATACGACGGACTACGCGCATGTGTTCCTCCCGACCACGACGTTCCTGGAAGAAGAGGACGCCCTGGTTTCGTGGGGCCACAACATTCTCGGCGGCGTAAACCCCGCGATTGATCCCGTCGGCGAATCGAGATCGGACCTCTGGATCGTGCAACAGCTCGCCGATCGGCTCGGCATCGGCGAAGAAATGGCTGGTACCCCCCGCGAATGGCTGAGGCAAATCATGAGCCCGATGCAGGCGAAGGGCGTGACGGTCGATGCGCTTCTACAAGGCCCCATTCGCTGCCCGGTGGCGCCTCTGATACCGTTTGCAGACAAGAAGTTTCCCACGAAGTCGGGGCGCTTCGAGTTCATCACAGAGATCGAAGTCGAGCAGCGAAAGGATCCGGCCTTTCCCCTCACGCTGGTTACCAATTTTAGCAAGAAATGGTTGCTGTCACAGATGACGGAAACCGAACATCCCAAGCTTGCCACTGTCCGCGTCGGCGCCGACTGGGCCGCAAACCATGGGATTGAGAACGGCCGGCAGATGCGGCTACGCTCCGCTGTCGGAGAACTCGTGGTCGAGGTACAGGTCGATCCGCGCGTCGGCAAGGAGATGGTGATCATGGCCGTCGGGACATGGATGAAACGCGGCGGCGGCGTAAACATTCTGACGGAAGACATCATGACGAATTTCGGGGAGATGGCCGCGTACGGAGAAACACGCGTCCTTCTCGAGCCGCTGGAACCGGCGCTGGCCGCCGCTACTCGCGGCCTTGATTTGCAAATGACCACATGATGAATTCACCAGCTTTCAGGACATGTTCGAATACGGAATGACAGCTTTAGGATGCAGGCGATTGTCGGGCAGCACGCGCGAATCCTCAAAGCAATTCGAGGAACGGCAATCCGCCAGAACCCGAAGAGCCGGCAACTAGGAAGTCCGTAGTGATAGGTTCGAATGCGTTCTCCGACATACGACCAGACCGCCGTCCTGCGTCGAGATCCCGGACGGTGCTCAACTGGGGAACGGGACATGGATCGCCCGCCTTGAGCGGGGATTGAGCGGCACATGTCAGACCGCAGACTTCTCTCTGTGTCTGAAGCGGCAGAGATAGTGCTCGGCCGCGTTCGGCGTTCGTCGGGAGCCGAACTCGTTTCGCTCTCGAAAGCGAACGGTCGCGTCCTTGCGACCGACATGTTTGCCAGGATCGCGAATCCGCCCTTCGACCGCTCCGCCGTCGACGGTTACGGAATTGGCAAGGACGATATTCATCGTCCGGCTCCGTACGCCTTGCGCATGATCGGCAAGATCAGTGCGGGTGACGACCCTTCCACGATGCAAATCAGCGGCGGCACGACGATCCGCCTGGCGACGGGCGCGGCAGTCCCGTCGAGTGTTGCGGGTATCGTCATGGAGGAACACGGTTCATCCGATGGCGGTACAACCACGATCCTTCGAGGAGCGTCTCCTTCGGAAAACATCCGGCGACGCGGCGAGGATGTACCATCCAGCGGCATCATCGCGCAGCGTGGTACAACGTTGGATGCTCGTCACATAGCGATACTGGCTGCCGTCGGTCACTGTCGAGTGCCGGTCATGAACAAGACAAGGATATCGATCCTTTCGACGGGAAGCAAACTTAGGGAAGGTTTCCAGGAAACCTCGCCCGGGACGATCTTTGATTCCAACCGGCCTATGCTGATGGCTTTGCTCGCGAGACATAAGGTCAAATTGCACGATGCGGGCCTTTGCTCGGACGATCCGGAGCGTCTCGCAATCGTACTTCGGGCGGAAGCGGAACGGTCCGACCTGATCATCACTTCCGGCGCCGCCGCAGGGAGCGAAACGGATCATCTTGCCAAAGCGGTACGGCTCGCTGGCGGAACGGCCGAGCATCATCACATAGCTCTGAAACCGGGAAAACCGTTGCTGGCAGGTACCATCGGAAACACTCACTACCTCGGGCTTCCGGGAAATCCGGTTGCAGCAATGGTCACCGCGTTGCTCTTCGGCCGCCCGCTGATTAACGCGCTTTCGGGATCTTCCATCGCTCCGCTTGAGGGCGAATGGTCGGTTGCCGCGGAGCGGATACGTCACCGAATCGGAAGAAGGGAGTTCGCGCCAGGCCACGTCGTCGGACTGGACGCCGAAGGTCGGAGGCAAATCGTCAAATCAGGCCGCGGCGGATCCGCAAGTCTGCTGCCGCTCGTCCTGGCGGACGGCCTGATTGATCTGACCGCGCAGGGTGCGGACGTCGATACTGGTTCTCCCGTTCGTTTTCACCCGTTCGGGACACTGATGTGACGCGCGTCCAACGATACGGCGGGCGCCAGTCGGCCGGTGCGAGAAGCCCGAGTGAGTTCCAGCGCGCGGTCGTTATGTCGGTCGAGGACCTTTTTGGAGCGCCAGAAGTCGAACGACCGGCCATGTTGCCGTTGTAGTCCGACGCGCACGTTTTCGAGGGCGGTCAGATGCGGAAACACAGCCGATAGCTGGAAAGACCGCACCGAACTGAGGCGCCAAATCGGCGGGAGGCACGGCGGCTCTTCAGGTCTACGCCACTGACGGCGGTGAAGCCTTGAAACTCCTTGGTAAGTCCGCAGGTCTCAAGGATGATATCGCCTGCGATCTTCTCTTCCGGGACCGACTGCGGGCCGGCGTGCTTATTAATCAGAACGTCTCCTCATAGGTGTTTCCGCTAAGGCACTCCCGTCCAGCTGGACGTCGGAACGGGAAAGCCATTATCAAGTTGAACTCAACCAATGCGAGATCGAGTGTATCCTTTTGCGTAATCCGGGATCGCAATTCCCGCCTTGAGATCACTGCAACTCTTTGGAGCCCCCGCTGTCAATTTGATCGGAATGACACCGGCCCATCCATCGAGGGCATGATCTTCTTCGGGATCCATAACGCCATGATCCCTTATCTTCGCTGATGCCTCAGCGAGCGGAAATCGAAGGAAGACAGTTGCCGCAATTTCCTTCTTCTTTGGAGGCCGCACCTCATGGCCAGGCAGAATGTCATCGACGAATGCCGCAACAATGCGCTCTTTCTCTTGAAAGTCAGTCACCTTCTCAGCCTGCGCAAAGATAACCACTGAGCGGTAGTCCATGCTCATGCCAAAACCGGATCGGCCAGCAACAATCGAGTCCACGAGTGTTACAGTAATGCACGCTGGCGCACCCGACTCCAGAGTCGTTAAAAGCTGATTGTTCGGACTTCCATGGATGTAGATGTGATCATCAATGCGGATAATCGCAGTTGGTATGACGCGTGGTTGCCCATCCACCGCCACGCCGATATGGCACACCAGAGCTTCATCAATAATGCCGTTGATGACGCTGCGGTCATAAGCGCCGCGTTCAGGACGCCGGCGGATACGCGTCTGGTCGGTGACTGCGATTGTGGACATGTCGACTCTCTTAAACAGCGACGGCGTTGAGTCCGGTTTCTTTTTGGTGAGTGAGATGGTCGCCTTCGTAGGCGTTACGCTCTTTGATTCGTGTGCCCGTGATGTACGATTGAATCGATTCATACAGTGAGCGAGGCACTTTCACTCCTTCGATTGCAGTCCGCTTTCGGGCCTCATACCGGCGATCGGACGGGAGCCTTGCACCGTCTTGTTCCAGCATTTTCTTGAACAGCATTTCTCCGTGATCGAGTTGCGCGATGCGATCGCCGTTCTCCATACAGCGGATTGGATCGATCGCGATGATCAACTCGCCGCCGCAGGGAGCACCGGTATTAGCCTTGTCGCGTTCACCGGCTTCGAAGCTCAGTGCATCGCCGAGTAGGGGGCCGGCGAGAAGTTCGACCATCATCGCGATATTGGATCCCTTGAATCCACCGAAAGGAAGTTGCGCACCCGCAAGCGCCTGAGCCGGATCCGTGGTGGGCTCACCGTCAGGTCCGATAGCCCACCCCTCGGGCAACGTCTTGCCATCGCGAAGACGTAGCTGAATCTCACCGCGAGCGCTTGCGCTTGAGGCCTGGTCGAAGACGAGCGGCGGCTTGTTGTGGCGCGGCCATGCGAAAGCCATCGGGTTGGTGCCAAACAGTGGTTTGGTACCTCCTGCCGGTGCAACGTACGGACTGGCCGCGACAAATGCGAAGCCGACCAGGCCCCTGTCCGCGAGCCGTTCGACCTCGGGCCAAAGCGCCGCGACATTCAGGGCGTTGTTGACGGCGAGCGCAGCAATGCCGTGTTCCCTGGCTTTTGCAGCCAAAGGCTCGTCTCCGCGCTCCAATGCGAGTGGCGAGAAACCATATTTCGCATCGACCTTCATAATCCCAGGCGCCAACTCCTTGATCGTGGGTTCGGCATCGGGTGAGGCCTGACCGGAGTGCAAGCCGTTCATGTAGAATGGCAACCGGAACAATCCGTGATGGCGACATTCGTCTTGTTCGGCAGCAGTAACGGTATTCGCGATCGCGGCGGCGTGCGCTCGATTAAAACCCTGTCCCAACAATGCTGCCTCGGCGGCGGCGTGAACCTCGCCAAGAGACATCTGAACTGCGTCTTGCATAGGAGTGCCTTGTGAATTGTTGACATCGAAGCGCATCACCCAGCATTTCCACAAATTTGCATAACATGCAAATTGAAAGATTCGGCAAATGTGCCTGATATTGCGACAGGCGGCTTGCACGGCAATCAGGGCTATTGGATGCAGGAGAGGGGTGCAGCCTAAGCGGAGCCGTCGATCCCATGATCGATGACGTTCGAGGGGGTAACGACCATCAACATACGTGCGGGCTTCTTGCCGATGTTACGCCCCATGTGCGGCTTTGCACCGATGAGATGAACGCAATCACCTTCGTCAAGGACAAGACGATCGGAGCCGATCTGAAACTCAATGCGTCCAGCAAGGACATAGAGGACTTCTTCGCCTTCGTGCGAGAGAAGCTTCACGTCTGTATCCGCCGTAACCGGGAACTCAAGGAAGAATGCACTGAGCTTCGGCTCGGTGAGAGCCCCTGAAAGCCAGTGATAATCGTAGCCATTGGCAGCCATCTGGCCGGCCGCTTCCCGTTCTGCCTTGCGGGAGACCGTGTAGTATTTCGGCACATAGGCTTCGTTGGTGTCTTCAAAAAGATCGCGCAGTGGCACGTCAAGCCGCGTTGCGATCACGATCAAATTTGCGATCGAGGTGGCAGTCTCGCCCCGCTCGATCCTCGAGAGATAAGCCGCTGACAACTCGGTGTCGGTTCCGAGCTGCTGCAAAGTAAGCTTCCTGAGCTGCCGAGCCGCACGGATTCGAAGCCCAAGTTGACGCGCGACGA
>Ga0137409_10000719_pt1 | contig 36252 bp, 38 predicted proteins | sample CZODoug1_16funga_FD_122059 | JGI IMG/M metagenome (GOLD analysis project Ga0137409, IMG submission 122059) | Vadose zone soil fungal communities from Angelo Coast Range Reserve, California, USA - CZODoug1_16fungal (Hybrid Assembly) | ecosystem: Environmental > Terrestrial > Soil > Vadose zone... | reverse complement strand
GAGACGGGCTTCGAACCCGCTACCTCGACCTTGGCAAGGTCGCGCTCTACCAAGTGAGCTACTCCCGCTCGGCCAGACGGAAGATGATACCCCGCCTCGTCAGGTCGCCTTCACCGCCCGGCAGTGCACAAACCGCCGGCCCCAGCGGTCGCGAAGCTGGTTCACACGCATCGCCGAGTCGTGGAGCGCCCCGCGGCTGAGGCGACCGGACTCGACCGCGGCGCGGACCGCCGCCATCGCCTCGGCCTCGTAGCCGGGATCGCCATTGCCCAGCAGGATCATGTCGTTGCCCGCGGCGAAAGCGGCCACCGCCGCCTCGGGCAGCGAGTACCGTGCACCGACGCCACCCATGCTGAGCGAGTCCGTGACGATGACGCCGCCGAAGCCGAGCTGGGTGCGTAATCGGCCGACCACCGGCCCTGAGAACATCGCCGGCGTCGTGCCTCCGCCCAGGCCCGGGACATAGACGGCCGTCGTCATCACGGCGTCAGCGCCGGCCGCGATCCCCGCCTGGAATGCCGGCATCTGGATGCGCTGCCATTGCGCCTCGGACTCGTAGTCGGTTGGAATCGCCACGTGCGGATCTCCTGCCGCGCCGCCGAGCCCCGGGAAGTGTTTGAGCGTCGCCCCCACTCCCCCGTCGTGCAGTCCCTGCACCGCCGCTCCCACCAGCGGGGCAACGGTTGCCGGGTTGGCGCCAAACGAGCGGTCGAGGATGATCCGGTCCCCGGAGTTGGTGCGCACGTCGGCGACCGGGGCCAGGTTGAGGCCAACCCCGAGCTGGTGCAGGCCCGCCGCAGAAGCCCGCTCGAGGGCGCGGACGTGATCGGGGCCCCCCGACCCCGCGACCAGCTGAGACGGCGGAGCAAAGTCGGCCTGCACGCGAGTCACCTGGCCGCCCTCCTCGTCGAGCATGACCAGGATCGGGTGGTCCAGACATGCGCTAGAGGTCAGCGCTCGAAGGCTCTCGGTCAGCGAGGCCAGGCCTGTGGGTCCGTTGAAGTTGGACCCGAACAGGAGAACACCACCGACGCGCCCGTCATCGAGCAGCGAGCGCACGGTGGTGATGTCGGTGCCGCGCCACGAGACCACCACCACCGAACCGATGTCCTCGTCAAGGCTGCCGAAGTCTGTTGCAGTGCTGGCCACCGGCTGCTCGACCACAGGGTTCGGGGCGACGACCGACGGGCGCGCCACAGGAGCCGGACGCGAAGTCAGCAAGGTACCGGCGAATACAGCGCCGATCACGGCGAATGCGACCAGGTCCCGGCGTCGAATCCGCAACGTCGGCAGTCTAAGTCGGGATCGGCTCCGCCTCGAAGATTTCTTCGATCTGGCGCTTGAACGTCCGGGCCAGGGAGAACGCCAGCGGCAAGCTGGGGTCGTACTTGCCCGTCTCGATCGCGTTCACTGTCTGCCGCGATACACCCAGGTGTTCAGCGAGCTCGGCCTGCGACCAGGCCAGCTCGGCTCGCAGGAGCCTCAGCCTGTTCTTCACCGGTACCGCCAGGTGAAGAACGCCGTCCCAGCTCCCCACAGCAGCGCCATGAGAGGCAAGACGTAGGTCCAGCTCAGGTGTGGCATTCCGGCGCCCTCGAGAAACCCGTATCCAAACGTGATCAGGGCTGCAGCCCCAAAAGAGAACCCGAACGCCTGCATCTGGATCCGCTTCTGAAGCTCGTCGAGCCGTCCCAGGGCCTTGACGAAGAGCCAGATCACGAACCCGGCGGGGGCCACCGGGATCAAAGCGATGTAGTAGCGCCATTCCGCCTCCGGGTTGGCCTGCACCACGGTCACCGTCCCCACCAGCACCATCAGGTACGCAAGCACCGCCAGGCCGAACTCGAACTGGGTGCGGTACGTGATCCAGGTGGAGTAGAGCGCTGTCGGCGGCGTTGGGCTGGGAGGCGACGCAAAAGCGACGGGCGCAGGCGCTTCGGTGCGGATGAACGGCGATGCGGGATGTGTGAACAGCGGGTCTACTGGAGCGTCGGCTGGGTCTGGGTTCTGGCCTGGATCCTGCTCGGTCATCGGGCCGGATCGTAAAGACCGCTTAAGAATATGTCAAGCGTCCTTGTCTTCCGACTCGCCAGGCTCTTGCGTGTCGTGATGGCCGTTGTTCGCGTGATTGTCCTTCGCTTCGGCCTCATCCTTGGTGTTGGAGCCATTCTTGTCCCCTGCCTCGTCATTGCGATCCTGCTCGCTGGACGCAACCGGAGTCGACTGCAGTCGCTGGACAACAATCCCACCCGCGAGCGCGCCAAAGATAAGCGCGCTCACGAGCAGGATCGCCCCGACCATACCGAGTCGGCTAAAGACGTTTCTCACCACGTCACGAACTACCAACGCGGGCACCTCGGCGATCGGTCGCTCGATGTCACTCGGCTCATGGCAGAGTCGCGAACCTGTCCACGTAATTCAGGTCGCCCAACCCATTCCGCTGGACTGAACAAAGCGCTACGCCCTGCTGGGCACCTTCACGCGGTCAACGAGCTGGAGCGCGACCCAGAAGATGAAAAGCGCGTTGGCGGCGTGCAGTCCGGCGATGGCTCGAAGGGGACCCTGCACGTTGGCGTGATAGGGGATGAGCAACAGGGACTGCACGATTACCAGGCCGGGGATCGCCAGCATCAAAAGGCGCATGCGGATCGGGACGCCGCCATACCAGCCGATGAGGATCAGCAGCAGAGGAACCAGAAAGACAAAGGCTCCGTTGACGTTCGCGTGCCAAGAGAAAAACGTGGCGCTGGCGAAGATGCCGAGGCCCGCGAGCAGCACCTGGATCACCACGAGGGCGACCATCAGGTACACGCCGTACTCGAAAACGCGCCGCGCCAGCGCGCGATTTCCTCCCACCGCGGCAGACGATAAGGCACAAAATGGGCATTGACAACATGGAGCGCGGAGCGATGAAGCTGCCACGGCCAAGCGACGAAGCCAAAGCGGCGTTCACGCAGCTGGTGCCGGACGAGCCGGCCATCACCCTCAAGCCGATGTTCGGGCAGCTCTCGGCGTTCGTGAACGGGAACATGTTCTGCGGACTCTTTGGCGACGAGCTGGTGGTCAAGCTGCCCGAAGCGGACATCGCGGCGATCAAGAAGGTCGGCGGCCGGGACTTCGAGCCGATGGCCGGACACAAGATGGGCGGTTACGTCATGGTGCCGGGCGACTGGCGCGCCAAGCCTGCGCCGGCAGTGGCCCTGATCAAGAAATCGCTCGCCGTGACGCGCGCCATGCCCGCCAAGGCACCAAAGAGCAAGACCTCAACCAAGAAGCCGACCGCGAAAAAGCGCTAGCGGCGCTTCGGCTTGCTCCCAAAGGGCTGCTTGCCCTTTTGTGGCAGCTTGATCGGCTCGGGCGGCTTGACCGCCTCCAGCGCCTGGACCGGCTCCACCGCCTGGACGGGCTCCTCGGCTTTGGGCGGTTGGGGCTCTTGTGTTGGTTCGACCGGCTTTGCCGGGCTGGCGACCACGGCCTTGCCCATCGAGACATTGCCGCTGAACGTGGCGCCATCCTGCACCACGAGCCGCGCCACCCGCACGTCGCCCTTCAGAGACCCGGCCCGACCGACCACGAGCCGGTCGCGCGCCGTCACCGGTCCGGTGACTTTGCCGCCCTCGTCGATCTCCACGCTGCCGGTGACCTCGAGCGCGCCTTCCACCGTCCCGACCACACGCAGGTCGCCCTCGACGTAGAGCTGACCGATCAGCCGGTCGCGCGGACCGAGGACCAACGAGCGGTGATCGCCGTCGGAACCATTTCCGGCCGGTGCGGAGCTGCGGTCCCTAGCCGCCGGACGCGTGCTGCTCAACGTCTCCCATTCGAACGTGTCCGTTGAGGCTCGCGCCATCCTCGATCTGGAGCCTGCGGACCACGATGTCGCCGCTCAGCTTGGCGTTCTTGCCGAGCGTGAGCTTGTCCTTGACCGTGACCGGGCCTTCGACGGTACCCTTCACGGTGGCGTTTGCGGCGTCGATCGAGATCTTCGCCGTGGCACCGGATGCGACATCGAGGTTTCCAGTCACGCGGAACTCGCCCTCAGCGCGGCCATCGACGTGCACGTGGCCGTCGTAGACCAGCTTTCCTTCCAGGCTGTCGTTCGGGCCCATCGTGAACTTGCGCTGGCCGTCACGCCTGGCGTCGCCGTTGTCATCGGCATTGGCCACCGCTTGGCTTTCTGCCACTGCCTCCTGAACGTCCATGAGCTTTCCTTACCCCCACGCTTGGATAGGACTCCGGCATGCCCGGAATCAGGCGCTAAACGTTAGCCCACGATGGCTGCGATTCGGCGACAAAATTGTTCAATCTTTGCCAGGCAATCAATCAGAAGTGGCGGCCTAGGAGAATTCCCCGAGCAAACCCTTGGCCGTCGCACCAGTGGCACGCGAGGAGACGGCCACGTATGGCTCGTGCCCATAGCCCTCCTGCATGAGCCTCGCGTTATCTCGGATCGCTATCCGCCACTCCTCGAGCTGGCTCCGGTGGCAGTCGATGGCACGCAATTTCATCATCACCTCGTCGGCGTCGAGGTCGAAGACGACGTCGATCTTGTCCGCGAGGGCCAGGGGAAGTGCGCTGTCGCCGCCCCCCGACAGACGCATTGCCTCGCGGTAGAAGTCGATGAGCTGCTGGTCGACCGCGAGGTGATAGAGCGCCGGCCGATCGCCCTCTGACATGGCGTTGACGGCCGAGTCGGTGCAGGCGCCGATCGCTATGTGGTCGGGATGCCCGTAACCGCCATCGGGTCCCCAGCTGACGACGGCCTTCGGATGCAGCCTGGAGACCTGCTCCCAGATGCGTTGCGTGAGCTCCTGCGGGTCGATACCGCTGACGCCACCGTCGGGGTAGTCCCAGAGCTCGACTCCGCCGATGGCAAGGGCGGCCGCTGCCTCCTCGAGCTCGCCCGCGCGGATCCGCGCGAGATCCTCTTTGACGGCGCCACGCGGCTTTCCCATCCAGCCTGCCTCCCCGCGCGTGGCGCAGATCAGGTTCACGGGCACTCCGGCGCGGCTGTGCCGCAGGATCACGCCGCCGCACCCCATCGACTCATCGTCGGGATGCGCCATCACCACCAAGAGCCCGTGGGCATTTTCCATAGCGACCCACGATAGCCGGGCGCCGCTAAGGCTTGCTCCGGTCCTCCATCTCCCACGCGTGATCGAGCGCATGCCACGCAGTGCGCCGCGCGACGTACGGAACAGGCCACTTCTCGACACGATTCGGGTTCGCCATGCCCTCGAGAATCGCCTTGCGGGATGCGCGTACGGCCGCCTTGTCCGCGTCCTTCGGCTCATTCAGGCGCGTGCCGATCTTCTTCGCGTAATCGACCTCCGCACCGAGGACGTGGATGAACATGGCATCACGATCCCTTCCTCCGCCTCGCGGCCCCTTGCGGAGGGCGGCTGGAGATTTGGCGACGACCTGGTCGAGATATGCCCAGCAGGCGGCCACCAGGTCTGTCATCTGCTTGGCTTCTTTGGCGCTCAGGGGCCGAGATTCATCCTTGGCCGGGATGCCGGGCGCGCCGAAGTCCGTGGTGGCGTTGCCCTCAAGCCGTTCGACGACCTCGAAGCCTGTGGCGTGGAGAGGGAATGGAACCCCGGCCAGCTTCGCCACGAGCGCGTATCTCGGCGCGTAGGCCGCGAGCGCGTCGAGGGCTGCCTGCTCAGTTTTTCCGGAGCGACACCAGCCCGGCCAGCCGGCCGCGCTGGCGAACGTTTTCTTTTCGCCGAGCTCGAGATAGACACGAATAGCCGGCGCATCCCTGGTCGCGGACACGCCGACTATTTTCGGACGTTGCTTTCTACGGAGTTGGCGAAGCCTTGACGGCGTTCTCGGCTGCTTCCTGAGCGGCGGTTTCTCCGGCTTCGTGCGTCGCGTCCTCGTTCGGGTGGCCACCACCCCCGGGTCGAGCGGTCCCGTTGTTCTCTGCTGCTTCCTGGGCAGCCGATTCCCCGGCTTCGTGGGCGGTCGCCTCGTTTGATTTCGGCGTCGGTGACGGAGAGGCTGCGGCCTGAGCGGCGTTGACGGACGTCAGCGTCGATTTCGCCAGAAAGGTGGCGCCGAGGACGCCACCGAAGATCATGGCTGCGGCGACGACGGATGCAAAAACCAGGGTATCTGTCTTCTTCATGCGACCCATCTTCTGCACGCAACCTCAGAACGGCCTTGGAATCGCATCAGAGTTTCAATCGGGTCTGGGCCTATTGTTATGGCCTCGTGGCACCGCAGATGTTGAAGGTGATCGAACCAGCCACGGAGAAGGTCCTGGCCGAAGTTTCCCAGGCCGGCGTCGAAGAAACCGACCGTGCAGTCGCCCGCGCCAAGGCTGCCTACCCGGCCTGGAGGGCATGGACGCCACGCGACCGGGCCAACGTGCTGCGCCGCCTTGCCGCGGCAGTCGCGCAGAACCTGGAGAAGCTCGCGCAGCTCGAGGCGCGCAACGTGGGGAAGCCGATCGCCGATGCGCGGGGCGAGGTGGGCATGGTGGTGGACGTTTTCAACTACTTTGCCGGCGCCCCCGAGCGCCTTTTCGGCAAGACGATCCCCGTCGCGGGCGGAGTCGACATGACGTTCCGCGAGCCCCTCGGTGTCGTCGCGCTGATCGTCCCGTGGAACTTTCCTCTCGCGATCTCCTCCTGGAAGGTCGGGCCTGCGCTGGCGGCCGGCAATACGGTCATCCTCAAGCCTGCCGCGCTCACGCCGCTGACCGCCATCGAGCTCGAGCGCATCGCGCTGGAAGCCGGGCTTCCCGAAGGCATCCTCAACGTGGTGGTCGGGGCAGGGCGCACTGTCGGCGAACGCCTTGTCGAACACCCCGACGTGGCGAAGGTGGCCTTCACAGGATCGACTGAGGTCGGCAAGCGGATCGGCCAGCTGGCGGCCGCTTCGATCAAGCGGGTGACGCTCGAGCTCGGCGGCAAGTCCGCCAACATCGTCTTCGCCGATGCGGACCTCGAAAAGGCGGCTGCCTCCGCACCGCTCGCCGTCTTCGGCAACGCCGGCCAGGACTGCTGCGCCAGGTCGCGCCTCCTCGTCGAGCGATCCGCCGTCGATCGGTTTATGCGGGCGCTGGAAGTTGCGATCAAGGCGCTCAAGGTGGGCGATCCGCTCGACGAGAGCACCGAGATGGGGCCGTTGATCTCGGCCGACCAGCGTGACAGGGTCGCCTCGTACGTGGGTGACGGGGCGCCTGTCGCCATTCGAGGCAGCGCGCCGACCGGTCCCGGTTACTGGTTTCCACCGACCGTGCTCTCACCGGTATCGAATGACGACCGCGCCGCGCGTGAGGAAATCTTTGGGCCGGTGGTGGCCGTCATCCCGTTCGAGGATGAGGCCGATGCGATCCGGATCGCCAACGACACGAACTACGGGCTTTCCGGGTCGATCTGGACCAGCAACGCGGGTCGTGCGATGCGAGTGGCTCGCGCCCTTGAGACGGGCACCATCTCGATCAACTCCAACAGCTCCGTGCGCGTGACGACACCGTTTGGCGGCTTCAAGCAGTCCGGAATCGGCCGCGAGCTCGGGCCGCACGCGCTCGAGCACTACACAGAGCTCAAGAACGTCTTCCTATCCACCAGCTGAGGAGAAGCGATCCGGATGATCGGTCGCGTGGCATGGATCGGGGGGCTTGCGGTGATCCTCGTGCTCCTGTGGATCATGCCGTCCGCGCTCTTCCCGCATCCCGGCGTCAATGACGCGCTCGAGTTCGCCTACCTTGGCCCATTGATGTTCCTGGTCACCCTCCTTGCCGGACTGCTGTCACTGGTCGGTGTTGGAGTGTGGGGCTGGAGGTTGGAGGGACCGATTAGCCTCGGAGTCTTCTTCCTCGGGATCGCGGCCGCGTTCGTCCTGTCGATTTTCGCCTTTGGCAACTTTTCCGACGACCGTTACGCCCCACTTTTCCTGACGCCGATACTGTCGGTTCCGGTTGGCGCGGCGCTGATCGTTGGCTCCCTGGTCATCCGTTCTCGCCGGCGCGGGAGATTGCTGACGGGCGTTGCGCGCGCGGCGGTTGCGACTGCCGTCGTCGTGCTCTGGCTCCTGGTGCGAGGTGCGCCCGAGTGGCTGCAGGCTCCGTACGGCTTCGACACGTACGCGCTGATCACTGTCGCGGCGGTGGCGCTGTTCGTTTTGGGAGCGGATCCCATGGGGAACAAAGTCACCGCCTCAAATCCCGCATAGGACCCTGTGGGAGGCGGTCTTCAGGCCGCAACGAGAACGGCACTGGACTGGCCGGTGCGGGTTTGGCAGTGAATTGGAGCGGGCGATGGGAATCGAACCCACGTAAACAGCTTGGAAGGCTGCCGCACTACCATTGTGCTACGCCCGCTTTTTGGTGCTGTCGCCTGGTTGCCCGCGGGGAAGTTATGGGCAGGGCGAGCAATTAGAGTACCTAGAGTTCCGAGCTCGGCCCGGTCGTCTAGTGGACTAGGACGCAGCCCTTTCAAGGCTGATATCGCGGGTTCGAATCCCGCCCGGGCTACTCCCACCACCTGATGGTGGGCGGCGAGGGTTTCGAACCCCCGACCTCCAGCATGTCAAGCTGGCGCTCTCCCAACTGAGCTAGCCGCCCGCATCCCCCGCGAGCTCATTGCGAAATCTGGAAGTTCGTGGGGCTCTCGGAATGGCTACCGAGCGACGACTTATTGTAGTTGTCGTGCCTCCCTACATCGGCCGGCGCATGCGACGCGTCGAGGACCAGCGACTCATCACCGGTCAGGGGCGCTACGCAGGGGACATCAAGCTCGACGGCCTGGCGCACATCGCTTTCTGCCGGTCGACCCTGCCCCACGCGCGCATCGGAGCGATCGACCGGTCAACGGCCGTCGCCATGCCGGGCGTGATTGCAATCTGGACCGCTGACGACCTGCCAGAAGTCTCCGCGGGTCTGAGCGACTTCGGTCCGCCGGGAATCGAGCAGCGCGGCCGGCCGATCATGAACCGCGACGAGGTTAACTACGTCGGCGAGGCGTACGCCATGGTGATCGCCGAGACGGCCTACCAGGCGCAGGACGCGGCCGAGCAGGTGGCCCCTGATTTCGACCCGCTGCCCGGTGTGGGGGACGTCGTGTCGGCCACCGCCGAGGGTGCGCCGACTGTTCACGCCGACATGAAATCCAACATCGCCCAGTCGGCCTCGACCGCTTACGGCGACATCAAAATCGCGTTTGCGCCTGGCAACGTCACGGCGAAGATCCGCCTGACGACCGCGCGCGTCGCCGGCGCCGCGATGGAGCCCCGCACCGTCACCGCCACGCCGGATTCGGAGACGGATGGCATCAAGGTGTGGACCTCCACGCAAAACGTGTTCGGCGTCAAAGGAGCCATCGCGTCGGTCCTTGGAGTCGATGAGGACAAAGTTCGCGTGCTGGCCGAGGACGTCGGTGGCGGGTTCGGAGCCAAGGGCAGCGTGTTTCCCGAGGAGGTGCTCACCGCCCTTGCGGCGTGGCGTTTGAAAAGGCCGGCTCGGTGGGTGGCCTCGCGAAGCGAGGACGGCGCGACTACTGCGCAAGGGCACGGCTCGGTGATCGAGCTCGAGCTGGCGGCGAACCGAGACGGCAAGCTGACCGGCCTACGCGGCCGGCTCATCCACGACGTGGGCGCGTATGCGGGCTCAGGCACCGGGCAGCCGGGCATCATCGTCGGGCACATGATCTCGGCCTACGTGCTGCCTGCGATGGACGTGGCTCACCAGCTCGTCTACACGAACGCCGTGCCCAGCGGGTTCATCCGCGGGGGCGGGCGGCCGCTGGGCAACTACGGCATGGAGAGGGTCATCGACCGGCTGGCACGCGAGCTCAACCTCGAACCGGCGGAGCTTCGGCGACGCAACCTGATCCAGCCGGAACAGATCCCTTACACGACCGGCTTTCCAGCCGGACGCAGCGGTTACGTGTACGACAGCGGCGACTACCCGCGCCTCCTCGAGCTGGCGCTCGAAAAGCTGGGCCGCGATCCCGGCCGCGACGGGCAGGCGGACGGCCGGCTGGTCGGCGTCGGAGTGGCGTGCTGCGTCGAATCCACGGGATTCGGACGCGGTGAACCCGCGAAGATCCATCTCGCCAAGGATGGAATCGCGCACGTTTACGTGGGCTCGTCGCCGCAGGGGCAAGGCCACGAGACGATGGTCGCGCTCGTCGTCGCCGAAAAGCTCGGCTGGCCATTCGAAAAGATTCGTGTCACGGCCGGTGACACCAAACACGTTCCATTTGCCCTGCTCACCGCCGGCAGCCGCAGCGCGGTGATGGTGGGCAGTGCCGCAGCGCAGGCGGGTGCAGCCATGCGAAAGCAAGTGCTCGAACGCGCCGGCGAGGCCCTGGACGCGGACGCGCAGGACCTGGTCCTGGAAGATGGCGTGATCGGAGTCCGCGGCGCCCCCGCGCGCCACCTGCCCGCGACCGACGTGCTGCCGGATGAAGGCCTCGAGGCCTTCGCGAGCTTTGACCCCAAGCGGCCCCTCGCTTTCTCCAGCGGATGTCACGCCGCGGTGGTCGCGGTGGACCCGGAGACGGGCCAGGTCGAGGTGCTTCGCTACGTGATCGCCCACGACACCGGCAAGGCGATCAACCCGGTGACGCTCGAGGGCCAGCTTCACGGCGGCTACGCGCACGGGCTCGGGTATGCGCTCTACGAGGCGGCTGTCTACGACGCTGAGGGCTCGTACCGGACCGCGAGCTTCCTCGATTACACGATCGTCAGCACCGGAGAGGTGGGCGAGCCCGTGCTCGTGCACATCGAGACTCCCACCGATGCGAACCCAGAAGGGTTCAAGGGCGCCGGGGAGAGCGGCACGATCCCGGTTCCCGCGACCATCGCCAACGCCGTCGAAGACGCGCTGCGTAAGCGCAGGCCTGATGCCGTGGTCGACCGGCTGCCGATCACATCAGACCGCATCGTCGAGCTGCTCAGCTCTGGGCGCTGATCCGCGCGCGACCAATCCGCCTCTGGGGCCGGGGGGAATCGACTGGCGCCGCAACCTGGCCGCCCTCTGGTTTGCAGAGTTCATGGCGATCTTCGGTTTCAGCTTCGCCTTCCCGTTCCTCTCGATCTTCATCCACCACGACCTGGGCGTCGCACAGGGTCGAGACCTGGACCTCTGGACTGCGGCGACGGCCAGCGCGTCGGGACTGGCCCTGGCAATCGCCAGCCCCATCTGGGGAGTGCTCGGAGACCGCTACGGCCGCAAGCCGATGCTGATCAGGTCCATGGTGGGCGGCGCGATCACCGTCGGCTGGATCTATTTCGCGCATACGCCAGAGGAGCTGCTGGTGCTCCGCTTTCTCCAGGGGTTGACGAGCGGGACGGTGGCGGCGGCGACCGCGCTGGTGGCGGCGGAAACCCCGCGCAACCGGGTCGGCTGGGCGCTCGGCGTCGTCACCTCCGCAGTCGCCCTCGGGGGCGCGATCGGCCCGGTCGTCGGCGGTGTCGCCGGCGCGGTGTTCGGCCTACGACTGGTGTTCTTGGGAGCGGGCGTCCTCCTGCTCCTGTCAACCATCCCGGTGCTCTTCGTTGTGCGCGAGGGGCCGCTTCGCCGGCGAGAAGGCCCACGCATGGGAACGCTGACCCTCATCAGGCAGCGCCCGGGTGCGGACCGCGCGCTGGGCGTCCTCATCGGTACCCAGGGCCTGATCAACCTCGTCAACGCGGCCACCCAACAGCTCGTTGTGCTGCGCCTGCTGGAGATGGTGAGCACCGGAGTGGCGGCAGTCACCGGTATCGGTTTCGGCCTGGCCGGTCTGGCAAGCAGCGGCGCGGCCATCTTTTACACCACTGTGACGCGACGGCTCGGCTACGTTCGGACGACGGCGCTCGCCGCGGCCCTGGTCGCGGTGTCGGTATCGCTGATCGCCGTGTCACCGTGGGTGGCGCTGGTCGTGGCGGGGATCGCGCTGAACGGATTGTTCAGCGGAGTGATCATCCCCGCGACGGCGAGCATGATCGGGCTTGAAACTCCGCCGGAGGCGCAGAGCACCGTCTTCGGTGTCAATGCAAGCTCGGTCGCGCTCGGGTTCTGCTTCGGCCCGCTGGTGGGAGGCGGCGTCGCGGCGACGGCAGGCGTGCCGGCGGCGCTCTTGGTCACGGCCGGGCTCGCACTTGTGCTTGCTGCTTTGATCGCGTTCGGAGCACGAGAGCCAGAGGGCTTCACCCCACCAGGCGCCGCGCGACCGGTAATGTCTCGCCGGTGAAGCGATGGCTTGCCCTGGCTTTGCTGATGTTCGCGGTCGCAGGCTGCGAGGACGGTACCCCGACGACCTCGTTTCCCCCGGGCTGCGACAATGAAATCCGTACCTGCATGGAGCAACGAACCACGCCTCCGCCGACTGTGATCGATGCGAGCAAGAAGTACTCCGCCACCGTGCACACCACGCGCGGAGACTTCGTAATCTCGTTCGTCGACGCCAAGGTCGCGCCTCAAACTGTGAACAACTTCGTCTACCTGTCGCAGAACCACTTCTATGACAACCTCACGTTTCACCGCGTCGTCCCCGGCTTCGTCGTCCAGGGCGGCGACCCACTCGGGAATGGAACCGGCGGCCCGGCGTACAAGCTGCCCGACGAGAACAACCCGTCGAAATGGCCCCGCGGCACCGCCGGCATGGCCTCCAGCGCGGCGGGCGTGAGCGGATCTCAGTTCTTCATCACGATCGGCGACGCTCCCTTCCTCGAGACCAGCGGGGTCTACAACCATTTCGGACAGGTCACGTCGGGGATGGACGTGCTCGACAAGATCCAGGTCGGCGACAAGATGACTTCGATCGACATCAGCGCCTCGTGAAGTTACCCCTGGGTCGATTGCCAGCGGCCATCATTCCACTCGCCGCTGTTGCGGTCGCTGCGTGCGGATACCCCGACCCCTATGCGAGCACCGCTCCAGTCGCGAATGAGAGCCCTGCCGCGCAGGCGACGATCAGCCCTTCGCCGGGAGCCGACGACTTCAACGCCGGCGCTGGCCTGCGTGTGGTCACGTATCCCGACGGGCTCAAGTACATCGACCTCAAGGCCGGCACAGGTGACGTGGCCAAGACGGGTGACAACGTCACCGTCCAGTACACCGGCTGGCTGTCCACCGGGGGCAAGCCATTCGACACCAGCCGGCAAGAAGGTCGGAGCCCGTTCACCGTCCAGATCGGCCGGGGACAGGTCATCGCCGGCTGGGACGAAGGCATCCCAGGCATGAAGGTCGGCGGCAAGCGCAAGCTGATCATCCCCGGGTCGCTCGGATACGGCGCCCAGGGCCAAACCGATCAGCAGACCGGAGCGGTGATCATCCCCCCGAACGCAACCCTGATCTTCCAGGTCGAGCTGTTGAGCACCGCGCCCGGTCCTAGCCCTTCGCCAACCCCGTCGCCGCCGAGCCCATCACCCAGCCATTCGCCGAGCCCGACGCCGTAGTTTCTAGGTAACCGTCAGCGTCCCTTTCATGCCCGAGCTCTCGTGGCCCGGCTGGTCGCAGACGATGGTGTAGGTCCCGGCGGGAAGGTTGTCGACGGTGAACACGAAGCTGTCACCGGCGGAGACGAGCTCGCTTCCGGCGATCCTGTTTTTCGAGCTGTCGCGGATGACGAGGTCGTGCCCGGTCGAGCCGGCGTTGACCAGGTAGAACACCACCTTGCCGCTCGACGCATTGATCGACGAGGGATTGAACTGGAACTCGGTCATGGTCACCTTGATCGACCCGGCGGGCTCGGCTGGAGTGTTCGAACCGCCGCACCCGACGAGCAACCCCACCGCCGCCACCGCTACAGCCAGCGCTTTCATCGGAATGCAGTCACCCCCAGATAGAGGATCGCGAACAGGAAAATCCAGACCACGTCGACGAAGTGCCAGTACAGCGTCACCGCGGCGACTGCGACATGATGCCGCGAAGAGAACTGGCCCCTGGAGGCCCTGTACAGGACCAGGACCAACAGGATCAGGCCGCCCAGCACGTGGGCGCCGTGGAACCCCGTCATCGTGAAGAAGGCGCTCGCGAAGGTGTTCGCGGTCAGGTTCAGCCCGCGCTGGAAGGCGTTGATGAACTCGTAAAGCTGGCCGAGCTCGAAGAGGAAGCCCAGGATGATGGTCGCGATCTGGAGGACGAAGAACCTCCGCCGGTTGTCCTGCGCGATGGCGTCGGATGCAAAGTGGCAGGTGACACCGCTCGACAGCAAGATGACCGTGTTGATGAGAGGGATCGGATACCAACTGACGTAGAACTCGTTGTTGGTGCTCGGTGGCGGAGGCGGCCACACGAGATGCGATCCGTAGAGATAGAAGTAGACCGCGAACAGGCTGCCGAAGAACATCACCTCGGAAGCCAGGAAGATGTACATGCCCATCATCCCGGGCTTGATCGCGGGGTACTGCGGCTGCTGCTCCTGGCGCAGGGTCGCTACCGCCATCAGTGATGCACCTCGCCGTCAGGGCTTTCGGCAGGGAACATCTGGGTGTCATCGATCACGACCCAACCGATGATTCCCCAGAGGAAGATCAGCCCACCGATCACAGCGAGGAGGATCCTGACAGTCGCCGGGAAGGGAATCGCCGCGAAAGCGAGGAACCCGCCGCCGAAGCTGATGACAAACGGCCAGTTGCTGTTCGGCGATAGATGGATGCCGAGCTGTCGCGCGCGCGCGGTGTAGTCCACCGTGTTGTCGATCCGGACCGGGTAGTCCACGTCGAATCGCGACACCTCGGAACGCCGTTCCGGGTCGGCCGCCTGCCAGGCCTTGAAAGCGGCGGAGGCCATCTCGCTAGATGGCCAGATCTTGTAGCCGCAGTTGCGGCAGTGGTCGATGAAGCGGGCGGTCAGCAGCCCGCAGCGCGGGCATTCGACTGCCAGAGCAGGGTTCGAGACATCGACGTATCGAGGCTTCTTAGCTGCCGGCACAGTCGATTTCGGATTCTAACAGTGGCCGGGACCCCACCCCGGTTTGCCCACTTCTGACCGCCGATATACTTCAGGCCGTGGCGGCACGCGCTCGCGCGCTCTTCGGCCTTTCGGCTGCTGCTTTCCTGCTCAGCTCGTGCGACGGGCTGGGCGGCATCTCGCCCATCTTCCCGACGCCGGTCTCACCCAACGGCGAGGGCATTTACGCTCTCTATGTCGGGATCTCGATCCCGGCCATCATCATCTTCATCGGCGTCGAGGTCGCGCTGCTCTGGGTCGTCCTCCGCTACCGGCGCTCGCGCCAGCCGGCCGGTTACGTCCCGCCGCAGATCCACGGCCACACCGGTCTCGAGGTGGCCTGGACGGTAGCCCCTCTTGTGGTGGTGCTGGTGATCGCGTATTTCAGCTTCGTCGAGCTGCAAAGGGACTTCCAGCCGATCAGCAACCATCAGATGCTCGTGGTCATCAGGGGTCACCAGTTCGGCTGGGACTACGACTATGGGAACGGGGTTGTCGTCCACCAGGAGGGCACCCTCGCCGGCGATGTCACACCGTTCGTCGTGCCTGTCAACACGGTCGTCAAGCTGCAATTTCAGGGCACCGACGTGATCCACTCGTGGTGGGTGCCCGCCATCTCTGGGAAGACGGATGCGGTGCCGGGCTACGACAACTTCTCCTGGCTGAAGATCAACCAGGTTGGCTCGTGGCGCGGTGAGTGCGCCGAGCTGTGCGGGGTTGGCCACGGCACCATGCAGATCATCGTCCAGGCCATGAGCCAGTCCGACTACGACCAGTGGGTGCAGAAACAGCTCGCGACCCAGAAGGCGTCGCCCTCACCGTCCCCCTCAGCGTCCCCGGGTTAGGATAGAAATCATGGCGGCGACCACAGTTCTGCCCCGCCCGAAGGCCTACGACGACACCTTCTTCAGGCCGATCAGCATCTGGCTGACGACGACCGATCACAAGCTGATCGGCATCATGTACATGGTCACCGGCATCTTGAGCTTCTTGCTCGCCGGGATCTTCGCCCTGGTCATCCGCCTGCAGCTTTCGCAGCCGAACCTCTCAGTGGTCGATGCCGAGACCTACAACCAGCTGATCTCCGCGCACGGCGTGACGATGATCTTCTTCTTTGTCACGATCTTCCTGACCGGGATCGCAAACTACATGGTTCCGATCATGATCGGCGCCCGCGACATGGCGTTCCCGCGGGTGAACTTGCTCGGCTTCTGGCTCGTGCCCGTCTCGATCATTCTTTACTACAGCGGGTTCTTCACGGGTGGCGCGCTCAACGCCGGGTGGACCGGTTACGCGCCGCTCACTGAGAAGGCCTACCAGTCGCACAGCCTGGGAGTCGACTTCTGGGCGCTGAGCCTGATCGTCTGGGCGATCAGCGGGATCATGGCCTCGACCAACTTCCTGACCACCATCGTCGCCCTGCGCGCGCCCGGCATGAAGCTCACGCGCCTGCCTCTGTTCGTGTGGGCCCAGATCTCGACGTCCATCCTGCTGCTGGTCGTCGGCGCTCCCCTTGCGGCGGCGATGATCCTGGTCGAGTTCGACCGCCAGCTCGGGACTCAGTTCTTCACGACGCAAGGGCGGCCCGTGCTGTACCAGCACCTGTTCTGGTTCTTCGGGCATCCCGAGGTTTACATCATGATCCTGCCTGGATTCGGCATGATCTCGGAGATCGTCCCGGTCTTCGCGCGCAAGCCGATCTTCGGCTACATGACGATGGTCGCGGCGCTGTTCGGCATCGTCTTCCTCTCGATGACCGTCTGGGCGCACCACATGTTCACTGTCGGCATGAACACGTACGTCGAGGGCTTCTTCATGATCATGACGATGCTGATCGCCGTGCCGACCGGCATCAAGTTCTTCAACTGGATCGCCACCACCTGGTGGGGATCGGTCGAGTTCACCGTGCCGATGAAGTTCGCGTGGGGATTCCTGGCCACCTTCCTCATCGGCGGCATCACGGGCGTGTATCTCGCCTCAGTCCCGGTGGACACTCAGCTGCACCAGTCGTACTACGTGGTCGCGCATCTCCACTACGTGCTCTTCGGCGGCAGCGTGTTCACGATCTTCGCGGGACTGTATTACTGGTTCCCCAAGATCACAGGCCGTATGTTGAGCCGCAAGCTCGGCGAGTGGAATTTCTGGACGCTCTTCGTCGGGTTCAACGGAACCTTCCTCATCATGCACACCCTTGGGCTCGAGGGCATGCCGCGACGTATCGCGACTTACGCCAACCCCTCCTGGGGGACGACCAACATGATCATCACCGTCTCGTCCTTCTTGATCGCTTTCTCGGTGCTGCTGTTCCTGATCAACGTGGTGCGCAGCTGGTATGGGGGCGAGATCGCAGGCAACGACCCATGGCAGGGCAACACTCTCGAGTGGGCGACCACCTCTCCCCCGCCCCCATACAACTTCGAGCGCGTGCCGCCGATTCACAGCTTCATGCCGCTCCGCGACCTGCGCGAGGCGGGCGAGGTCGCGGCCGCCACCGCGGAGCCGGCTAAGGTCTAGGTTCCCGGCGGCGCTGGGTCTAGTGGTGGGCTTCCTTGTGAGTCGCCTCGGTGGCGACTGCCTCGGCGGCCTCCTCGCCCGCACGGTTGCGAGCATCGCCTCGCAGCACCCACCAGCCGAGCCCCGCCACTCCTAGGGCGGCGACAAGGAACGTGATGCTCATCGCTAGCCAGGCCGGGACCCACTCACCGGCGAGAAAGACCACGCCTGCAATTTATCAGCAAACCCGGCTTGAGTACCTCCGGGCGGCCGGGGCCTCTAGGGTGTTAATAGGCTAAGCAATGATCGACCTCATCGACATCGTGATCGTGGCGGCGGTCCTGATCGGGCTCGCTAACGGGTACCGGCGTGGATTCTGGCTGTCGGCGGCTCAGTACGCCGGCCTTGTTGTGGGTGTCCTGCTGGGAGCGACCGCAGCGACCCCGGTGCTCAACTACCTCGAGATCCACAACACCGTGGCGCGCCCCCTGGGAGCGGTGCTCGTACTCGTCATCGGCGGCAGCCTCGGCTCGAGCATCGGTTTCGCCGCGGGGGAGCCGATCCGTCGCAACATTCTCCGCACCGGCATACACACCGCGACCGACTCGCTCGGCGGCGCGGTCCTTTCCGCGCTGGCGGTGCTGACCATGTGCTGGTTTCTCGGCCTGAGCTTCTCGCGCGGGCCGAGCCAGGAGGTCGCGCAGCAGATCCAGCGCTCGGCCGTCCTGCACACGCTGGACAACCTCGCGCCGAGGCCGCCGGCTTTCCTCGCGAGCATCCAGGGAATCCTGGCCGGAGTTTCGTTTCCGCCTGTGTTTGCGGGCCTGGAGCCGGCGATTGGCGCGCCGCTGCCGCTGCCCGCCTCAGTCGACACCCCCGGGGTCAACCGCGCCGCCCAGGCGGTGGTCAAGATCTCGAGCCTTGGCTGCGGAGGACTCGTCACCGGAAGCGGCTTTCCGGTCGGCACCGGCTACATCGTGACGAACGCCCATGTCGTGTCTGGCACGAGCACGCACACGATCGTGACGCCGGCCGGTGCGCAGCTGCCGGGCAATGTCGTCTACTTCGACCCGGAGCGGGATGTGGCCGTGCTCTACGTGCCGGATTACAGGTCGGCGCCGCTGATCTTCGGACCCGCGCAGCGCGGAACGAAGGGCGCGGTGATCGGCTACCCGGGCGGCGGCCCCGAGAAAGTCTCGGCCGCCGTCGTTGATGGAAGGATCGAGGCCGAGGGACGTGACATCTACAACGCCAACCTCGTCACCCGCCAGATCTTCGTCATACAGGCCACGGTGCGGCCCGGGAATTCAGGCGGACCGCTGGTCGACCTGGAGGGCCGCGTGCTCGGGCTGGTGTTCGCGACGTCGGCCGGCGATCCCAACCAGGCCTACGCGCTCACCGACGACGAGATCCAGGGCGACGTCAGAGATGCGCAGGCACATCCGTCACCGACTGACACGAGCAAATACGCCTGCGCCGCGTAGGAATGCGGTCCCTCTCCCCTTGGGGAGAGGTTTAGCGAGAGGGGCTTAAACCCGATTCGCCGTCCGGCTTCGCTTCCTCGATCAGCATCACGGGGATGCCGTCGACGATCGGGTAAAGCACCTTGCAGTTCGGGCAGCGCAGCTGATCGGGTTCCTTGAACTCCACCTTGGTGTGACATTTCGGGCACGCCAGGATTTCGAGCAGTTCTTGAGAGATCACCCGCGCATGGTAGTACGGTTTCGGCCATGATCCTCCGGCGCCTCTACCTGTACCTGGTGAGCGCCGCAGGCCTCGGTTTGCTGGCCGCGGGGCTGGCGCTGCTCGGGTCCACAGTTCTTCTCTTCGTCTTCAACGACCCCTCCGCACAGGACAGCCGGACACAGCTGGCGATCTACACGGCGATGACGGTGGTCGCGCTGCCGGTTTGGGGTGCGCACTTCTTCTTCGCCCGTCGCTTTGCAATGCGCGATCCAGCAGAGCGCGCATCGGCGATTCGACGTCTCTATCTCTACCTGGCGTGTCTCGCGACGTCGATCGGCGCCCTGATCGCCATTGCGTTCACCGCATCCACCCTGCTCCGTCCTCTGATGGATACGTGCGGGACGGTTGCCACCGGCCCGGTATTTGTCAAGAACACCCCAGAAGTCACTTGCCCGGCAAATCCAGATTGGCTCGCCACTTCGCAGGCCGGTTGGATCGCCCTCGTCTTCATCGCGATCTGGGCATTCCACTTCCGGATCGCAGCTCGCGACCGTGCCACCGTCGGTGAGACCGGCGCCTCGGCCACCTTGCGGCGCTGGTACATGTACGTTGCCCTGCTCATCGGCTTGCTGGTGATGCTCAACGGAGCGAGCGGCTTCATCGAGCTCGCCTGGCTCAAGGCCTGGCGCAGCACGCTGGGCGACTACCGATACCTGGGCAACCCCGCCGGCATTTTCGTGGGCGGCCTCGTGGTCTGGGGATTCCACTGGCTCACCATCGCGCGACACCACGTTTCGGACGACCGGCACTCGACGCTGCGCGCGCTGACTGGTTTCATCGCGGTCGGCGTGAGCATGATCACCGCCCTGGTCGCTGCCAGCCAGATCCTGTATTTCGCCCTGGCTCGCGCCCTCGGAGTGGCTCATCCAGGTGGTGTCGGTGACGACATCCTCGGAGCGCTCGCCGCACCGGGTTCAGGGGCGGTGGTGTACGGGATCGCGTGGTTTGTGATTCGGTTCCAGCTGGCCAAGGACGCGAGAGCCCAGGAGGCCGACCGGCAGGCAGGCATCCGGCGCCTGTATACGAACCTGGCAGCCCTCGTCTCGCTTGGAGCGTGGGCGATCGGCGCGGGCGGGCTGCTCTGGACCCTTGCCGAGCAGCTCGAGGCGCCGATCATCGGCCTCAAGGCCGGTGACTGGAAGGACCCGCTCAGCCTGTGGGTCACACTGCTGATCGTCGGCGCCGCGGTCTGGATCGCTCACTGGCGTCCATCGCCATGGGCGGCCGACCGGCAGTCGCTCAGCCGGCGCCTTTATGTATGGGCGGCGCTACTGGGGAGCGTGCTGGTGGTTCTCGGCGCCGGCGTCGGGATGCTCAACGCGCTCCTGCAGCAGGTCTTCAGCGCGCATCCCAGGCTCAACGATCCCGGCAACCTGGACTTCGGGCACTACCTCGCCGTGATCGTGATCGCCGCCGGGGTTGGCCTCTACCACTGGAGGGTGCTTCGTGCGGACGCGGCGGCTCGCCCTCCGAAGGTTGTGGCCGAGCAAGCGCCGGCTGCCGTCGCCGTGGCCGCACCCGCAGCGGCACCATTTCACGCCACCGACGTTGCAGACCCCAACACTCGTCGTTATGTCCTTTCCGTCACAGACGCGACCGAGGACGACGTCCATCAGGCCCTCGCGAACCTGCCGCCGCAAGCCAGCTACAAGCTGACTGCAACCGAGCATGGAGCGGTTGACGAACACTGAAGCGCAAGCCCTCCTCGACCTCGTCGATTGGCGGCGGCGGGTGGGCGACCTCTACCGGATCAGCGGCCCCGCAGCCATCGTTCGCTTCAGACAGCAGCGCGATGAGCTGTTTCGAACGCATCCACAGTCGCCGATCGAGCCGGACGAGAGGGCATCGTTCAAGGGCCTCCGATATTTTCCTTACGACGCCGCTTACCGAGTGCAGGCTCGTTTCGAGCCGGCCGACGGGTCCGAGCTTCTCATCGACACCGGCGGCGAGGACGGGGCGGTGCGCTACAGGCGGGCCGGGCACCTCGATTTCCGACTGCAAAATGAGCCGTGCCGGCTCACCGTCCTCAGCCTCGTGCAGTACGCGGGCGGGCTGTTCGTGCCGTTTCGCGACACCACCTCGCGCCACGAGACATATGGCGGCGGACGCTATCTATTCGACACGGCGAAGGACACGGACGGGCTCGTGCTCGAGGTCACGCCCGGTTCACCTGACGTCGTCATCGATTTCAACTACGCCTACAACGCGTCATGCGCGTACAGCCCACGCTGGGCATGTCCTCTGGCACCGCCTGAGAACTACCTGGCGGTGCCGGTGCGTGCCGGGGAGCTCAGCTACAAGGACTAGGCGCTGGCGTGTACTTTGTTGACGACCTTGATCAGCTCGCCCGCGAGCGCGATCGACTCGGGCGTTCCGTAGATGTTGTTGTTGAGCGTGAAGCCCGTGAATCCTGCGTCCATGTATTTGGCGATCTGCTCCGCCGCCTGGGGCACGGTCGCGACCCTGGCTATGGCGCGCCGCTCCGGGGTGAGGCGGTCGAGGATGGCCTTGCCGTCCGTTTCGTTTTCCACGAGCACCAGCGGGACGCCGAGGGTCAACTGCACCTCGGCAGGGTCCCGTTTGACCGCCTCGCAGTGCTCGTAGAAGATCTGCTTCTTTCGCTGCAGCTCCTCGATCTCGCCACCGAACCAGTGACCGATGTCGCCGTGCTGGGCGAGCAGCCGCAGCGTCCGCCGCTCGCCGGTGCCGCCAATCAGGATTTTGGGGCCTCCGGGCTGAATGGGCCGCGGCACGTTCAGCGCGCGATCGATCCTGTAGTACGCGCCTTCGAACGACGGCCGGTCCTGGGTGAACATCAGCTTCGCGATCGTCAGCGCTTCGTCGAGGCGGTCCATGCGCTTACCGATGGGCGGAAACTCGATGCCGTAGCCCATGTGCTCCTCGTCGTTCCAGGCGGCGCCGATGCCGAAGACGGCCCGGCCTTTGGAGATGACGTCGAGCGTCGTGACCTGCTTGGCGAGGATCGCCGGGTTCCGATAGGTGACGCCTGTCACCAGGGTGCCGAGCTTCACGCGCGACGTGCTGGCGGCAAGTGCGCCCAGGGTGGTGTAAGCCTCGAGCATCGGGTCGGTCGCGGGTCCGATCCCACGTATCTGATAGAAGTGGTCCATCACCGTGACGAGATCAAAGCCGGCGGCCTCTGCGGCCTTCGCCTGCTCAACGACCCGGTCGAAAAGTTCGGGATATGGGGTGCCTTTGTGCGTGTAGTTGGGCATGTGAAATCCGAAAAGAGCTTTCATGCCAATGACAACGCTACTTCGTTCCCGAGAAATTCCGTAACGGGTCGCCTGACACAAGCGTTGGCCTGGACATGAACTGGACTAGGTTTGCCGGCGTTGCCGTGGCGCTGGCCGTCCTTCTTTACGGAACGGTCGCCGTCTTCGAGGTCTTCGACCGGGTCTCCCACTCCAACAGCGACACGATCCGGCCCTTCGTGATCACGATGGGCCCGGTCTGGGTGCTGTCGATCTGGGCGGCAACCGTCTTGCTGAGAAAGCCTCGCAACTAGGCCGGTTCGGCCGGGCCCCTATAGATAGAATTTGTGGCCAAGGCCGTGGCCATAGACGAATCGCGTAACGGCAAACCCAGCGGAATTCAGCTGGTCCAGGTCGAGGGCTTCCTCGAGGTCGCCCGCCGCGGCAGCGTGAGCCGGGCCGCCGAAGCCCTCTTCATCACCCAGCCGACCCTGACCGCGCGGCTTCAGGGCCTGGAGCGAGAGCTTGGTACTCCGCTCTTTCTGCGCACCCCCCACGGGATGCGGCTCACCGACGCCGGCCGGGCCTGGATCCCGTTTGCCGAACGTGCGCTGCGCGCCCTCGTCGACGGCCGGGATGCGCTCGAGCAGGTGATCACTGCCTCCGCCGGGCATCTGATGATCGCGGCCGCCCCGGCGGTCAGCACCTACGTCCTGCCCGAGCTGCTCGAGCGCTTTGTCGCCGGTCATCCGCGGGTCGAGGTCTCGGTCCGCACCGGTCATTCCGAAGACGTCGTCGAGCTTGTGATCCGCGACGAGGTGCAGATCGGGCTGGGCCGAGCCATCCGCCACCCAGACCTGGAGCTCCGCCCATTCCACACCGAAGAGCTCGTACTCGTCTGCGCGCCAGACCATCCGTTCACCAAGCGCGGCAGCGTCCCGATGGCCGACGTCGCGGCGGAAAAGCTGATCATGTTCGACCGCACGTCGAGCTACTACGAGATCACCCAGGGAGCATTTCTCTCCGCCGGAGTGAAGCTGCGCGGCTTGATGGAGCTCGACTCCATCGAGGCCGCCAAGAAGATGGTCGAGCGAGGCCTTGGGGTGGCGCTGCTCCCGGGCACCGCGGTCGCTCGCGAAGCCGCAGGCGGGACGCTGACGGTCGTGGCCATGAAGGACGCGCCGCGGATGCACAACTCGATCGTCGTCTTTCGACGCCGTGACGCCGGCGAGCCTGAGGGTGTCGTGGCGGCATTTCTCGAACTGATAAGAACGCGCGACTGAGCGATTCCCCGCATCGGTTTTTTCGATAGGATTTATCAAATCTATTAATTGGACTTATACGCGCGCTCTTGATAGCTTGCGGTTCATGGACAGCCACGAACAGTCGCAGGAACTGAAGACGGAGCCTTCGGCGCACGAGTGCGAATGCCCCGACCCCTGCAACTGCGATCACGACAACGAGTAAACCCTCCCAGCCTCAGCGTTAGGGATCAGAGCTTGCACTCAAGGAGGGCTTGATGGATCTCGTCGACACCCCGCTGCTCCCGCAGGGTTTCAAGATTCCCGCATCGCGCAACGAGGAGCCGAGCAAGCGCTTGCGGCGCCTGCTCGCGACCAGGCCCTACGTCTTCGGTCCGGGCGTGTACGACCCGATGGGCGCCGAGCTCGTCATGTACCACGGGTTCGACGCGGTCTACTTCAGCGGCTACTCGTTTGCGATCGGTCACCTCGGCACGACCGACATGGACCTGTACTCGTCGGTCGAGATCGCCGATGGCGCTCGGCGCACGGTGAGCGCGCTGCGCAAATTCCAGCTGACGATGGCGATGGGCGATCCCGAGAAGGGCGCGCCGCCGATCCACCTCGAGATTCCGCCGGTGGTCGTGGACATGGACGCCGGTTACGGAAACCTGTTCAACGTGCAGCGCACCACCGAGCTGTACGTGCGCGCCGGCGTCGCCGCGGCACATCTCGAAGACCAGGTCATGCCGAAGCGTTGCGGCCACATCGCCGGGAAGGCGCTCATCTCAGCGGACGAGTTCGTCGGCAAGCTGAAGATGATGCGGAGCGCCGCCGACGACCTCGGCCACCGCGACTTCGTCATCATCGCGCGCACCGACGGCGTGTCAGCCACCGAGGCGCCTGAGTCGAAGCGGGGCATCGAGCTGGCCATCGACCGCGGGCTGCGCTACCTGGACAGCGGGGTGCCCGACCTCCTCTGGTGCGAGTTTCCGACCGCCGAGCGCGGCCCGGTAGAAAGGTTCAGCGTCGAGATCCGCAAGCGCTTTCCCAATGCGCGATTTGCCTTCAACTACTCGTCCTCATTCAAGTGGTTCAACGAAAAGAACCCCATGACCTGGGATGACCTCGCCGACCTGGGCGTGGGCTTCATCTTCATCACGCTCGCTCTGCAGCACGCGGCCGGCCACGGTATGTCCGTGCTGTTGAACGACCTGAAGCAGGGCAAGGAGCAGGGCTACATGGCGCTGCAGCGCAAGGAGTGGGCGGACGGCGCCGACTTCCCAACCCGGAGCCACCACCTTTTCACCGGCGTGCCGTACCACCAGCATGTCGGTCAGGAGTACGGCGCGGCGCGGCTCAGCGAAGACCTGGATGAGCACCTCGAGGTGTCGAAGGTCGTCTGAGTCCGGGCCCAGCATCTACGACCCCTTAACCTAAGCGGGGGCAATGCTTCTATTTCCGTTTCGCTACCTGTGGTGGCTGATCTCGAGAGTTCGCCGGGTCCGCGGACGGCCGCCCGAATACGTCATCTTCGTGCTGGAAAGCGAGCTGCCGGCGCTGCCGGATCCTCCCCGTGCTTTCTGGCAGCGCTTCACCGGGCGACCGCGCATGAGCGTTCGGGAGCTCGGGGAGAGGTTCGACGCGATCGCGAACGATCCGCGGATCAAGGGCGTCATCCTGCACCTCCGCCCTGTCGGCATGCCGATGGCCACGCTGCAGGATCTCAGGGAGCTCGTCGGCAAGCTTCGACAGTCGGGAAGGCGGGTGGTGGCCTGGGCGCCGTTTTACACGACCGGGACCTACTACCTGGCGTGCGCATGCGACGAGATCCTGCTGATGCCCGCGGGCACGGTACAGCCACTCGGCTTTGCCGGCACGGGGATGTTTCTGCGGGACGGCCTCGCAAGGTTCGGAATCGAAGCTGACTTCGTACAGATCTCACCGTACAAATCCGCAGCCGACACGCTGACCAAATCGAGGATGTCGCCCGAGGTTCGCGAGCAGGTGACCTGGCTCCTCGACTCTCAGCACAAAGAGCTCTTGGCTGCGATCGGAAAGGGCAGGGTGCTGGACGAAAAGGGCGCCCACGCGCTGGTCGATGGGTCTCCCTACGGAGACGACACCGCCCTCGAGATGCGCGTCGTGGATGCCGTCGTGCCCGAAGAAAAGCTGGCGGCGCGCCTGAGCCCCACCTCCGAAGCCTCGGCCGCGATCGGGACCTGGGAGCGCGCGCGGGCGAAGCTCAGAATCCCCGCCCCAACTCTTGCCCGCGGCAATTACGTAGCCGTGCTGCGCATCGAGGGCACGATCATCGACGGGCGGTCAGGAAGGCTGCCGGTCAAGCCTCCGATCGAGGTACCGTTGATTGGAGACGATCGCGCCGGGGACCTGACCGTGGTGCAGGCGGCGCGCCAGATCGCCGGCGACAAGCGGGCGGCGGCCGTGGTCCTCTACGTCAACTCGCGAGGCGGCTCGGTTACAGCGTCTGAGGCGATGCGCCAGGCGCTCGAGGCGGTCGCGGCGCGCAAGCCTCTTGTCGTGGCGATGGGCCCGGTCGCGGGATCGGGCGGGTACTGGGTCTCGACTCCTGGTCGCTGGATAGTCGCCCGGCCTGGCACGCTCACGGGCTCGATCGGTGTCCTCACCGGGAAGCTCGTTACCGGCGGAATGTTTTCGAAGCTCATGTTCAACCGCGAGACGATCGCCTTTGGGCAGCATGCGACCATCGAGAGCGACGAAAGGCCGTACACCGATGAGGAAAGGGCGATCGTGAAGGCCCAGATCGACCGGGTGTACACCCTGTTCCTGGAGAAGGTCGGCAAGGCGCGGCAGATGAGCCCCGAACAGGTTCATCCGATCGCCGCCGGCCGTGTGTGGACCGGCCGCCAGGCATTCGAGCGGAGGCTGGTGGACGAGCTGGGCGGCCTGGATGCCGCCGTTCGCAAAGCGCGAAGCCTGGCGAACCTCGACGAGAAAGCGCCCATCCGCGAAGCGCGGCCACCGAAACGGATGATCCCCCCGACGGCGGCGGGGGCCGCCGGCTTTTTCGCCTACATGCTGGAGGGGATCTCGATCCTCAACCGGGCCCCGGCGCTGGCTGTGATGGAGTACCTGCCAGGAGAATTGACCTAAACGCCGAAACCAGCTTAAGCCCCTCACCCTGACCCTCTCCCCGATGGGGAGAGGGAGTTAGGAGTCCAGGGACGGGAATCTCCAGGGCTGCCGCTCCTGGACGAGCTCGTACACGGTTTTGACGATGCTCTCTCGATTCGGCTTGCTGAAGTAGTCGCCGTCCGGTCCGTAAGCCGGCCGGTTGGGTGAAGAAGCCAGGGTGCGCGGGGCCGCGTCCAGGTGCCACCAGCCCTGCTGCACCTCGAGGATCTCCTGCAGCATGAACGCCGAAGCGCCGCCCGGGACATCCTCGTCGAGACACACGAGCGCGTGCGTCCTTTCGATCGACCGAACGATGGTGTGGTCGACGTCGAAAGGATTCAGGGTCTGGACGTCGATCACCTCGCACGAGACGCCAAGCTCTTCGAGCGTCCGGGCGGCATCGAGGGCGATGCCGCAGCATGCGCCGTACGTGACCACCGTGACGTCGGTTCCCGCGCGGAGCACCTCAGGCACACCGAGCGGCACTGTGAACTCTCCCAGGTTGTCGGGCACCCGCTCCTTGAGCCGGTAGCCGTTCAGCACCTCGATCACCACCCCTGGGTTATCGCCACGGAACAACGTGTTGTAGAACCCGGCCGCCTGCGTCATGTTGCGCGGCACCGCGACGTAGACGCCGCGCAGCGCGTGTAGAAGCACCGCCATCGGCGAGCCCGAGTGCCAGATCCCGACCAGGCGGTGACCCTTGGTCCGAATCACCACCGGCGCCTTTTGGCCGCCGACGGTTCTCCAGTGAAGTGAGGCGAGGTCGTCGGACGCCGTTTCCAGCGCGTAAAGGAAGTAATCGAGGTACTGGATGTCGCAGATCGGCCGCAGCCCACGCATCGCCGACCCGATCGCCTGGCCGAGGATGGTCGCCTCGCGGATGCCGGTGTCCGTCAGCCGGAGGTCGCCGTACTTGGCCTGCAGGCCTTCGAAAACCAGGTTGACGTCGCCGAGACGGCCCACGTCTTCCCCGATCACGAACAGGCGAGGGTCGCGGGCGAAGTTGGCGTCGAAGTTTCGCAGGAGCACCTGCCGCCCGTCGACCATCGGTGACTTCTCCGAGAACAGCGCGGGTACGAACGGTACCTTGAGCGGGGACTCCTCTGAACCGCTGTAGAGGTGGGAGTTGTACCTTTCGCTGTTTTCGCGCCCGTACTCCGCGACGAACTTGGCCAGCTCCGTCCGGGCGGGAGACTCGATGCCCCGCAAGCGGTGCAGCGCCCGCGTCGCGCTGGACATGACGAGCGAGCGCGTCACCTTGCCCGCCTGGTCCAGAGCGCTGGTGATCTCGGCGATCTCGGGCATGTCGACTCGCTTGAGGATCGCTACCGCGCGATCACGCTCGGCCCGGATCGGGGATTGGAAGGCATCCCAGGCAAGATCTCGCGCCGCCTCCACCGCCTCTTTGTCCGCCGCCTCCCAGCCTTCGAGCTGCGACTCGCTCGCGATCCCGGTCTCGATGATCCAGTCGCGCATCCGCGCGACGCAGTCGTACTCGTTCTCGAAGCGCAGCCGTTCCTTTGTCTTGTATCGCTCATGGCTGCCGCTGGTCGAGTGGCCCTGTGGTTGCGTCAGCTCGGTGACGTGGAACAGCGCTGGCTTGTGCTCGCGCCTGACTTTTTCGATACCGGTCGCATATGCATCGACCAGCGCCGGGTAGTCCCATCCGCGGACCACGTGGATGTCGATGCCGGGCCGGTCGTCGGGCATGAAACCACGCAGCGCGTCCGAGATCGATGCCTTGGTCGTCTCGGCGGTGATGGGCACCGAGATGCCGTAGCCGTCGTCCCAGACCGACATCGCCAGGGGTACTTGCAGCACCCCCACAGCGTTGATCGCCTCCCAGAACAATCCCTCGCTGGTCGCCGCGTCGCCGATCGTGCCGAAGGCGACCTCGTTGCCGTTGACTGAGAACCCATCCTGCGCCGGCTTCAGCTGGGGATTGTCGCGATACAGCTTCGAGGCATAGGCCAGGCCCAGCAGCCGCGGCATCCAGCCGGCGACGTTGGAAACGTCTGCGCTCGAGTTCAGCATCTCGACCGTGCGTGAGAACGCGCCGCTGTCATCTAGGAAGCGGGTCGCGAAATGGTTTCCCATCTGGCGGCCACCGGAGGCCGGTTCCGCCTCAGCATTCGCGTTTCCATAAAGCTGAGCGAAGAAGTTGCGAACGTTGGACATCCGCGTGGCCCACATGAACGTCTGGTCTCGGTAGTAGCCGGCGCGCCAGTCCCCTGGACGAAAGGTCTTGGCCATGGCCAGCTGGGCGATCTCTTTGCCATCGCCGAAGATCCCGAACGTGGCGTTGCCGCGTAAGACCTCAGCCCGACCGATGATGCTCGCCCGCCGGCTGCTGTACGCCAACCGATAGTCGGCGACGATCGATTCGGCAGTCAGGGAAGACTTCGCGTTGCGCAGCGATTTCGCCAGCCGGAACCTCCCCTACGCCTGTGGAGTAGCCGCCATGGCGGCGAAATCTACGTTAGCACGCACCGCCCTGGGTTCCGCTCAGGCTGTGCCGGCGCGCTTCTTGTCTTCGTCAGCCTTGTTCTGCAGCAGGCCCGGGCGGCTTGCCTGCAGCGCGCTCTTCATGTGGACATACGCGCGGGCCACGTCACCACGCCTTTCCAGGATCTCGGCATAGATGCCGTGGCCCTGGAGAGCCCTCTCGTGAGTCCCAAGCTGCTCCAGGCCGTGGATCGCCAGCGCGAACTCTCGATCCGTGGTTTCGTGGTCGCCCGCCTTGTCGGCAACACGGCCCAGCCACATGTGGGCTGTGGCCACGTTCGGGCCCTCGTGCAGCCGCTCTGCCAGCTCCAGCGCCTCCTGAGCGAAAGCCCGCGCCTGGTCGATGTTGCCCTCCTGGAGGCACAGCTCACACAGGCTGAGCAGCATGTGGCTGCGTCCAACCTGGAGGTCCGTCTCGTCGCTCAGCTCCCGCGATCGGTCGAGGTGCTTTCGGGCCTCGCTGAGCTCGCCGCGGGCCATGTGAATCAGGCCGAGGTTGTTCTCGGACCTCGCCAGCGAAACCCTGTCACGCAAGGCTTCGAGGAGGGCCACAGACCGCGTCGCAAATCTCGAAGCCGTGTCGATCTGACCCAGCTCCTGGTATGCAGCCGAGAGGCCGCTGTACATCATTGCCATCTTGCGAAGGTCAAAGAACGAGCCCGCCGCCTCGATCGCCGCCTCGTAAAACTTGATCGCTTTTTCCCATTCCTGGTTGGTGAGATGGGCACCTGCGACGATCGCGAGCAAACGCGCTTCCGTGGGACTCGGGATTGGCTTGAGGCTCCGGCAAACAGCCAGGGCTCGCTCGGCGATCGCAAGGGCGTCGGGGCGCTGGGTCAGGTAGGCCAGCGACGCCTCGGCGCCAAGGCATTCCGCAAGCATCACGCCGTCGTTGATCGCTTCAAAATGCGCGCGTGCCTCCGCCAGCAACCCTTCGGCCGGCTCGGGCTGCCCAAGCTGCAGGTGGGCCATGGCGAGGAGGTATCGGATGCGGCCCAGCCGGTGGGCCGACGAGCCAAGCTCGAGCAGAGATCGGCCCAGCGCGATCGCCTGCTCGAAGCGGCCGTCGCCGACCATCGCCTCGAGTTCGGCAAGCGCCGCCTGGCTGGAGTCCGTCGTGCCTCCCGGGTCGGCCAGGAAGAACTCGACCGGCTTGTTCGTGCGATGGGCGATGTGCTCCAACGTCGGCAGCGATGGGCGGGTGCGTCCGGTTTCGATGAGGTAGATCGCCGGGGCGGTGACGTGACCCTTGCCCACCTGGGCCAGGCTCAGCCCTGATTCCTGCCGGGCTTGCTTCACCGCGCCCGGTCTCAGGGTGACGCCCGGAAGACGCCGGCGCAGCGCTTTCTGGGCCTGCGGCTCAGCGTGTGGAACGTTCCGATTCGCCACGGCCCACAACTGTAGAGCAAAAGAATCCGAGCGGGAACGAGCTAAATCATAGGTTCGCGGCGTGAACCTCGACTTAACACCGTTGTTAAGCTAATGTAGCGGGGCAGGTCGCGGTCAGAGTGCTTCCCGCCGCGGCCTGCGCTATGCCGCGGGGTAAGTCCCGAACAGCTTGATGTCGGCGCTCGCCTCTTCCAGGTCACTGAGCGCCGCCTCGGCCTCCGCGGCATTTCCGTTGACCGCGAAATCGAGATAGAAGCGGTACTCGAACGGGCGACCCTTCATGGGCCGGCTGTCAAGGCGGGTCAGGTTGATCGCACGGCGAGCGAAGCAGTCGAGCGCCTGCGCCAAACTGCCTGGCCGGTGGGCGGCCACGAAGGCAAGCGAGCATTTGTGGCCCGCCCCGGATTCCACCGGCCGGGCCGGCTTGCCCCGTTCGACAACGATGAAGCGAGTGCGGTTCTCCGAGTCATCCTGGATCGACTCGGCCAGCACGTACAGCCCGTAGCGCGCCGCGGCCGCCTTGCTGGCGATCGCTGCCGTGCCAGGCTGGCGCTGTTCCGCCACCGCTCGCGCCGCTCCGGCAGTGTCGTGAAAGGCCACCGACCGGATCTGCCGCGCGTGCAGGTACGCGTCGCACTGCGCCAGCGCCTGAGGGTGCGACAGGGCGCGCTCCACCGGGCCCGGCCACCCGAGAAGGCAGTGGCGCACCGGATGGACGTGCTCGCGCACAACACGCAGGTCGGGCAGATCCCACAACAGGTCGGAGACCTCTTGCACGACGCCGGCGCTGCTGTTCTCGACCGGCAGCACGGCAACGTCGACGGCCCCCATCGCGAGCGCCTCGAAAGTCAGGCGAAACGTCGCGTATCCCACAGCTTCGGCGTCTGTGAACAACGCCGAAACGGCCTCATCCGAGTACGCGCCAGGCTCCCCCTGGAAGGCGACCCTCACCCGAATATGAGATGCCGCAGGGTGTCCGCCACGTGATTGTGGTCGTGAAGCTGGTCGGTCACCGGCGGATGCCCGTTGGTCTCGTGCCCGTTGGTCTCACCGCCGTTGGTCTCATGACCGTTCGGCTCGACGCTCGCAGCGGCGATCTTGCGCAGGTCTTCGTCGGAGACCTCCTTTTTGGTGTCCGCCACCTGGAGGAATCGCTGCCACGCGCCCTCGACTTTCCCATCGGGGAGGGTGATGCCAAGCCGGCCGAGGCGGTGATGGAATGCGTGCCTGCCGGACCGGGCCGTGAGGACGATGCGCGAGTCGCTCAAGCCAACGTCCTCGGGCTTCATGATCTCGTAGTTGAGGCGGTCCTTCAGGACGCCGTCCTGGTGGATGCCCGAGGCGTGCGCGAAGGCGTTCGCACCGACGACCGCCTTGTTCGGCTGGACCGGCGTGCCGGTCAGCTCCGCGACGAGGCGCGATGCTCGGGTGATCTCCTTCGTGTTCACCCCGCACTCGAGGCCCAGCTTCGCCTGCCGCACGTTGAGCAGCATCACGATCTCTTCGAGCGAGGTGTTTCCGGCGCGCTCGCCGATGCCGTTGATCGTGCACTCGACGCGCCGGGCGCCTGCCTCCAGCGCAGCCATCGTGTTGGCCACCGCGAGCCCCAGGTCGTTGTGACAGTGGACTGAGAACAGCGCGTTCTCACTGCCTCGAGCTTCTGTTATCGCGCGGCGCACGATCTCGCCGAACTCATTCGGAAGGCAGTACCCGGTGGTGTCCGGGATGTTGATGACGGTCGCGCCGGCGGCGATCATCGTCTCCACCGTTTCGACCAGGTAATCCGGGTCGGCCCGGCCTGCATCCTCCGGTGAGTACTGGACGCGGTCGCACAGCGAGCGCGCGTAGGAAACCATCTCGGCTCCTCGCTTCAACACCTGCTCGCGCGTCATGCCCAGCTTGCGATCGATATGTACGTCGGAGACTGACAGCACGATGTGGATCTGGGGCGTCTCCGCTTCCTTGATGGCTCCCCATACCGCGTCGATGTCTTCTCGAACCGCACGTGCCAGGGCGGTCACGATCGCCCCCCGGATCTCGCGCGCGATCCGGCGGCACGCTTCGAAGTCGCCCGGGGAGGAGATCGGGAAACCGGCCTCGATCACGTCCACGCCAAGCTTTTCGAGCTGGCGCGCGATGCGAAGCTTGGAGTTGGCGTCCAGGTGGAAGCCAGGCGACTGCTCGCCGTCGCGCAGCGTCGTATCGAAGATGAATACTCTGTCGGGGTTCTTGTCGTTCATTTTTCTACGGGCTCCAACCAGGTCATCATCGAGCGGAGTTCGCGCCCGACCTTCTCAATCGGGTGATCGGCGTCATTGCTGCGCATCGTCAGGAACCCCTCCCTTCCATTCGAGTTCTCGTCCAGCCAGCGCTCGGCGAAGCTTCCGTCCTGGATCTCACGCAGCACCGCGCGCATGCTCTCGCGGACGTGTGAGTCGATGACGCGAGGACCCGAAACGTAATCGCCGTATTCGGCCGTGTCCGAGATCGAGTGACGCATGAAACCCAGACCGCCGCGATACATCAGGTCGACAATGAGCTTCAGCTCGTGCAGGACCTCGAAGTACGCGATCTCCGGCTGGTAGCCGGCCTCGACCAGCGTCTCGAAGCCGGTCTTGACGAGCGAGCTGACCCCGCCGCACAGGACCGCCTGCTCACCAAAGAGGTCGGTCTCCGTCTCCTCTTTGAAAGTCGTCTCGACGATGCCGGCGCGGCCTGAACCGAGCGCCTTCGCATACGCGAGCGCTCTCTGCTTCGCACGGCCGGAGGCGTCCTGGTGGATCGCGATGAGGGCGGGGACGCCCATTCCCTGGACGTAGGTGGTGCGGACCAGGTGGCCAGGACCCTTCGGCGCGATCATCGCGACGTCGATGTTCTGGTCAGGCTTGATCTGCGCGAAGTGGATGGCGAAACCGTGCGCGAACATCAGCATCGTGCCGGGCTGGAGATGCTTCTCGATCGACTCGCGGAAGAGCTTGGACTGACCGGCATCGGGGGTCAGCACCATCACCACGGTGGCCTCCGACACGGCCTCCGGCACTGGAACCGCCCGTAGGCCGTCCGCCTCTACACGCTCAATCGACTTGCTGCCCGGATACAGACCGACGCGAACGTCCTCGCCGCTGTCGCGCAGGTTCAACGCATGGGCGCGACCCTGGCTGCCGTAGCCGATCACGGCGACCGGCTCGCCGAGGCTCGGCGGGCAGTCGGCGTCGTAGTTGATCTTCATGCGGTCCTCCTCATGACTACCGGCCCGGAGCGGGCGACGTCCAGGACTCCGTGTCGCATCAGCTCGTCGATGAAGTCGCCGACGTCCTTGCCTTCGCCGGAGAACTCGACCGTGGTGCCGTCCGCGGCGCTGTTCAACACCTTGGCGCCACGTTCGACCAGGCCGTCGACCTCAGAGGCTTTTACCTTCGCGACGACCAGCTCGCGGCTGTGCACGTTTTCGCCGGTCACATCCTCGACCTCGATGACCTCGACCAGGCGCTCGAGCTGCTTGCGGACCTGGTCGGTTTCGGCGTGGCCTGCGTCGACTGTCAGAGTCATCCGCGAGCGTCCCACCTGCCGGCTGGGGCCGACCGAGATTGAGCGCACGTGAAATCCGCGGCGACGAATCAGCCCCGAGATCTTGCTCAGGGTGTTGGAGCCGTCCTCCACGAGGACCGACAGGACGCGGACCCGTTCTGCATGCGCCGGCGGCGTTGCCGGCGAGGTCTTCGGCTGAGGGGTTTCAATCACTTGTCAGGGGCCTCCCAGAAGTCGTTCAGGCTCTTGCCGAGCGGGACGATCGGATAGACGTTGGCTTCGGGGTCGATGCGGAAGTCGATCAGGAACGGGCCCTTCGTCTTCTCCGCGGCGTCCATCGCGGGGCCGACCTGCTCGAGCGTGTCGACCCGGATACCCGGCAGTCCGTAGGCGTCGGCCAGCTTGACGAAATCGGGGATGTGGGTCATGTCGACCTGCGATCGAACGCCGCCGTAGAAGTCGTCCTGAAACTGGCGGACCATGCCAAGCGAGAAGTTGTTGAGAAGCACGATCTTGATGTCGAGGTTGTGCTCGACGGCGACGGACAGCTCTTGCGCCGTCATGACGAACCCCCCCTCGCCGGCCACGCACCACACGGCCTTGTCCGGGCGCCCGAACTTGGCGCCGATGGCCGCGGGAAGCGCAAAGCCCATCGTGCCCGCGCCGCCTGAGTTGATGAAAAGACCAGGCCGGTCGTAGTTCCACCACAGTGCAGCCCAGATCTGGTTCTGGCCCACGTCCGCCACCACGATCGCCTCGCTGCGGCATCGCTTGTACATGTCGATCAGCACGTCCTGCGGCTGCAGGTGGCCGTTCGAGTGGGTGTATTTGAGCGGGTGCTCCTCACGCCAGGCATCGATCTGCGCGAGCCACCTACCGCGACCGGCCTCCAGCTCACCCACGTGCGGGGTCATGGCTTCCAGCGCGTTGCGGGCGTCGGCCACGAGCTCGATATGGGGTCGCACGTTCTTCCCCATCTCGGAACCGTCGATGTCCACGTGGATGAAGGTCTTGACGTTGGGGGCGAAATCGGCGAGTCGCGCGGTGACGCGGTCGTCGACCCGCATGCCGACCATCATCAGGACGTCGGCGTTCTGCACCGCTTTCAGGTTCCAGCCCGTGCCCATGAAGCCGGTCATATGCAGCGAGAGCGGGTGATTGACCGGGAACGCACCGATGCCGAGCAACGTGGTGCCGACCGGCGCGGCGGCCTTCTCGGCGAACTTGAACAGCTCCTCCTCCGCATGGCTCAGCAGCACGCCGTGACCGGCCAGGATGACGGGCCGCTCGGCGGAAGCGAGAGCACGCGCCGCCAGGCGGGCATGGCCAAGATCGACGTGACCGTTGGGCTGGTAGCCCGGGATGTCGAGCCGCTCCGGAGTAACCCGCTCGGCGCTGGCCTGCTGCACGTCCTTGCAGATGTCGATCAGCACAGGGCCTGGGCGGCCCGTGGTGGCGATGTGGAAGGCCTCGTGGATGACGCGGGGTAGCTGGTCGATGCTGGTGACGAGGTAGCTGTGCTTCGTCACGGAGCTCGTCGCGCCGATGACGTCCGACTCCTGGAAGGCGTCGCGCCCGACGGCGGTGCTGTTGACCTGGCCCGTGATGGCGATCATCGGCACCGAGTCCATGTATGCGGTGCAGAGCCCGGTGACCAGGTTCAGCGCGCCGGGTCCTGAGGTGGCGAACACGACCCCAGGCTTGCCGCATGCCCGCGCGTAGCCGTCGGCCATGTGCGCGGCGCCCTGCTCGTGGCGGACCAGGATGTGCTTGAGCTTGGGATGCTCGGGCAGGTGCTGGTAGATCGGCAGGTTGGCGCCGCCAGGGTAGCCGAAGATGTATTCGACTCCTTCGCGCTCCAGCGCCTCCAGGATCATGTCCGCTCCGGTCAACTTGGTCTGATTTCTCCTTAAGAAATGAAGAAGCCCCCACCTCTCGGTCGGGGGCTTTTGCGATCTACTCTGGTGGTCTGGTTAGTTCGCGCGTGCCCCCGTTCGTCCGAAGCCAATAAGGCCCAGGAGTCCAAGGAGGAGTACGAGGGTGCGGGATGAACTGACCATGTGAACTTTGCATAGTAACGAGC
>Ga0137409_10000718_pt1 | contig 36257 bp, 26 predicted proteins | sample CZODoug1_16funga_FD_122059 | JGI IMG/M metagenome (GOLD analysis project Ga0137409, IMG submission 122059) | Vadose zone soil fungal communities from Angelo Coast Range Reserve, California, USA - CZODoug1_16fungal (Hybrid Assembly) | ecosystem: Environmental > Terrestrial > Soil > Vadose zone... | reverse complement strand
CATCGTCACTTTCAAAAACCAGAGGATCCTGAAGACGAGGAGCGCCGCCGCCGTTTTCAGCTCAATCAGGTGGGCCGAATCGTGGAAGGCCTTGTCGTTGAGCTTGTGGAAACACCTGCAACGCCTGCTCAAGAATCCGGCGTCGCCATGCTCTCCCAACGCAAAGGCGCGCTGCCAGGCAGGACCGCAAATAGCATGCGCCGTCTGGTTCGATACAGCTACTCGATTGCCGGCGTCACCTACGAAACCGCCCAGGACGTCACGGGTCTGGAAGAGCGGCTTTGCCTGGAGCGCCTTGCCGCAGGCCAACCCGCGAGCGTGAAGTATGACCCGTCGAACCCCAGCAACTCGATCCTCGTGGCCGACGACTGGTCGGGCATTCACTAGGCCTTCATGCATTATTTTTTCCGCCTTCTCTGGATTCTCCAATCGACCGGTCGCGCCGGAGCCGCGCCGTGAGTGGCAAAATTTTTGCGTGCGTGACGGCGGTGATCGGCGCCGCCGCGTTGACGCTAGCCACCATGATTGGCCTGGTGCAGGGCACGATCTTGGCTGTCTCAATCGCCAATCTGTCGCTTCGTATCCTGGCGGTCGCCACGGACATTCTTTTCGGGACCTTGCTCCTGCTCGGATGCATCTATCTCGCGACGCACCTGGCCGTTCACATTCTCGGCGTTGGACAGGCTGATTTTCCACCTTTGCCTGAAGATACGAACCGGGCAGATCTCCCCAAAAATTAGTGGCGAACCAGTTCGAGCCTGTGCGAAAGTCTCGAAGACAACACACCATGGCCGACGACCCAATACTCAAAGATCGCTTCAAAGACCTGCGCCGCCGCAGCGCCCAGGCGGAAGCCGGCGGCGGACTGGAACGCCGCGAACGCGAGCACAAGGCGGGCAAACTCACGGCGCGCGAACGCGTGACTCTGCTTCTCGATGAGGGCACCTTCGAGGAACTCGACAAGTTTGTTACGCATCGCTGCGATGATTTTGGCATGCAAGACGAACGGCCGCCGGGAGACGGCTTCGTCACCGGCTATGGGCGTATCGACGGGCGGCTGGCCTATGTTTTTGCGCAGGATTTTACTGTGTTTGGCGGATCGCTCTCGGAAACCAACGCGCTCAAGATTTGCAAAATTATGGACCTGGCGATGCGCAACGGCGCGCCGGTGATCGGCCTGAACGATTCGGGCGGCGCGCGCATTCAAGAGGGTGTCATGTCGCTGGCGGGGTACGCGGACATTTTCCTGCGCAACACGCTGGCGAGCGGGGTGATTCCGCAAATCAGCGCGATCATGGGACCCTGCGCGGGCGGCGCCGTGTATTCGCCGGCGATCACCGATTTCGTCTTCATGACGCGCGACACTTCCTACATGTTCATCACCGGCCCGGACGTCATCAAGACCGTGACGCATGAGGACGTCACCAAGCAGGATCTGGGTGGCGCAATGACGCACAACGCGACCAGCGGCGTCGCGCATTTCGCCGCCCGCGACGACGCCGAATGCCTGGCCATGATTCGCGAGTTGCTGAGTTTCCTTCCCTCCAACAATCTCGACGATGCGCCGCGCCGCGCGACATCCGATCCCATCGGCCGGGCCGATGCCGCGCTCGATACACTCGTGCCGGCGGATCCCATGCTGCCGTACGACATGAAGGACGTGATTCAATCCGTAGCCGACGACAAATATTTTTTCGAGGTCCACGAGCACTTCGCGAAGAATCTCGTTGTAGGCTTTGCGCGGCTTGATGGACGGCCCGTCGGCATCGTTGCCAACCAACCCGCGTTTCTCGCGGGGGTGCTGGACATCAATGCTTCGGTGAAGGGAGCGCGATTCGTGCGATTCTGCGATGCGTTCAATATTCCGCTCGTTACGTTTGAGGACGTGCCGGGATTTTTGCCGGGTACGCAGCAGGAGTGGGGCGGGATCATCAAGCATGGAGCGAAGCTGCTCTACGCGTTTGCCGAGGCGACCGTCCCGAAACTGACCGTGATCACGCGCAAAGCCTACGGCGGCGCCTATTGCGTAATGTCCAGCAAACACATCCGCACCGACGCGAACTTCGCCTGGCCCACCGCGGAAATCGCCGTCATGGGACCCGAGGGCGCCGTGAGCATTGTTTACAAGCGCGAACTCGACCGCGCACCGGAAGCGGACCGCGAGCGGTTGCGGCGCGAGAAGGTCGCCGAGTTCCGCGAACGATTTGCCAACCCCTATGTCGCCGCCGAGCGCGGCTATATTGATGCCGTCATCGAGCCTTCCCAAACGCGCGCGAAGCTCATCACCGCTCTGCGCTCGCTCGAAACCAAGCGCGATACCAACCCCAAGAAGAAACACGGGAATATTCCGCTGTAGATATCACGCGGGCGTTTTCTTCGTCCGCCCAATTTCCCATGCCGCGAGGCTTGCCGGCACAGCCGAAAACACGAAAAACAAGAATATCGTCAACAGCAAATCCTTAAACCCCGGCGCGAAATCTCCGCCATGCTGGATTGCAAGAACGCCGATGTAATAAGCCGTCGGCGCGGCCAGAATGAGTTCGGAGATCAGATAGACCTTCAGGAATCTCCCTCGAAAAAAAATCATTGCCGCCATCAATACCAGCCACGCGGCTGTGATCCATTCCACCGGATAGATCACCTTGTTATCGAAGGAAAAATGATTGATGAGCAGGACGGGAATTCCCGCGCGAGGATCGAGAATGAAGGGAGGACCGCCCGGCCAGCGGTAAATTCCAATCTGGTAGAAACATAGCCCAAAGAGATATGCTCCAAGCCGTCGCGTGCTTTTGCGCGGGGTCGTGGTCGTGTCCTCCGCCCGATTATCTCTCATCTGACGAAGGGGCGGCGGCTTTGCGATGTGTTCGAGGTTCTGGAATCTGGGCCGCCGGGGTTTCCTTTTCTTTCAAGGCAAGAACGCGCTGGCCCATGAGTGTTATAATAATTACTTATGGAGCGGGAATTCACAGCCGTCATTGAGAAGAGAGGGCGCTGGTACGTCGCCTTCGTGGAAGAGATTCCCGGCGTGAATACTCAGGGCCGTACGCTGGCGGAAGCACGCAAAAATCTTAAGGAAGCTCTCTCCCTGATCCTGGAGACGAATCGCAAACTGGCTGCCCGTGACCGTTCACCCGACGCGCGCCGAGAACCCATCACGTTGACGATTTGAGTGGCGTTTGATGAAGCGCCGCGATCTGGAACAACACCTGCGAAAACAAGGTTGCGAACTGCTTCGTGAAGGCGCCCGCCACTCCGTGTTCTACAATCCTGCGAGCGGTGCGACGTCTACCGTGCCGCGCCATCGTGAAATCAATGATTTTCTCGCGCGCAAGATTTGCCGGGACCTCAAAGTGTCTTCGCCTCGATAATTCCGTGATTTGAAACATTGCCTCGTCTGGGCCGAATTTGCCCGCTGCTCGCCTGTGCTAGAATTCAGCTCGAAACTGCAACGCAAGGAATATGTTTCGCAAAATCCTCATCGCCAATCGCGGCGAAATCGCCGTCCGGATCGTGCGAGCTTGCCGCGAGATGGGCATTCCTTCAGCCGCTGTCTATAGTGACGCCGACCGCGCTGCGCTGCATGTTCGCCTGGCCGACGAAGCGTACCCGATCGGCCCGGCGCCTTCACGCGAGAGCTATCTCCGGATCGACAAGCTGATGGACACCGCGCGGCGCGCTGGCTGCGACGCTTTGCACCCGGGCTACGGGTTTCTCGCCGAAAATCCCGCTTTTGCGCAGGCCTGCGCTGAAAATAACATCACCTTCATCGGCCCTTCACCCGAAGCAATGGAACGCCTTGGATCGAAAACCGCCGCACGTCAGATCGCCGCGCGCGCCGGCGTGCCGATGGTTCCCGGCGTCCAGGATCCGATCGAGCGTCTGCAAGACGCCGAGCACATCGCGCGGGAACTTGGCTACCCAGTGCTGCTCAAGGCCGTCGCGGGAGGTGGAGGAAAGGGCATGCGATTGGTAGAAGAGGAGGCCCAGTTGCCTGCCGCGTGGCGCGACGCCAGCTCGGAAGCGCTTCATGCGTTCGGTGATGCGCGCGTATATCTCGAACGGTATCTCGAACGGCCGCGGCATATCGAAATCCAGATTTTCGGCGACACGCACGGGCAGATCGTGCACCTGGGCGAGCGCGAATGCTCGGTGCAGCGGCGGCACCAGAAGGTTATCGAGGAATCTCCGTCGCCCTTCGTAACTCCCGAACTGCGCCACGACATGGGTGAAGCTGCGGTGAGACTGGCGCGCGAAGCGGACTACACAAACGCGGGAACAGTCGAGTTTCTGGTGGACGCTGCGCGAAATTTCTATTTCCTCGAGGTGAATACACGCCTCCAGGTGGAGCATCCCGTCACCGAAATGGTAACCGGTTTCGATCTGGTGAAATTGCAGATTCGGATCGCCGCGGGGGAAACGCTTCCGTTCACGCAGGAAGACGTCGTCCTCTCCGGCCACGCGATCGAATGCCGGCTCTACGCGGAAGATCCCGACAATAATTTCTACCCGTCGCCCGGAACAATACTTTCACGGCGCACACCGTCAGGTCCGGGTATTCGTCTCGACGATGGAGTCTACGAAGGCTTTACGGTCCCGACCGAATATGACCCGCTGCTCGGAAAACTCATCGCGTGGGGGCGCGACCGCGCCGAGGCTATCGCGCGGCTGCAACGCGCACTCGCGGAATACGCCGTCACGGGAATCAAAACCAACGCGGCGCTTTTTCGCGGCATTTTGCGCGACCCGGAATTCGGCCGAGGTGAACTTTTCACGCGCTGGCTTGACGGGAGGCTTCCGCACCTCCGCGCGCATCGTGGAAACTTAACCGAACGGGATCCTGGCGCCGAAGATGCAGCCATTCTCGCTGCTCTGCTTCACCGCCTGGATGCGAACGGCGTTACCAACACGACCGATCGTTCCGCTGAATCAGATTCGCGGTGGAAACGCGAGGCGCGCCTCGAACAAGTAGGCGGCGAGTGACTCGACGATGAAATATGACGTCCTCTTGGATGGCATGCCGTGCAGCGTCGAGGTTACACGATCGGCCGATGACCCTTCGCACGTTCTTGCTACGATCAATGGCCGGCGAGTCGAGGCCGACGCCGTCAAGATCTTTCCCGGCGTGTATTCAATTCTGCTAGACGGACGCTCCATCGAAGTGCGCGCAGAAACGCTCGCTGACAGCCTGCTCTTGCATGCAGCTGGCCGCGAATATCGTGTGGAAGTTGTGGACCCGCGCTCGTGGCGACGCAGCCGCAGCGGAGGAATCGATCTCGCGGGCCGCCAACAGATTTCGGCGCCGATGGCCGGAAAAGTTGTGCGCGTCCTGGTTGCGCCGGGCCAGCAGGTGGAAACGAGTCAAGGTCTGCTGGTCGTGGAAGCCATGAAAATGCAGAACGAAATACGCTCGCCGAAAACAGGGACGGTCGAACGGCTGTTCGCCAAGGAAGGCCAGACTGTGAACGCCGGCGAAATTCTCGTGGTGATCGCGTAGCTGTGGAGTTGGGCAATGTTCAGTGCCACGTCTAAATCAAAGATTTGTTAAACCTTGTCTCGTGCATCAACGCAAACTTTGCGCGCTTCAAGCTTCAGCGGGCAGAGAGTCTTTGTGGCAACTCGGCGCCGGCCCCTGTAGCGCTCACCTTTAGGTGAACAGGTGCTTCACTCTGCAGTGCCCGCCTGAAGGCGGGCTCTACATAACCCCCAAAAAACTGCTCTGTTATACAGGCTCTAAAGCCCAGGTTTTATTGGTGTTTTGATGTCACGGCTGAGGCCGCGGCACAAAAATCCTGGTGTGAGATGGTTTGTAGTTAAATGTTTGCGTGCTACTTCGGAGGTGAACCAGGGAGGGAGTCAGCCGCCTTCGGCGTCACGACGAGAGGAAGTTTGCCGGAGGACTCGACCACCTGCTGCGCGAGGTAATTGGTGACTTTCGCATCGTTCCGCGCCACGGCCAGATACGCCGCGCGCAGCAATTGTTCCTTGCGGTTGCGAATATTATCCCGAATGGATTGCTGTACAGTCGGATCGGACAATTCTCGCTGCCCCGGCGCCTCTTTCGCCACGAGTTTCAGGATCCGGTAGGAATCGCGCAGGACGATGACGTCGCTGACCTGTCCAGGCTTCAACGCGAGCACGGCCTTCTTCAATGCGGGATCACTTTGCGCCAGCGACGACTCCGGAACGTATCCCAGATCGCCTCCCGAACCAGAGGACGCCGGGTCTTCCGAGTAATCCATGGCGACTTGTGAAAAGTCCGCCCCAGTACTGAGTTGCTGCGAGAGCGCCGCGGCCTTACGCCTCGCTTCGGCATCGGTAGTTGCGTCGTCGTTCTTCCGGTTTCGCAATCCTGGATCCTTGTGCGGGGTGATGACGATCTGCGCGAGGCGGTACTGCGGCTCCGACACGTTGAATTGCGCGCGGTTCTGATTGTAGAAATCCTGGACATCCTGGTCCGTGACCGTAATCTTTGCGACCACTTCACGGTTGATCACTTTTTGGATCGAAAGCTGCTGGCGGATGGCGACCTTCAAGTCGTCAACGGTGTAGCCACGTGCTTTTAGTTGGCGCTGGAACTCGTCTTCCGTATAGGGGCTCTTGGATTCGGTAAACTTGTCCTCGACTTCGCCGTCAGCGGCCTCCAGGCCCGTTTTCTTCGCCCGTTGCAGCAAAATCTGATTATTGATTAGTTCATCCAGGATATTCAGTTTCAGCGAAAGCGCTTCGTCCTGCCCAGGTTCGGGCGAGTCGGCATTCAATTGCGTCCTGTAGTACTTGTCCACCTCAGCCCGCGTGATGTTCATGCCGTTGACAACGGCCCAGACACCCTCCGCAGGTTGCGTTTGCTTCTGGCAGCCGGAAAGCACCGCTAGGGAGGCGGCCAGCAGTAACGTCCCTCGCGCACGTATTCTCACACACTCTCCTCTGTAAGCGGGCGCGGGCTCTACTTTTACGCTGAACGCCACAGCCTAGGTGGGGCGTGGAGCCCGCCACAGAATTTAGCAATGCAAAAAGAAGGTGGCTAGGCTGCCTTCTTGACGCGGCCTGACCGGATGCAGGATGTGCACACCCGTACGTGCTGTCGCACGCCGTCAATCACCGCACGAACACGTTGCAGGTTTGGGTTCCAGCGGCGGCGGCGCGTGTTATTCGCGTGACTGATCACATTGCCAAAACTCGGCCCTTTGCCGCAAAGTTTACATCGCATGGCCATAAGTACTCCTCACCCCATCGTCAAAATTCACACAAAGCAAGGAGTTTAGCAAAGTTCCGCCTCTTGCGCACCCTATTTGTCGACTTTACAGCATGCGGAAAAAGTCCTGAAAATGCAGCGGAAGAAAATTCACCCCCTTGCGTAGGCCAACCTGTAAGTCGCCGGGCCCTACCAGCCTCCGATGTTGTAGTTTCCGCAATTGGCCCCAGAGGGCGTGCGGACCCGTGTGTGCATCGAGACTTGGCTCGTCCTCATGCTGCGCTATCACCAAGTCGATATTGGGCGGATTGCAGCGCGAAAGCGGACAGGGTTTTGGCGAGGGACCAAGAACAGTATTCGGGATCAGGCTTGAGGCGCGGGGCGTTGCAGGCCCATCGCTTCAGCCGTCACGTCCGTGTACTTGAGTCCACCTCCGGTATTAAACAGCACGACGCGATCCTCCGGTTTGAGGAAATCTGTCGCAAGCAGATGATCATACGAAGCGGTCGCGGCAGCTCCCTCGGGCGAAAGAAATATTCCTTCGTGTCGCGCCCAGTCCGCGAGCGACGCCAGGATTTGCTCATCGGAGACAGCCAGTGCAACGCCGCCCGATTCGCGCAGGATTTCGAGCATGATGGAATCGCCGTAGGGTTTGGGCACGCGAAGACCGGCTGCGAACGTCGCCGCGTTCTGCCACATCTGGCTCACTTTGGCTCCTTGCTCGAAAGCGCGGACCACAGGCGCGCATCCGGAGGACTGCACTGCGATCATGCGAGGCCGTTTGCCCGGCCGCACCCAGCCAAGTTCTTCTAATTCCGAGAACGATTTCCACATTCCTATCAGGCCGACGCCGCCGCCCGTGGGATAAAACACCGCGTCGGGGTATTCCCAACCCAGTTGCTCGACCAATTCATAGCCCATGGTCTTCTTGCCTTCAACGCGGAACGGCTCTTTCAGCGTGGAGATGTCGAACCAGCCCTCTTTTTCTTTCCGTTCCGCGACGATGCGTCCACAGTCGGAGATCAGGCCGTCGATCAGATTTACTTTCGCTCCGTAGACCACCGCCTCGACGTAATTGGCAAATGGCACGTCCTTCGGCATGAAGATGTGTGCTTCAATACCCGCCGCGGCTGCGTAAGCCGCGAGAGCTCCCGCTGCGTTTCCAGCCGATGGAACAGCCAGTTTTTTCAGGCCGTAGTGTCGTGCCATGGTGACGGCGAGTGCGAGTCCGCGCGCCTTGAACGTGGACGTTGGGTTGGCGCCCTCCTCTTTCAGGAACACGTTCGGAAAGCGTCGGCTCGGCAGCATCGGCGTCCAGCCTTCGCCTAGCGTCACCGGCTGGACCTCGGGCAGCACCGAACTGTAGCGCCACATGCCGGACCACGGTGACGCAGCTGCTTGTTGTGCAATCTTGTCGCGGGCCGCGATTCCTCGCAGCGAGCGCAAATCGTATCGGACGTATAGCGAGCCTGAACAGTGCGGGCACAGCGTCTGCGGAGTTTGCGCGGAAACAAATTTGTGGCAACGAGAGCATTCTAAGTTTGCAATGGGGGGCACGCTTGGAAGATAACAGAAAGTGCGAACACGGAACAACACGTCAACACCTGACGATTCAAACCCTTCCTGCGTTACTATCTCGGTTCTAAAGAACACCGACTCAGAAAATCTTGCGAAAGTGCTGCTTGTACTAGAAAGGACGTGATGACAGTTGATACGAAAGAAGCTCCGGCCCGAAAAAGTACGCCGGGAGCATATTTTGGTATTCCGCTGCCAATTTGTGTGATGGTCTGTTTGGCTGGTGGACTGGCCGTCGGCGTGTTGATTCCGGAAAACCGCTTGGCCAATGCGATCTACGCTAGTGGCACCTATTTCCCCAAGACTGTCGTCACATTTGCGACGCTCATTGTCTTTGCGATTCTTTCTGGGGCCACGGCAAAGTTGGTGCTGTTCCATCGGCAGGCCGCGGGACGCCTATTCGGGTTGATCCTGCTCGCGTACATGGTGTTGGGTTTTGCATCTTTGGTTTACGTTACGATTTGGATTCCCATCCTCACCAAATTGCCACTTACTTCGCCCGGTGTGACCGTGCTTGGTTTCGGGCAATGGCTTCAACAAGTTGGGCAGTCCTTTTCCACGCTCTTCTCCGATCAGCCTCTCATTCAAGTCTTGATCAGCGCCGTAGTGATCGGATATTTGGCAGCAATAGTTCCAGGCCTTCGGTCCGTTGCGCGCGGTCTGATCATGGGAGGCCAATATACCCTGTGGTTGTTCAAGAAACTCCTCTGGTACTACCCGGTGATGATCGGTTGCCTGGCCATTGGCATTCCACTTAAATTTGGTCTCAATGGCATGACCGCCTACGGACGGACGACGATTTGGGTGGGTCTGGTAACAGTGAGCTGGTCGGTGATCCTCGCCACTATTGTGAAATTAACTACCAAGCGGTCGTTGAAGCAGATCGCGTCGTACTACGCATCCGTGTGGCCTGCGGGTTTTGGCACGGGGGGATCTTACGAAACTTTGGCAATGAATATGGTTTCGGCAGAAAGCGATCTTGGTTTGTCCCGCGACATTGCGGAAGTGTCCATTGCGTTCGGCACCGTCATGAACAAGAGTTGCGCCACCATGTCCGTCATGCTGGTTACGATTAGCGTGGCCAGGTTGCTCAATTTTCCTATATCGCTGGCGGAAATCCTGACGCTGATTCCGCCCGTGCTCATTCTCGGCCTCGAATCTCCTGGTATCCCCGGCGGAGCGGCTTTTTTTATGTCGCCAATCGTGGCTGTGCTCTTGCACGTGCGGGACATCGATGTTTTCGTTGCGACGTTTGTGTCAATGTATTCAGGATTGATCCCCATGTTCGCCACGGCTGGTAATACGACCAACGACGGTCTCGTGGGCGCGCTGTTGAATGACAGATTTGCCGGTTACCTGGGGCTGACAGAATTTGATTCGCCACGTAGACATCAAGCTTCCGCATCGCCGATGCGCCAAGGTGGATCGCGAACCATAGGCAAACTGGCCGGTTGGGCTTTGATGGCTTTGGGCGCGTGGATGCTGGTATCGCCCCAGGCGGTGATGGGGCTGAACCAGTTGAAGTGGATGCACAATTATGCTTTTCGTGGGGAAGTGTTGATGGGCGTATTGGTCATGAGCGCATCGCTCTACTTGCTGGATGCGAATCGTGCGCTCGATGACATTGACAAGGTCAGGCCTGAGAGCCCGGCAAGACTGTAGCGCTCTCACTACGGCTTCCGTATCGAGGAATTCAACGGCACATCGCGTTAGAACCCCACTTGGCGGCGCGCGGTAAAGGACAATGTCATTTCAATTGATGGCGAAGCAGTAGAACAGCCCCGCGCCGCCGGTGCTGATCAAATTGTCTTGGCTGCAGCCTCTGCTTGGATGCGATGAATTCCACGATGCGTTACCGCCACCGATGCGGTCCGAATGTCCGAGCTGCGCGGCGCCTGTGCCGCTGCTCGTCCAGTTGTTGCACGTGTGGTCGGCGCCATCGATAAATGCCTTGCCGTCCGGCTGCGAGCCGGTCAACATGTCGTGTCGATTAGGATTGTCTCCCACGCCGTTGATCACTTCGCCTTTCTCATTCAACGCCGACTGCTTGAACAGATTACTACCGAGACGCGCGAGTTCGATTGTATCACCGTGCAGATCGGCGAGATTCTGCGCTATCGCTGCTCCTTTGGCGTTGTACCAGGGACCCGGTCCGATGCGGTCGCGGGCATTCACGGCTGGCTGATTGCCGCTAGCCTGCGTACTTAGGTAAGCGTGCCAAGTGCGACTGGCGGCGCCTACCGCCGTCGCGAGTGCTCGGCAATGCGCGTCAGCTCCGGTCAGCCCGCTGAGATCGGCGCCTTTGCCCAGGCCAACGCTGGTGACGAAGAAAGTCATGGGATGTGTCTGCGAGTTGTTTTGCTGCGCCGGTTGCTGCGCCAGCGCCAAATACGAGCCCAGCAGTATGGTCACTGTGTGCAGTGCAGCAATCTTCAGGCTCTTCTTCATTCGCTTCTCCACGTTGTCAGTCGAATTGACTGTCGACCCTGATTGAATAGGCTCTTTCAGTTGATGGCGAAGCAGTAGAACAAGCCGACGCCGTGTGTGGTTGCCAAAGCGTCCTGGCTGCACCCCCTTGTTGGGTGCGAAGAGTTCCATGACCCGTTGCCGCCGCCGTTGCGGTCAGAAAGGCCGATTTGGGCTCCCGGCCCTCCGTTAGAGGCGACAGCATGCAAGCCTTCCTCTTTGCTGTTGGTCCAGTTGCTGCATGTGTGGTCCAAGTTATCCGTAAAAGCGCGGCCGTCTGTCTGCGAACCTGTCAGCATCTCGTGCCGATTCGAATTAGGATGTTGAGAGGCATACGCCCAGGTTCGATCTTGCGGATCAGGGTTGTCATTTAGGCCTGGAACCACCTCTCCCTTTTCCGTGAGTGCTGTCACCTTGTTCAGATTATTGCCAAGACGCGCGAGTTCGATTGTGTCACCGTGCAGATTAGCGGGACTCTGAGCTATCGCTGCCCCTTTGGCGTTGTACCAGGGACCCTGTCCGATGCGGTCGCGGGCATTTGTGGCTGGCTGGTCGCCGCGAGCCTGCGTGCTGAGGTAGGCGTGCCAGGTGTGATTGCCGGCGCCCACCGCTGTGGCGAGTGCTTGGCAATGCGAGTCAGCACCCGCCAGACCACCGAGATCGGCGCCTTTGCCCAGACCAGTGCTGGTGATGAAAAAGGTCATGGGGTGTTGCTGCGCGGGTTGTTGCGCGAATGTCAGGTACGAGCCCAGGAGTGTAGCCACCGCGAAAACGGAAACAATAAATGGGGTCCTCGTCATACGGCCTACCTCCGAATGCTTTGCGAAGGCGAAACGGCCAATCAAAATCTACGCGAGCTCACGCTAATTGTGAAACTCTTCGGACCATTCGCGCGTCCCAATGGATGAGAATTCCGTCTGCTTATAATTTGAACAGAAAATCTTACATACGAAGGAGATTGTCAAGGACATTTCGCTTGACATTTAGTCTCTCAAAATAGTAAACGCCAGCAATAACTGGCCAAAGATTCAATTGTTCTTAGGTCGTCTCGAAATCGAGTACAGCGGAAGTCGCGATTACGGCACTTCGGTCTTTGAGCATGGTTCCGTGATGTATGCAACTACTGAGGTGCCCTCACCTCGATGCCTCGCAACTCATCCGCAGGCCGCCAGAGAGAGGAGCATTCAATGCGCATTTCGAAGACTTGCATCAAGGCGCTCACCTTAGCGTTCGGCCTCTGCTGTACCTTTACCTTGATTATCAGTCCGGCCGCGCGAGCGCAAAACGCACCGCGCTATAAGCTCGATGGAGATTGGCCAAAGATGTTGCCAATCAACTGGACCATACAAGCAGTAACCGGGATGTTCGCGGATAAGAACGATCACATCTGGGTGCTAAACCGTCCGCGTGACCTCGACAAAACTGAAAACTTCGCTATGCTCACCCCGCCAACCGCCGAATGTTGCGTTCCGCCTCCAGCAGTACTTGAATTCGACATTGAAGGCAACCTTCTCAAGTCCTGGGGAGTTCCTGCGTCTGTGCCCGGCTGGCCCGGATCTGAACACACCATCTTTACGGATAAAGAGGGAAACGTCTGGATAGGCGGGGCCAAGGCTGGGGACACTCTGCTCAAGTTTACACCGGACGGAAAGTTCATTTCCGAATTCGGCCATCGCGGACCAGCTTCAGCGGGGGATGACAACAGCCAACAGAAACAGGACAATCAACAAACCACGTTATTATTGCGAGGGGTTGCTGCGGCCGAACTCGACCAAGACGTCCACGAGTTGTACATCGCTGATGGTTACTTGAACAAGCGGCTCATCGTGTTGGATTCCGAGACGGGGGCTTTTAAGCGTGGTTGGGGAGCCTACGGAATTTCCTTGAGTGAAATAGACAACGAACCTTTGCCACCACGCGCCCCGGGGGCTCCGCTCGCGAAACAGTTCCGCGAACCAGTCCACTGCGTGCGCATCTCGCACGATGGGCTCGTCTATGTCTGTGACCGCGGTGGCGACAGAATTCAAGTATTTACGAAGCAGGGCAAGTTTCTGAAGGAATTCCCAGTGGCCAATAATAGCGGCAGCGGAACGGTCGGATCCATCAGCTTTTCACCTGACCCGCAGCAGAAATATATCTATGTCCCCGACATGATGGACAGCGTCGTGTGGATTCTCAACCGCAGTGATGGCGCGGTGGCGGGGAGAATCGGTCACTCAGGCCATGGGCCCGGGCAGTTCCACGGACTACATGTCGCCACCATGGACTCTCAGGGAAACCTGTATACCGGTGAAGTTACAACCGGCAAGCGGATTCAAAAGTTTGTCCCTATCAAGTAAGCGCGGAGGCGTGGAATGACAAACAAGCTGATCAACTTTTTTTGTGTGGCGCTTGGTTTGCTTATAATTTCAGCCCCGGTGTTTGCACACCATGGGGCGGCGGCGTATGACACGTCAAAGCCTGCGACAATTAAGGGAAAGGTGGTGGAGTTCCTGTTCATCAATCCCCACTGCCAGCTTTATGTTGAAGTGACGGATGAAAAGGGCAACGCCGTAAAATGGGCCGGCGAATTTACCAATCCCAGCGCTCTGCACAGGCGTGGCTGGACCAAGGAAATGTTTAAGCCAGGGGACCCGATCACTCTTATCGGGGATCGCGCCAAAAACGGCGCGACTGTAATCCGTGTATTGAAAGTCGGGTTATCCGACGGCAGAACGCTCGCGGCACTCGGGGCCGGAGATGAGTATTGAGACATCATTTAGAAGAAGTTAGAGTGACTGTCTCGCTGGCTTGCGTCGCGCGGGAGAGGCGGGCACGACTTGTTGGACACCTTGTTTCCCGCGTAGTCCAATCTCGAAACCCAGACCACAAATGGTCATAATGCGCAATCGCTGGATGGGTTCGATCTCTAGTTTGGTGGCAGTACTTGCTTCGTATCTAGTCCTTCAGGCTCAAATCGCCAGGCAGCCGGGAACAGCAAATGTTCAGAATCCGCCTCCGCAGACTGATCTGTCCGGAGTTTGGGTATTGCACCCGCCCGCCAGCGCCAGCAAGTATTCCAATTTTGCTTTCAGCAAGGAGGAGCCACCGATGACTCCTTGGGCAGAGGCAAAATACCGGACCGCCAAACCCGTATTTGGGCCGAACAAAAAACCAGCCAAGGATTCGAACGATCCCGTGTACGGCTGTTTTCCGCCTGGTGTGCCCCGGATTTATCTTCACCGGAAACCAATGGAGATTATCCAGCTTTCGAACGAAGTGATCATGATGTTCGAATATGCTCGCCTTGTGCGCCACATCTACACGGATGGTCGTCCACATGACAAGTTTTTGGATCCTCCACTGTGGATGGGGGACTCGATTGGCAAATGGGAGGGCGATACTCTCGTTGTTGATGTAATCGGTTTTAACGACAAGACCTGGCTTGATCGGATAGGCCATCCGCACAGCGATGTTTTACACGTTGTGGAGCGCATCCGGCGCGCTGACCATGGGACCCTTGAAGACGACATCACGATTGATGATCCGAAGGCCTACGAGAAGCCCTGGACGATCCAGAGCACCTTCGACTTGCAGCCGGGTGTGGACATTGACTGGGAAGGAGTCTGCGAGGACCAAAGATTGGCCGATCGCCAATAGGTTTAAGGCGCGCCAGAGTCTTGAATCCTGGAAACCGAAGGAGTTTCAAATGCGAACCTGCTTAATCACTGCGATGTTTCTGCTGGCCTCAGCGCCCGGGTCCTGGTGGGTTGCATTCGCCCAGACCGCCCAGCAGTCAGACGCGGTGAAGGACCAGAAGGCCGTCTCCCCGAAGGAGCTAACAGGAATTTGGGCCGTACGCGTGCCCCCCGGAGTCCCCTGGTACAATTATGCCCTAACCGCGGACGAGCCTCCCATGACTGCTTGGGCAGAGGCGAAATTCAAGGCTAACAAACCCTCATTCGGGCCCAACCCACAAGAGTTTCCGAACGACCTAGCTTACGGCTGTTTTCCACCCGGAGTGCCGCGCGTCTATGCTGCGGTCCAAGCCGCGATGCAGATCGTTCAAGTTCCTGGCCGCGTGATCATGTTCTTTGGGCGTAATGTACGCCAGATTTACACCGATGGTCGCGAGCATCCCCAGAACTTGAAACCATTGTGGATGGGACACTCGATTGGCAAGTGGGAGGGAGAGACGTTTGTCATCGACACAATCGGGATTAGCGACAGAACATGGCTCGATCGAATGGGCCACCCACACAGTGACGCTCTTCATCTTGTGGAGCGCTTCCGGCGCGATTCCCAAGACAGATTGGAGCTTGATATGACGATTTACGATCCGAAAGCGTATACGAAGGCTTGGACCGCACAGCGAAGTTTCCGCTTAAGGCCACCGATTAGCGAATTGGGGGAAGCAGTCTGTGAGGACATGTTCATAAACGCAGCCTTCGGGCTGAAGCCGATGCTGCCTTCCACCAAGTAGGCCGGCCGATAGCTCACCCGGGCCTGTGCTCCGCGGAAATTCAATGCGCCGAGAATTTAGCCGCAATTTGCATTGATCTGGATACAACCGTGGATGTTCTCCAGCACATCGGTCCAGAACATCCGGCCGTGATTAGTCCGCCCGAATCGCGGGAACACGACGGCCAATTGAACACCTTGCAAGGCAGCGTAGGCGCGCCAATCGCTTAGAGAAAATGAGGATCAAAAGAACTGATCTATGATATTCGAGCTCGCAGAATTGTGACCTTCGAAGCTCCTGCCAGCCAATCCCTGTTTGGTGTCGAGTTTCCAGTGGCCGTGAAGGGACCGTTTCGACCGCACTCTTCGGGTGGACGATAGCCCAACGCCCAGTGCAAACGGCATCGATTGTAATAGTGTTTGATGAATGCCTCAACGCTCTGGACGAGAGATGTTCTAAGTCCCGGTATTCGTTAGCGTAGATTTCCTCTTGCTTAAGGGTTTTCATGAAGCTTTCGCAACTGGCGTTGTCATACGGATTCCCGGGCCGAGTCATGATCGGAATCATTCGACGGTTCCGTTTTACTCTTGCTTGCAGATGGGCACGGAATCACACTCCGATGCGGACATCGACGAGTTCTTTGATCAGGCCATGGAAGGGCTCCTTCAGCGCAAAGACTAGGTTCAAAGGATAGGAAGCGATGGCAGATTCCGTAAGTTGCAGAACAGCTCCCAAGTGACCTGCGACCCGGAAGCTATCTGCCCGATTTATTATCTGCCGTGTGCTCCGCCAAACCTACAAGAAGAAAAGAGTCGATTCGGAATGTTGCGGGGTATACCGAAACTGCTGACGCGAAAGAATTTTTGGTTGCGACGGCTTGATTTGAACCAACGAGCATCTGCACTCCCAGAGCGCACCTGCCCATGAGGAGATTGACCACCAAAAACTGTCTCAAAACAGGGGTTCACTCCAAGCTGAGGTGAATTCCTCGTTGAGACAATTTAATGGGGACAGTGTGGCTCCGACCCATTCCCGAAATCTCATGCCCTGGAACGCTTGATTGGATTCAACTGCATAACTTCTGAGTACGCCGTCACTCGGGCGGAACTGTCACGCGCTTGATCTGCCGATCGATTCACTCGGCACATCGACGATTATCGCGCATCACATGCGTTTACAGCGAGCGAAGGAAATTCAGGATGTCTTGCTTCTGCGACGGACTCAGCACATGAAACCTTTCGATTACCTGTTGCGCCTCCGACTGCACGCAGCCGCCCAGCAGACCGCCGAGGAGGCCACAGTCCGTAGAGTGTGCCCCAATTGCGTGCAACAGGTCGGAAGTGCGGCCGTCGTGAAGAAAAAACAGGCGCTGCCCCAGGCCCCAGAGCGGCGCCGTGCGGAACTCGTCCCCACCGGCTGTGCCCTGCGTGATTCCATCGGCCAGGTTCGAACCCATGTGATGGACGGCCAGGTCGGAGAAGAGATTTGCAGGCTGGTGGCTCAGAGCTGCCGTTGAGGAAGAGCCGGTCGTCAACGTTGGCGTGTGACACAGGGCGCATCCCGTCGAAACGAATAGGCCTCGTCCATTGGTGATGGACGCCATGCTGACGTTGCCAAAGGAGCTTACCGGCGTCGGCTGATCCAGAAACTTCATGAACGCCATGAAGGCCACAATATCCGCGACGTCCGTGGTGCCCACGTTGAACCCGGAGTGGTTCTCCGGCGTGCCATTCGTCGCGCATTGCGGGTTTTCCTCGCGCTCAGTCTGGAAGTTTTCATTGGTGATGCCCATCTCCACGTTATAGGCCTCACCCGAGAAAATCAGGAGCGACTTGTTCTGCGCCTTCCAGCCGAAACGTGTGACGGTGCCATCGTTGCCGTTGGTGTTGACGTGTCCTTTGATGCCGTGACTAGCTTTCAGTCCGCCCGGATCGCTCGCCAGGTTGTTCCGGATGGTTGTGTCGGTGATCGATTCGATGAATCCTGCGCCGAAAGTAGGCGTAGGAATCCTGAAGATCACGTTGTGGTTGGCCTGCTGGCCGGCGAAGTCCGGCTGTTGAATGGCACAGCCGACCGGTTTATCAGGCCGCCCAGAAATGGTGAAAATATCATGCACTCCACCGTCTGGGCTGCCGTCCGCGTTCTTGATGAACCGCGCTTCGCGGACTGGTCCATTCGCGGTGATGAAAGAAGGCACTGTATTTCCAGGTGCCACGGTCGAAGCACTGGCGAGCTGGGGATTGATGGCGGGGCTAGTTCCTCCCAGGGCCGGCTGGATGTGGCAACCGCCGCAAGAATCCAGATTGAAACGCGGGCCGAGCCCATCGGCAACGGCCTCCACCTGAGAGAACTGCGGTATCCCGTGGTTATTGAAAAAGTCTAATTCACCAGGTGTAAGACCGCCGATAGCTGCGCCCGCACCAGGTGCGCCGCCACGGGGACCGGGATCGGACTGCGCAAAACAACATGTTGCCGTTAACAGGGCAGCCAGGCACATCCATTCGCGTGTGACTTTGAAAACCTTGACAACGTTCATAGGCCTCCCAACTACTATGGCGCTCGATCGCATGCACAGTCGTTGTTCACGTATCGATTTTTTATTTCTGCTGTAAACCGACAGCTGGATTGGTTTCCTGCTCTCGCGCAATGACCTTAGAGGGGTGCCGCCGCTGGAACTACTGACCTCGGGGCCAAAAAAAGTACAGGGAACCGACTGGTCTAGACAGGAAAAAGACTGAAACAAAGGACAGGTCGGAATTAGGCTGTCCGGGACCCCGAAACTTTCGTAATTTACCGCCATATGCAAGGCGCACCACAGAAGAATTTCTTGTAAACACTGTCCCGTGTCCGTGGTGCCTGGGCACGCTGAAGCGTGGCGCCTGACAGATCGGCGGCGAAGCGTTGAAAATCTCTTGGAATGAAGCCCTTAAACTAATACAGGGAAGCAGTTTCCGTGAAAGGAACCGTCGTGAAGAGGAAACGTGAAGCGGAGTTGTGGGGACTAACAGACGCGGTTCTGGGTGTGTTGTCGTCTACTCGGAAACTATCCGAGCGCCTTGAGACTTCTCCACTGACCTCTCCAGTCCTGGCCATGAAGGCAGGTTGCCGACAGTAATCAGGAAACATATGAATTGCTGGCGGCTGTTTCCATGGCTAGCATTTCGTGATTGCCGGAAAGCTATTTGATTTCCTTCTGGTTTATCCGCAGGCATTCAAACAATTTCTTGTGCGTGATTGGTTGCTGCGGTGTTGCGCCCATCGTTGCTCCTAATCGTTTCATAAGTGTGCTCAAGGACTTCCCGCGCACAAAGAACACTTTATTGTGGGGCGTCCACTGATGGACTTTCGATTTCGCACAACGCAACGCCGATCTAGCGGTCCCAAAAGAAATGGTTTCAGCCCACGGAGGTTGACCTGAGTTTGGAAATAGGCGGTCATGAATGGCAAAAGCCACAATAAGGTGGCGCCACCAACTTCACGGCCCATTTGGCCGCTTTCCCGAAGAACCTTGGATCGCCAGGCGAGTAATGCTCCGCCCGTGCTTCGACGGCCTTTTCGAGCTAACTGCTTAACTCACACGAAGAGAGATACCTCTACTCCGGGCCGGCTCGCACCTGCGGCGCGAAGGAGAAAAGAGTCAGCCCTCCAGTCGAGATGACAAAATGAATTTCTGTCAGCGTGAGGAGAAAACGAACGCGGAACCCAGGTTCCGCGCTCCGCCGATTATTCTTCGTTACCGGAGGATTCTTCCACGAGCTGCGGGTTGGATTCGATGCGCAGCTCGGGCAAGCCTGCGGCAGAGAGCTGGCGATTGAGGGCCGGGATATCGCTTGATTTGAACTCCTCCCAACGCTTCACTACAGCGCTGAAATTGCGGCCGATTGCCGCCAGCGCCTGCGCCTGTGCGGGCGTGGGCGCGGCATCGGCGCGGTCGATTTCGGCGTAAAGGGTTGAGATGTCCCCGCTGACTTTCGCGAGCGTGGGTTCCGGCTCCGCCGGCTTTACCGCGGGGGGAGTGGCTTTTTGCGGCGCTGACTCCGGGGCCGCCGGCGTCGAGGGGGTGGCGGGAGGTTCCAGAATGGCGGCGAGCTTCTTGCCGAATTCGGCGATCGAATCTTTCAGCGAGCTGCTTGCCTGGGCAGAGATTTTTTCCAGTTGATCCTGGAGAGAGCGGGCCTGCGCGAGAGCTTCCGAGGTATGGGTCATTTTATCCGCTAGGTCCACTTGCGCGCGGAATTGCTGCTGGAGACCGGCGACGGGCGTTTTCACGCGTGGATCGATCTTTATCGTAAGCGGCACCGAGACTACGAAAGTTCTAGCGGGTGCGGGGACAACGCCCGACACACTAGTGCGATCTGAAGTTAGCCGCACAGTGTACTGACCCGGCAGGGCGCGCGGACCAAGCGGATAGCGTGGCGTGGCGTGGAGAACCGCGGAAATGGGATATTCGTGGCGGGTCGAGAGCGGTGCGGGATAGTGCAAGTCCCAAACCCAACGATGCATGCCCTCTTCCGGCGAGAGAGTCTGGGGCATTCGCATCCAGTAGAGAGGAATGAGCTGCTTTGCCATTTCCTCTTGGGTTTGGTCGGGCTTATCGCTGCTCGAAAATTTACGCACGAGGTGTCCTTGCGAATCGAGGATTTCGAGCGTGACGGGGAGGGGACCCGGACCTCCGAGATAGTAATCGATGATGGCCCCGTCGGGAGGATTCTCACCCATGGGCTCGTCGGGAGGCAGGGGCGTGTCGGTGTTGGTAGACTGGCGCACGCGATAGGCTAGTGCAGGCTTGAAGAGCAACATGGCGCTACTCGTGGTGTCTTTGTTGACCTGGCGAAGCGGAGTGATGTCGTCGAGAATCCACAACGAGCGGCCATGCGTCCCGACGATGAGATCGTTGCCGTGAATCCAAAGGTCGCGCATCGAGGTGTGCGGAAGATTGAGCTGGAGCGACTGCCAATGGTCGCCATCGTCGAACGAAACCCAAACGCTGTTTTCCGTGCCGGCGAAGAGCAGGCCTCTGCGCACATGGTCTTCGCGGACTGTGTCGACAGGCGCGTCGTCCGGCAAGCCGCTCGTGATCAGCTTCCAGCTCTTGCCGCCGTCTCGGGTGCGATAAATATAAGGTTTGAGGTCATCTGTCCTGAAGCGGCTGACGGAGGCGTAGGCGTGGGCGTCGTCAAAGTGCGACGCAGTGATTTGAGTGACTTTACTCCAGGGCGTCAGCTCCGGCGGCGTGACGTTGGTCCAGTTCTTGCCGGCGTCGCGAGTGTTCCAGATCAGGCCGTCATCGGTGCCGGCCCAGAGAGTATTTTCGGTTTTGAATGATGGAGCGAGAGCATAAATCACGCCGCGTTGTTTATCGGCCTTGGAATCTTTTGCGGCCATATCGCCGACGCTCGGTGGGATTCCGGGATGTTCACGCGTGAGATCGGGGCTGATGACCTGCCAGTTTTCGCCGCCATCGGTGGTTTTGAAAAGCACGTTGGCGGTGGTGTAGAGAACTCGAGGATTAAGGGGAGAAAACATGATAGGTTGGGTGCGGTCCGCGCGGTATTTGCCGGTGCGGATGGGTATCGGCGTAACGTTTTGGACTTCTCCTGTGCTCCAGTGGAATTTCGAAACTTCGAAGCGGCCCGCCCCGTAGATGATGTCGGAATTCACAGGATCGGGCGCTACGTAGCCATATTCTAATGCGCCGACGGGGCGCCAATCGCGAAACGTGATTGCGCCGTCATTGCCGCGGCTCAACGTGCAAACTGATCCGCTCTCCTGCTGTCCGCCGCAGATTTTGTAGGGAAAATCATTGCTGACGCTTACGTGATATATCTGGGCAGTTGGCTGGTTATACCAGCTGCTCCAGGTTTCGCCGCCATTGACGGTGATGATCGCGCCTTGATCGCCGACGATGAGAATCGTTTTCGGATCCATGGGATTGATCCAGATGTTCTGGTAATCGTCGCCTCCCGGCGCGCCTCGAATGCTTGTCCAGGTCTTCCCCGCATCCGTAGAGCGCACGGTGACGATGCTCGTGCTGTAAACGATGTCGGGATTTTTCGGATCGACGGCGAGCATGGGTAAATCGCCGCCGCCGATGCGCATGGCCGGTCGGCCATCATCAGTCGCGCGAGTCCAGGTTTCGCCGGCATCGTCCGAGCGGTAGATGCCGAGTCCTTTGCCGGAAGCGTAGTCGCCGGGCAGGCTGGTGCCGACGACTGCGTAAATCCGGCTCGGCTGGTTGGGCGCGCTCGCGAAGTGAATTTGCACGAGATTATCGGGCAATCCACTTTTCAGTTGCCGCCAAGTTTTGCCGGCGTCGGCGGATTTGAAAAGGCCGCCATCCGTTGTTTGATACTCGTTGGCATCTTCCCAGGGAGCCTGGCGCACGGACCACATCGACGCGTAGAGGATATCGGGATTCGAGGGATCGAATTCGACTTGGTCGCCGCCGGTATTTTCATTCTTGTAGAGAACCTTTGTCCAGTTCTGACCGCCGTCGGTGGAAAGGAAAACTCCGCGTTCTTCGCTGGGACCGTAGGGATGGCCGAGAACGGCGGCCAACAAGCGATTGGGATCGCGCGGATCGACGGCCAGGCTGGGAATTTGTTGGCCGCCGCGTAGTCCCAGATGCGCCCAGGTTTTTCCTGCATCGGTGGATTTGTAGATGCCGTCGCCGACGGAAAGATCGGGGCGGGCCAGGCCTTCGCCGCTTGCAACATAAATGACGTTCGGGTCGGAAGGAGCAACGGCGATGGCGCCGATCGATTGAGTCGACTGCGAATCGAAGATAGGCGACCAGGTGCGGCCATAGTCATTGGATTTCCAGACGCCACCGTTGACGGCGCCGATGTAAAAGACGGCCGGCTGGCCTGCGACGCCGGCGAGCGCGCGCGTGCGGCCGCCGCGGAACGGGCCGATCATGCGCCAGCGCATTTCGCGATAAGTGCTTTCGGGATACTGTTGCGCTAAGGTGCTTGCTGCGACGGAGAGAGTGGAAATTCCAATGAATGCGATGGAAATCAAGCGGGAGAATCGAATCATGTAGGCCTCCGCTGAAAGCGCGGAGGACAGCATAAATCAGACGCAGAGGCACAACCACCCAAATCGTTGGACGAGGACGATTCTGCATTCAGGCGCCGGGAGGCCAAACCAGCGGGCTTATTGTTTCGTCAACAAATGGGCCAGCCTGCTCGAATCCGGCAGCGTTTCCAAGTTTAAAACAGCCTCCCGGATTGCCGCTACTTGGCCGGCCGGAATGACGTGGCCTGCTAGATTCTCAAACTTCTCAACCACGTCAGCTTTGCTCGCAAAGCTCCGCTCGCTTCCGCGTGGCGTCTCAACGGTTTCCGTCAATACGGCTCCATCTTTCAAAAATACTTCTGCTCTCACCATCTGCCGGAATTCAGAGCCTCGCGCCATGATATCCGGATCAGCCACGACTTTGACTTTGTCAGCAAGCGCTATCCGGACCGGATCGACGATCTTCTGTGCAGTGAACTGATCGACAAAAACATTACCGTCGAGGAGGAGCGTCGCCACGCAGAATGGCAGGTTCAGTTGTGCTGCGGAGATCCCCGCAGGACGATACTTCCAGCCTACATGATCAACGGTCACCTGAGAGCCATGCACTACGATGTGGTCAACCTCGTCGACAGAGAACGACCGTCGTGCCCGAATCGCACGAATCGCGTCAAGCGTCGTGTGGTTGCTGCTCACGCAGGAGTAAAACTTGAGCGATACCTGCATCGTCTCAAAGCGCGTCCCCAGGCCAGAGGTTAGCTCGGCCAGGTTGAACCTGTCGTGCGAGCGGGAGAATGTAGTGCAGAAACCGCCATAATCACTCTCGAAAACATTCACGATTCCCGTGAACCCGTTTGCGGCGAGCAAACCGCCGTAGAGGCCGCTTTGGGCTGACCGGCCCGTGTGCATTCGTAAGACCATGGAACCATACTGGGCAGCCATGAGGCCCGCTGATTGCGTGCCGGCGATTCCTAACGCATGGACCGTCTGCTCCTTTGAGAGCCGCAATGCGGCTGCCGCCGCTGCCGCCGATGAGAACACTCCAACGGTCGCTGCGGAGTGCCAACCCTGGCCAATATGTTCCTCTCCCATGCACCTTCCCACCCGCGGCCCGATCTCGTAACCGGCAACCGCGGCAGTGAGAAAGTCGCGTCCGCTCATCCCCGGTCTGATTTCCGTAACGGCCAGGAGAGACGGCAGCGTAACAGCCCCCACGTGCATCACGCCCAACCGGTGTATATCGTCAAGTTCGAATCCGTGCACAAGGGTGCCGTTGACCAGAGCGGCGTGCGGCGCAGAGAGCCTCAGCGACGTACCCCAGACGCCGCAGGATGTTGAGCTGTCAAGCTGTTGAAGCGTGCGCATCAGGATGCGACTCCATTCCAAGTCGACGCTGTAGATCGCACAACCAAATGAGTCCAGTATCAACAGCTTGATTCGATCAATAACCTCCTGGGGAATTTGCTCGTAATGAAGACCCGATACGAACGCGGCCATCCCTTGGGTATATGGATTGTCAGCAGAGGTCTCAGTGGTGCGTTCCGTAGCCGGTGCATCAACCCTCTTGGCCTCCTCGGACGTTTGCTCGTGAGAGGGGCGAGCGCTACTCTCTTGTGCGCCCACTCTTGGCGCGCTAGCAACCAGCGCCGCCGCACTCCCAGCGGCGATCTTCAGAAAATTGCGACGATCAACGGAATTTTCTTCTGATTTGACCATGGTAATATCACCGCCTCAAACCTCTCCGCTTCGGGCACACACTTTCGATGCGACACGCCCGGCGGCTCAAATGCTTTTAACAATGGGTGGACGTCAATTGCCAGCCTCAGCGTATGTCAATAACACGCGTATCGCACAATGTAAATATCAAGGGGCCATCAGGCAGCAGCGAGTTCGGTCCAGGAGGGAAGGTCACCGGCAATCTTGCTGACTCTCACTGAAAGAGATCTAAATGGGGAGGTTTCGTGCGTTGTTTAGTGGGAGAGAACTTCGAGAGATACCCCAGAAGTCCTTGGTCCCAGGGTCCCGATCGCCAAAGCGACAACGGCCATTGAACCGGCGATAAATGCGAAGACACCTACGGTGCCGAAGTCTTTCAATAGCGCCGCAATCACGAAGCCCACAAAGATCCCGCTGAGCCTGCTCCAGCTGTAAACAAAGCCCACAGCCTTTCCGCGGATTCGCGTTGGATAGAGTTCGGCTTGATAGGTGTGGAAGAGGCTCCCGAACCAGTTGTTTGCCACTGTAATCAGGGAGCCGAACAGTATTATGAACAGCGGATTGCGCATCTGGGCGAAGGTAGTCCCGAAGACGGCAATGGCCATCGCTAATCCCACGATTTGCCATTTCCGCTCCAGGGCATCGGCGTACTTCATCGCGATCAAAGGACCGAAAGGGTTCAGGATTGCGATCCAGAATGTGTATTCGAGCGAATGGACAAACGGGACACCTTGCTGGGTCAGAAGCACGGGCACCCAGGAGGCAAATCCATATACCGCAACCGTCTGGAAGATATTAAAAAGTACCAGCATGATTGTCCGCGCAGCATAGCGGCGATTCCAAATCTCAGACCACTTGCCGCTTTCAAGGACTTGGTTCCCTCCGGGCTGTGGTGGGGGCAAATCGCGGCCTAGGCTGGCCCGAGCCGCCTCTTCCATCCGGACCGTAGCAGCTTCGGCGTCCTCCGCCCTGCCGTGGGCGGCGTACCAGCGCGGGGATTCCGGCAACTTCGACTGGATGAGTAGGAAAATCGGCCCACCGATAGCACCGATCATGACCAGCCAACGCCAGCCATCGAGGCCGAGGATGGTCCTAGGGATCAGAATATAAGCGGCGAACGCAGCAACCGGAACAGAGCAATAGGAAATGAATTGGCTAAACGCGATGTAGTGGCCGCGGCTTTGCTTCGGTGTTATCTCTGAAATGAAAGCGTGACTGGTTATCAGCTGGACCCCGATCCCGAGGCCGGCGATGAATCTCCACAAATCGATGGCCACGGGAGAATTTTGGAAGGCCATCACAAACGTGGCGATTGAGTGACAGAACAGCGAGTAAAGAAAGGTCTTCTTTCTACCGTAACGGTCCGAGACCCCGCTGAACAGCAATGTTCCGATGAACATGCCTGCAAAGCCGGAGGCAATGAAACTAGCAAAGCCGGTCCAGTCGAACAAACCCTTCGTAGTGGCTGTGAATATTCCCGCCTTGATAAAACCAAGCGAGACGTAACCCGTCACAAAGAGATCATAAAATTCGAACCAGCCACCGAGGGAGATGAGTGCGACCAAGCCGCGGAGGTAACCGGATGGCGGGAGACGGTCGAGACGCGCGGAAATGGTGATTGGCTTGGCTAGAGTTGCTGGATCTTTCAGAGTTGCCACTCTGCGTTTCCCCCGATGGTTGCAGAAGCTCCAAGAAAAGCGGATTGCCGGATGTACGCGGCACACACGCCGTCATGTTCAGCAGGAAATTCCGATAGCCTGGTACTCACCGGCGATATTGGATGCGGGATCGCTTATATCACTATCCCTCGCCACAATGTTGGCCCGATTTGCGGTGAATAAAATATGACAGAAGGTAGAACGGCAGGGCAGAAGGATTTGATCTATTCCAGGTGCGGTCCGGGGCACTGCTCGCGTCAGTCCATACCGACACAAATGGATTTTCTGATTTCAGCCCCATGATGTAGTACAACCGAGAGCGGCTTGTATACGATCAGCTTTTCCTCGGAGGCGTGATCGATCTTCAAACGTGGAGCCAGTCTAGATTGGCTTCTGCCTCAATGTTTTCGAGCCGGTCGAACAGGCGCTCCATTTGTTTAGCCGGGAATTTCTGCGTCAGCAGCAGAAACTTCTGCCGCATGTCGCTGCCCGTCAATGGACGAGCGGGTGTTCCGAGGAACTCTGTTACGCGCTGCGTAAGAACACGCCCATCTTTGAGCGTGACAGCCACCGTACTGGAAATGTCATCGGCATCTTGACCCGGCGCCATCGTCATCCGGACCTGCGAGGCCATAGCCTGGATCGCTGGATCGTGCACCGCAGCTTCATCGAAAGAGTAAGGATCGATCGCATTGCGATACATAGCCAGAGCCACACAGAATGGAATACTAAACTGTGCGATGAGGATATCGGGCGGCGCCGGAATATTGTTGGTCGTTGCCATGCGATGGCTGCCCGCAATCTGGATTGAGGCGACATCACTGCCCGAAATTCCGTATTGGTTACGAAGGTCGAGAATCGCCTCCACAGCGGTGTGGGCGGTAATGTGGCAGGCGAAGCGTTTCATCATAATTGTTGAGGTCAGGAAGGTCTCTCCGAGCCCCCGCGTCAATTCCGCGAGGTCGCTCTCGTTGCAAAACGCCTTGAGAAATCCCGCCCCGCCCTCGAGTACCGTGGTCGGTCCTGTAAAGCCGTCGGCGGCGAGGCTTGCCGCCAGAACGCCGCCCTCGGCAGCGCGCCCCAAATGTAGTCGTTTCACCATCGCGCCGTTTCCACTATGCGCGAATTCCAAAAGCCCACCGGACGTCGAACCGGCAATTCCCAATGCGTTGCTCATCTTCGGCGCATCGAAGTGCATCAGCTTTCCGCTCGCGACAGCCGCACCGAACGGTCCCAAGGTGCCCGGCGCGTGAAAACCGCGCGTTTCGTTTGTCCGCTTGGTCGCGCGTCCTATACGAATCATCACTTCAGCCCCGGCGACGAAGGCTGTGAGCAGGTCGCGTCCGTTCATTCCGCGTTCCTGCGCTACGGCCAGACCTGAGGAGACCAATGACGCGCCCGGGTGCGCACCTGAATCGGGAAACGTCAAATTGTCCTGCTCGAATGCATGAGTCATTGCGCCATGCGCCAGCGCAGCGGCGGGCGCACACACTTTTGCGCCGGCGCCGAGAATGGCGCAAGTCCCGCCCGCGCCCATTCGCCGGGCCTGGGCGATGATCATCTTGCTCCAGGGAAACTGTGAGCCAAACAGGATTGTCGCCACCGTATCGGCAATGCAATCCTTGGCACGCTGCAAGACCTCTGCCGGGATCTCCTCATAGCGAAGGCGGACCGCGTATTCGGCAAGTCGCGTCGTTTGGCCCGCGTCACTCGCCGCCGCTTCGATTTTTGGCGGGATCGCAATCGCCGCCGCGGCATGTCCAAAAAACTGGGGCGACAAGCGCGCTGCTCCAGCTGCCAGGGTCATCCCGCGCAAAAATCTCCGACGCTCGAAAGGCTCAGCTTTCCTCTTAGACATGTAATGTCCTTCCCTTTCCGCCAAATTCCGGGCAATCCCACCAGTGGGAGAATCTCATACCGCTTACGACAACATGGGATACGAACCTGTTGTTCATTTTTTTTCACCCAAGCACTGTAAACAATTTCATTTTGGCTGGTTTGAAGGACCAGCAGAAGCACCGCCATGACAACCTTCAGTAACCTTTTCGCCTTGGAGAAGCAAATTGTACGATATTTCGCTCAGGGCATCCGACATTAATCCTTTCAGTGGCTGAATGGCGCGCTACACGTTCGTGCCCTGCACATTTCGGGCGAATCGTCGGCGCTCGGAAGCTATCTTCAGAACAGATTTGCCCGGCGATGAGTTGGAAAGCTGTCGGAAAGTTCAACGAAAACCAATTAACTGCCTAGCGGCCTGGATAAGTCCCTCGAAATCGCACTCTCGGAATGTGACCAGACCGAAAGCCAGTTTCCGGGAAGCGCGTTGAGGGGGCGTGCGTTAGTGGTTGTCGCACGGAGAAATGCGAGTCAGGAGCAATTAGGTATTCGACGGGCCGGAAACTCATAGGCTGGTAGCGGCTGATCATTTTTGATAATCGGCGTGACGCATTCTGAGTAGAAGCGCACTTGACTGTGGCCATAGCTGTCTTTAGAATCGCGTCCAGTCTCCAAGATATGCTCGGATCCAACCTAAAGACGCAGGCCTTGTCCCCGGCACAGAGTGAGGTGAGAATTGAAACGCAAATTCTTGATGGTTTTTGTTCTGGGAATTACTGTTTCGACCCTTTCCCTTCCGCTATTCGCACATCATGGCGCTGCGGCATATGACATGGGGAAAAGTATTACTCTCAAGGGGACCGTTACACAATGGTTTTGGGCCAATCCTCATTGCATACTTCAGCTTGACGTAACAGATGACCGCGGCCAAGTGGTGCAGTGGGCTGCGGAGACTGAAAATCCGTCATCAATGGTTCACTATGGCTATACCAAGCAGTCCATGAAGCCTGGGGATCAAGTTACGGTCACTGTCGTACCGGTCAAGAATGGCAAGCCTATCGGGCGCATCGTAGAAGTCGTGCTCCCCAATGGCCAAAAGTTGGCCGGACGTGGACTCCAAGGCCCCACCAAACCGGAGGATTATCCCAAACAGTGAGGAGTCGCGCAGGCCAATCTCGTCTGATTGTGTCAGGGGCGTCTTTATCCCGATATTGAATCCAAGCGTGGGATTTAGACTATGGAAGAGGTTCCCACTATGCGAAAGCGTTTAGTTGCCCCCGAGGTCGTGCTAGTAGTGTTGCTATTCTCACCTTTTATGTGTTCTCAAACCCCGCAGCCACAATCAGGAGCAGTGAAGGGTCAAGAGGCAGCCCCTGCTGCCCCGGTATTTGTCGATGTCGACGATTGGGGACAGCCAATAACCGCGCCCATGAAGGGTCAGAAGTCAGCCCCTGCTCCACGGCATGACATTTCTGGAATTTGGGACCCAGGTATAGACCCAATCCAAGTAATCGGCGTACTCGGCGCGAGTGCAATGCCGGAGGATGGCAAGCCAGAGCATGAGTTACCCTACACTCCTTTAGGGCGGGAAGCGTTGAACCACACGAAGCCGACCAGTGGAGCTAGAAGCGTTCTCCCTGCGGAGACAAATGATCCCGTAGTCTACTGTGATCCCCAGGGGATGCCGCGCGAAGACCTTTACGAACTAAGGACGACTCAGATCTTTCAGACACCGCTCAGGGTAGTGATGCTGTACCAATTTGGCAAGATCTGGCGGGTCGTTTGGACGGACGGGCGAGATCTCCCCAAAGATCCCGAATCAAGGTGGTTCGGCTACTCGGTGGGTAAATGGGAGGATGATTACACGTTTGTCGTGCAGACCTCGGGGATCGATGAAAGAACATGGGTCGATCGAGCCGGTCGTCCGCATAGCGGCGATCTGCGGGTGGAGGAGCGATTCCACCGCGTGGACCATGACCATTTGGAGCTGACGGTGAAGATTAACGATCCGAAGATGTATACCAAACCCTGGGTAGCGGTCGACAGGGTACGTTTCGAGTTGCAGGCGAGCAATTTCGATGTCAGAGAGATGATTTGTTCGCCGTCAGAATTTGCCGAATATAACAAGTTGATTGGCACTCCCGCTAGCGACAAAGACCGCCAATAGATTCACCAAACTTTTCCAGAATTTGACGCAGCGAATGCAGCTATCTCATATTGCGGTGCTTGCAATTATGTACTCAAAAGACCGCGGACCAATTGCTCAGAGATCAAATCGCAATGCACTTGCTGCGCAAATTGATGCGCAAGATTGGATTGAGCCAGCACATGCTGGAGGACCGCGAATGAAAACCAAAAAAGCAAGAGCTGTAAAGAGGCTCGCATAGCTACAGCGCGCGAAAGTGAGGTCGAAGTTCGAGGATCACTCGGTTTGCGCTTGCATACACGACCGCTGCGTACCAACCGAGAGAACGATGAACGCCGTGGCATAGCCGCACACTTAGCGCCGCTCCAAGTGAATTCCCACGAAGCCGATGATTTGGACTGAATTTTGATCCATTTCGTTTTCTCTTTTTTCACCCCTATAACTTGCGGCACCCAAACGCGAGCGGAGACCACTCCCAAAGCGACTGATGTCTTTTCGGAAGGGGCACAATCAAATCTTCGACGAAGTCTCAGAAGATTTCCCGGTTGTCGCAGGTGGTTTTCACGGGTTCGGCGTCCCGCCAGCGATTCATCACTGCCCGAGCGGTATGCTGTCCTGATAAAACTGGATGTAGCGGCCCAGAATAATCACGGCGAACCACAGGATCAAAGAACTCGCCGCGACGAGCTTGGCGGATAGCGGGGCATCTTCGCCGGGTCCCAGGTCCTTGACTCTGCCGAAGACGCCGGTCAAATAGAACGCCGCCGCATTCCCTCCAAGCAGCAGGATAGCGAGCAGCTTGACCCAGAAAGCATAGTCCAGCGTGTAGAACTCCGGCATGCCGATGAACGCCAGCAGACCCGTCACAGCGTTGATTCCGAATCCCGCGAGCGCCCAGGGCACCAGCCGGTGCAGCGGCTCGAGCGGCAGTTGCCTCGCAAATCCCATGATGCGGAGATCGAGAGCGCCCACGCTACCGATAAGCAGTACGAGCCCCAGGAAGTGCAAATCCATCATGAAGGCCCACCACCACTTGTTGTACGTCATGGCCTGGGTGAACTTCCAGGGCGTCGGCTCAAACAAGTGCACGATCAGCCCCACGGTTCCTTCGGTCGGCGTCGCTTCCTGACTGGCACGAACCTCCGTATGGCTGATTTCCCCGCCGGTGTTCCCCGTTCTCACCATGAATCCCACAGTCAACAACGAAAAAATCAGCACAGCCGTCAAATTCCAGCGCCCCATGCGCGCCCGGCGATGCAGCTGCCACAACGCGGCCACCGCGAAAGCCCCTGTGGCCTCCAGGAACCACAAGGCCAGCATCGCCGCGCCCTCGTGCCGCTGCATGAAGTCGTCCGATATGCCGGGCTTCCCGTGAAGCATCAGTTGTGCGCCCTTGCCACTTGCAAAAGCGGGGATCGCAATCAGAGCCATGGCCGCGAAAATGATCAGGCTGCCTCGCCGCAGGTCGTCGTTTTTCCTAAGGAGAGAAATGAGAAACAGGCCGAAGCCGATGATGCTGCCAATCACCGGAAAGTGATTCAACAGGAGGTGTATGTGCACGAAGTTCATGACGGTTCCGCACGAGCGCCCGAGATCAGCGATCTCCGCTGTTTCTTTGCGTGCACCGTACCCCCTGCCTCCACGCAAGTCAACGCGAAATCGTAAACCTTCGGCTGCTCCGGGCACAGTTTTCACCCCCAATATTTTTGTTGACTCTGTCCTCCTAAAAGTGTAATGCAGACGCCACAAGTGTAATGTAGACGCTAAAAATGTAATGCAGACGTACAGATCCTAGGCCATTTCCCGGGTCGGCCTTTCCTAGAGTGGTTATTGTTTCGATTTCAAAAAGGGGGTGTTATGAATTCAATATTGAAGATGGCCCGAGCCGGAAGAGCTATCAACGTGCTCGGTGCGACTGTGGGTGTGTTGCTGTTCTCTCTCTCTCTGTTTTCGCAGGGCAATTTCGGACGCATTCTCGGACTCGTTACAGACCAAAGCGGCGGCGTCATATCCGGCGCCACGGTAACCATCATAGACAAAGACAGGGGCGTCGCCCGAACCCTGACCACCGATGCCGCCGGCGAATATAGCGCTCCCACGCTGATTCCCGGCAACTATACGGTGCGCGTGGAGGCGAGCGGGTTCCAGACGCTGAACCGCGAGAACGTTGTGCTGGAGGTAGGCAAGGAAGTTCGAGTGGACTTGACCCCCCGCCCCGGCCAACAAAGCCAGACCGTCACGGTCACAGAAGCCGTTCCGCTGGTGGAAACCACGAACGCCACCCTGGGCGGCACGCTCAACAACGCGGACATCAACGATATGCCCCTAAATGGCCGCAACTTCCAGAATCTGATGTCTCTGCGCCCGGGCGTGATGATGCAGCCGGGAGGCTCACCCTGGAGCCAGAGCACCAACAACATTCGCCCCGATGAAACCGGCTGGATGATGGATGGCGTGATCAATGTCAGTTTCTATGACGACCGTCCCGTAGGCAATTCGTCGAGTGCGCTCACCGATGCGGCAACCATCGTCCCCATTGACGCCATCCAGGAATTCGACATGCAGGAAAACCCGAAAGCGGAGTACGGCTGGAAGCCCGGCGCCGTGGTGAACGTGGGAATCCGATCGGGAACCAACACTCTTCACGGCTCGGCTTACGGGTTTTACCGCAGCGCCAAATGGGACGCCCGCAATGCTTTCAACGCGGCGCCTGTCAATGGAACCTGCGTCCAGAACACGACATTCCCCATTGTTTGCGATAAGCTGCCGACCCAGTTGAAGCAGTTCGGCGCCGTAGTGGGCGGACCGATCAAGAAGGACAAACTCTTTTACTTTGCCGGCTATGAGGGTCTGCGTTCCTTAATTGGGAACGTCTTTATCTTTACAGTGCCCGAAACCGCCGGACAGACAACCCCGGATCCGGCGAACAGCATGGTGGACGCCATCAATGCCGTGGCATCGAACGGCGGCGGTTTCAACACGGCTCGAGTCAGCCCGGTTAGCCTGAATTTGCTGGGCTGCACCGTTGGGGCGGCCGCATCCAACACATCGTGTACGGGCGGCGTCATCTTGAACGCCAATGCAAATGGTACCAACTACACCTCTACATTCCCCAACGTCAATGGCAGCAACAATGGGATTGGAAAAATAGACTACGTCATCAACAGCAAGCACAGGATCAGCGGCATGTTCTGGACCGGCTATTATGCAGCGACTGGTCAGGATCACCCCACTGTGAATCCATTGTTCGGGAGCGGATTTATTATCCGCTCGTTGTCGACGGTCGAGAACTGGATTTGGACGCCCAGTTCCACCGTGGTGAACGAATTCCGGTTTGGCTACGACCGCCTTACCAATGACTCTACCGTCGCCGACGAGGGCATCATCCCCGATGGCTCGGGCGGTCTGTGCACCGTTAGCGGTTGTGGCGGCAAGGGCTACCCACTCAACACGGGCGTAACGAAAGGGGGTGGGTTGCCGAATATCACGATTGGGGCTTTCCAAGGCGGCTTGGGCAACTCAAATGGAGGCCGTCCCATGGGTACCGGCCCCAGCCCGTATCTCGATTTTCAGGACAGTGTCTCGTATTTGCGGGGCGCGCACGCCCTCAAATTCGGTGCGGAGGTCACACACATCGAGGCCGATCAAAACACAACAGACTTCAGGGGCGTTGATATCAATTTTCAAGGCGGACTGGCGTTCGCGGGATCCACTGCACTGGAAGACTACTTCGCCGGAACCCCCAATTTCGGATCTGTCACCGTCGGCAACGGGGTCCGCAAGATGGTCTGGTGGCACTACGCCGGTTTCGTCCAGGATGACTGGCGCATCAAGCCGAGATTGATGCTCAATCTGGGACTGCGCTACGAATACAATCAACCGATGCGAGAGGTCAATAACCTCTTGGGTAACTTCGATCCGAATTCCCAGTTTGGAATTGTTCAACAGGGCCAGCCGGGCGTAGGCCCGACTCTCTGGAAGCCCGATCACAAAGACTTCTCGCCCCGCGTGGGCTTTGCCTGGGATGTCACGGGCAAGGGGACCACTGTGCTCCGCGGCGGGTCCAGTGTCATGTACACAACGTTCTTTGCGAGGGCGTTCATGGATAACGGGCCCCAGAACGGCTCGGCGGGCAACATCGCCGTAGACCCGTCCGGCGCCTGCAATGTCTCCGTGCCCGTCGGAAGCACTTGTTCGGCGCAACCGGGGCCGGGCGGCGTGGGTAAAGGTCAGACCTTTGGCGGCACGATCGATCTCGGCCAACCCGCGTTCACGCCCCCCGACATCAAATGGAGTGCGAGTGCCCCTGCTTTTCCGCAGGGCTCGCTCTCTTGCACGCCCGGCTCGCCGTGCACCATCTATGCGCTGGATCCACATCTCAAGACCCCCTACATGGTGAATTACAACTTCGGCGTGCAGCACTCCTTCGGCAGCAACCTGTCGTTGGATGTCAGCTACGTCGGCAATCGGGGCTATAACCTGTTGGCTCAGAGCGACGTCAATCAGTGTGGTCTAAGTACGGATCCGACCCAATGCCAGTCGACCGCCGCGGGCACCCCCGGGCGTCCCTTCAACACCAAATTCCCCTATCTCCAGATAATTAACGAACAAAAGAATGCTGCCCATTCGAACTACAACAGCCTGCAAGCGACCCTGACCCAGCGGACTTCTCACGGGCTGGATTTCACCGCTGGTTACACCTACGGTCATGGCCTCGACAACGGTTCCCTGAATTTCCAGGGACAGACACCACAGGACAGCACGCATCAAGAGAGGGAGTACGGCAGCGGCGACTTCGACATTCGGCACCGCTTGACGGTCACGGCTGGTTACGCCATTCCCGGGAAAAAAGGCTACGGCCAGTTGCTGGAAGGGTGGAAGCTCAACACCATCGTGACCGCGCAGACTGCCCAGCCGTGGCTAGTGCTTGACAGCAAAAGCGGCGGCAACGATTTCAGCACGGGCGGAAGCGGGTTCGGTGACATGACCGATCGCTGGAATATCACCGGCAACCCCGCCGACTTCAGGTCCAGTGCGAATTCCATTCCTTACTGCTCGGGATTCGCAATTAGTAATCCAAATACTCCCGCGGCCGCGATTGATTCCAGCGGCGCCACGTGCTCGCAAACATCCGGGATTTACTTCACGTCGTCTACCCCGGCGAACTCCGCGGCATTTATCGCGAATTGCGTGGCCCATGCCGCCGGCACCCTCTCCACGACGGCTGGTGGCACCACTACCAATAATCTGCCGGCTGCCGGCTGCTTCGCGTCGGGCAACTCGGTCCTGACTCCTAACGCCATGGGAACCTTCGGAAATATGGGCCGGAACATCTTCCGGGACTCGGGCTTCAAGAACGTGGATTTCTCCGTGTTCAAGGACTTCAAGTTCAGGGAGCGGTTCGGCGCCGAGTTCCGGGTGGAGTTCTTTAACATTTTCAATCACCCCAATATCGCCAATCCGTTCGGTTCATCGAATACCAGCTTTTTAGGCAGTCTCTTCAAAAGTCCCAGCACTTTCGGCTGCGGGTGCGCCACGCCCGACGTCGCGGCCGGCAATCCGCTCATCGGTTCGGGAAGCAGCCGAGACATGCAACTCGGGTTGAAGCTTACGTTCTAAATCAGTCCGGCAAGTTCGAGGGGGGTGTAAAATCACCCCCCTCTCACTTTCTATCACCCAGATTGCAACCCATCCGCAGCATTTGTGCAGGGGCATGGAGTCCTGAGCGCAGTTTTCATCTTGACAAACCAGGAAGTGGGGTATAACACGCACAGATACTTCGTGGTGCTTGAGTATATCTATGCCTAATCGCTCTCTAGCAGTTCTTGGTGCTTGCGCCACCATCGGCATTGCTGTTGCCGCAGTGATGCTGATGCCCGCGGCAGCCCAGCAGGCCGCGACGCCCCAGCAACCGGCGGCGGGCCAGCTTGGCCGGAGTGCCGGACAACATGCGCTGGACATCGGACAGTTCCCTCCTTACAAACCGGCGCGCCTGCCCGACGGCCATCCGGACCTGAATGGCTACTGGCAGTCGATGGTCAGCGCGGATTGGGATTTGCAAGACCACGAAGCACAACCCGGACCCAAGCCGGAAATTAATGGCGTCTATGGCGCCGGGCCCGCGGGACAAAGTATCGTCGAGGGCGGCGAAATTCCGTACCGTCCCGAAGCGCTGGCGAAAAAGAAAAAGAACTTTGAAACGCGCGCGAT
>Ga0137409_10000716_pt1 | contig 36334 bp, 22 predicted proteins | sample CZODoug1_16funga_FD_122059 | JGI IMG/M metagenome (GOLD analysis project Ga0137409, IMG submission 122059) | Vadose zone soil fungal communities from Angelo Coast Range Reserve, California, USA - CZODoug1_16fungal (Hybrid Assembly) | ecosystem: Environmental > Terrestrial > Soil > Vadose zone... | reverse complement strand
CACCGGCGAGCACCTCACCAAAGAACGTTTCGAAGAGCTACATAACTCCAGCATTACCCGCGCCATCCTTACTTTCTCCAATACTCAAGAACTCGTCGACAAAGTGATCCCGCATCCTTTGGTGATGATTGCCAGCGACGGCGCCATCGGCCACCCGCGCAACGCCGGCACATATGCGCGCGTGCTCGCACAATACGTCCGCGAAAAGCAGACGCTGACGTTGATGGATGCCGTCCGTAAAATGACGCTGATGCCCGCGCAGGTGCTGGAGCGCTCCACGCCTGCCGGCCGCGCCAAAGGGCGACTACAGGAAGGCGCCGACGCCGACATCGTGGCGTTCGATCCCGCGACGATCGCGGATCGGGCGACGTTCAAATCTCCGATGGAGCCGAGCGTAGGCGTGCGCTACCTCGTTGTCGGCGGTACTTTGCTCATTGATGGGAGCAAGCTGGTTTCGGACGCATTCCCGGGTAAAGCTATCGTGGGACCGGCAATCCAGTGATAGCTAATTTCTCCTGCCGGGGATAGAAAATCGGTTTTCTACAGGCTGATCGCTTTACGCTGTCGGAGTTCCCCGAGTATAATCCAGCCCGCATCCTTTCTTTCAGGAGCATCATGACCTCTGCGCGGCGTTGGGGACGGTTGGGATATCTGGCCGTTTTGGGAGCCTTCTCTCTACCTGCCCTCGCCGCAGTACCCACCGCTGTCCCAATCCACTCCGGCTGGCGATTTCGCGCTCTTAATGACAAAGGTCATCCGGGAGTCGAGCAATGGCATCCCGCGCAAGTTCCGGGCGTCGTGCAGACGGATCTGCTGAACAACAAGCTCATCCCCGATCCGTTCTATCGCGACAACGAAAAATCTCTGCAATGGATCGGCCTTACCGACTGGGAATACCAGACCGAGTTTGACGTCGACGCCACCACGCTGGCTCGCGGGCATGTGGACTTGCATTTTGCCGGACTCGATACCTACGCCGACGTCTATCTGAACGACGCCGAATTGCTGAAGGCGGACAACATGTTTCGCTCCTGGCGCCTACCTGTAAAGGATCGGCTACACGCGGGCAAGAACACGCTGCGGATTGTCTTCCATTCCCCAATCATGCTGATGATGCCGAAAGTGAAGGCGCTGTCGTATCGTCTGCCGACGGTCGGGCAGGTGCAAATCGTCAGTGAGGAAGGGATCGCAACTGATCCTTACACGCGCAAAGCGCCGTACAACTATGGCTGGGATTGGGGTCCGCGCTACATCACCGAGGGCATCTGGCTGCCGGTGAAACTGATCGCGTGGGACGATCTGCGGATTGACAACTTCCATATTCGGCAGCAGAAGATCAGCAAAGACGAAGCGGAGTTGTGGGCGGAGTTCGATATCGTTGCGGCCAAAAGCGGAGACGTGAATCTTGCCATCGAGCAGGACGGCGCGAATGGAAAGAAAGTGCCTGCCGCCACCCATTCCGCCCGCCTCGACGAAGGAACGAACCACATCACTGTCCCCTTTCGGATTGCCAATCCCAGTCTCTGGTATCCCAACGGCTACGGACCGCAGACCCTCTATAAGTTCTTCGCCACTCTCTCCACCAGCAAGAACAAGAAGCCAGTGGTCGAAGACCGCGCCGAACTGCGCACCGGGCTGCGCTCACTCGAACTGCGTCGCCAGCCCGACCAATGGGGCAAGAGCTTTACGTTCGTCGTGAACGGCATTCCAGTGTTTGCCAAGGGTGCGGATGTGATTCCGTTCGACAGCTTCATGACTCGCGTTACGCCCGCACAGCATCGTCAGATACTTCAGTCGGCTCGCGATGCCCACATGAACATGATCCGGCACTGGGGCGGCGGATATTACGAGACTGACGACTTCTACGATGTCTGCGACGAACTCGGCATCATGGTGTGGCAGGACTTCATGTTCGGCGGCGCCATGGTTCCGGGTGACCTCGCTTTCCAGGAAAATGTCCGCGCAGAAGTGACCGAGCAGGTGAAGCGGCTGCGCGATCATCCCAGCATTACGCTCTGGAGCGGCAACAACGAAGTCGAAGCTGGCTGGCGCTTCTGGGGCGACCGCGTCTACTTCAAGGAAACGCTGACTCCGCCGCAGCGCGAGCGCGTCTGGCAGGATTACGTCGAGCTGTTTCACGACATCATCAAGAGCGTAGTCGCCGAAAACGGCGCACCAGTTCCCTATTGGCCCAGTTCGCCCTCCGCCAATTTCGAGGACGACCCGGGCGGTCAGCGCAACGGCGACATGCATTACTGGTCGGTGTGGCACGCGCTCGAACCGATCTCGGAATACACCCACCAGTTTCCGCGCTTCATGTCGGAATACGGCTTTCAGTCTTTCCCCGACATCGCAACCGTCCATAAGTTTGCCGAGCCGCAGGATCTCGACATCATCTCGCCCGTGATGCAGGTTCATCAGAAGAACGTTGGAGGCAACGAGCGCATTCGCACTTACATGTTGCGCGAGTTTCGCGAGCCCAAAGATTTCGAATCGTTCCTCTATGTCAGCCAGGTTTTGCAGGCAGAGGCGATCAAGGTGGGGGCGGAGCACCTGCGCCGGCAACGGCCGCGCACCATGGGATCGCTCTACTGGCAGCTAAACGACTGCTGGCCGGTGGCATCATGGTCGAGCATCGATTACTACGGCCACTGGAAGGCGCTTCATTACTATGCCCGTCGTTTCTACGATGACTTGTTGGTTTCACCGTGGGAGGAAAACGGTACGTTGTCGGTCTATGTGGTCTCCGACAAAGTAAAACCTTCCGAATCCGAGTTGCGTATACGGGTCATGGACTTCCAGGGTAAGACCATCCTCGAGAAAAAACAGGCGGTCACGGTGTCCGAGCTTTCCAGTAAGGTCTACGCTTCGTTTTCGCGGCAGGAACTGCTGAAAGATACAGATGCTCAGCACGCCTTCGCCGTGATCGACTTGACTCAGAACGGCAAGGTCGTCTCTCGCAACCTCTGGTTGTTCGACCGCGTCCGCAATATGGCCCTGCCCAGTCCGTCGATCCAGGCGGAATTGACCGGCAGCGACGGGAACTACACACTACGGTTGCGGTCGGCGGTGTTGGCGCGGCATGTCTATGTTACGTTCGGCGATCACGTGGTTGAAGCTTCCGACAATTATTTCGACATGCTTCCCAACGAGCCCCTCACCTTGCAAGTGAAGGCCAAATCGAACATCGATGCGCTTCGGCGATCGCTCAAGGTGCGGAACATCACGGACGCATTTACTGTAGAAGCGAAGTAGCGGGGGCCTGCCCGGGTCGTCACAGACTTGCGTGGGGAAGTCAAGGTGTGGGTAACACGGAGGTCTGCGATAATCGCGGGACATGTCAAAGGGCAAGAAGTCTCGACTCAGTTCTCCGGGAACGATTACGCTGCGCGCCGTGGCGGAACACGTCGGTCTGGCACCCGGCACCGTGTCGGCGGTGCTGAATAATGCGCCTTCGGCGCGCTCCATCCCAGAGCACACCAGGCAGCGGATTCGGGCGGCTGCACAGGAACTGAAATACCGCCCTAACTTTCTCGCCCGCTCTTTGCGTAAACAACGCACTTACACCGTGGGTCTCATCCTCGAGGAGATCGGCGATTCGTACGGCTCCATGGTGATCAGCGGAGTGGAAGCCTACCTTCGACAGCACAATTATTTCTTCCTGACCGTCATTCATCGCCACGATGCCGCCATGTTGCGCGACTATTCGCAGCTTCTGCTCGAGCGCGGAGTGGAGGGCTTCGTGACCGTGGACACAAGTCTTCCGGAATCGCCCCCGCTGCCCACTGTTTGCGTGGCCGGGCACCGCGCTCTAGCGGGCGTGACCAACATCATTCTCGATCAGGAGCAAGGGGTCAGGGTCGGTCTTGAGCATCTGTTTCACTTGGGACATCGCAAGATCGCGTTCATGAAAGGCCAGCCCTTCAGTTCAGACTCGGAAGACCGATGGACGGCAATGGGCAATGTGGCGCAGGATCTGGGACTCGAGATGGACCCCGATCTGATTGTCCGCCTCGAAATCGATGATCCTTCGCCGCAACTGGGATATCCCTACGCAAAGCAGCTGCTGGCCCGCAAGAAGCCTTTTACAGCATTGTTCGCTTACAATGACATTTCCGCCATCGGAGCCATCCGCGCCGTTCAGGAAGAAGGTCTGCGCGTTCCGCAAGACATTTCGATCATGGGTTTCGACGATATTCCATGGGCCGCCTTCAACACGCCCAGCCTGACCACAGTACGACAGCCACTCGTCAAAATGGGACAGATCGCCGCCGAAACCGTGATCGGCATGATCGAGGAAAATCGCGAACACGTCGCGGAAATCGCCATTGAGCCCACGCTGGTGGTCCGCGAGTCGACCGGGCCAGCGCCGATCATTTGATGAGCAAGGCGCGGCCTTGCCACGGGGATGAAAATGCGCGGTGCCGATTCGGGCGCAACTAGGCGGGAGAATTGGGGCCTGCCAGGAAGCCGCCATCAAGAACCAGGGATTGCCCCGTCATAAACGAAGCGCGGTCCGAGCACATCCACACGACGGCTTCCGCCACTTCCATCGGGGTTCCAAAACGGCCAATGGGATGGAGCCCGATAGCGTAGGGCCTGATCTCCGGCGCGCCGAAAACACGCTCACCCATAGGCGTTTCGATCACTGCGGGACATACGACATTGACCCGAATACCGTTACGCGCGGTTTCGAGTGCGGCGGATTTGGTCAGCCCCATCACGCCGTGCTTGCTCGCGCAGTACGTTGCGAACCCAGAGGAGCCAATCAGTCCCGCTACGGACGCCATGTTGACGATCGCTCCGCCACCGCCCTGCTTGAGCATTTGTTGAATTTCGTACTTCAGGCAAAGCCAGGTGCCTTTGAGATTGATGTCGATGGTGCGGTCCCAATCCTCTTCGGACTGTTCAGCGATCGGGATGAGGGCTCCCTCGATCCCGGCATTGTTGAACGCGATATCCAAGCGGCCAAACTTCTCCACCGTTTTGCGGACGAGTGCTTGAACGTCGGCGGCTAACGAGACGTCGGTCTTCACAAACAGGCCATCGCCGCCGGCGGCACGGATCAAGTCGATGGTTTCCTTTCCTTCCACCTCGCGCCGACCGGCGACCACTACCTTGACTCCAGCCTTGGCAAAAAGTACCGCAGCATCACGGCCAATACCCGACGTCCCGCCGGTCACAATCCCAACTTTACCGCCCAATTCCATCGTCATGATTTCTCCTCCAAAACATTTCGGCTGTGCAACAGATACGCACCTCGCTAGATTACTGCTTGCTCCCTGGAGTTGTGTTGGGCTTGCCCCTGGCAGTAGTTCCGGCCGTGCCAAAGTGAGCTGACAGATATTCAACCACTGCGGGAATTTCGCCAGGAGTGAGGGTCGCTCCTTTTTCCATCATCGCCGCAACCACGTTCTGCCATTCTTCACGTGTGTGGCGTGCCGCTGACACGGTGTCGAGTTCGTGGCACCCAGCGCATTTCGCCGCCACGACTTGCTTTCCCTTCCCGTCCGGGAGCTCCGTCGCACGCTCGGATTGGCTGACCGTCGATCGTGGCGAACTGATCGTCTGATTCAGGAGCGGAATGTCCTTCACCGGTTTGGGCTCTTGGATCGTCTTCAGGAATGCATAGATATCAGCTAGTTCTGCGTCCGATACGACTTTCGCTGTGACTGGGGGCATTTGACCGGCTGGATGACGCACATAAGCGATCATGGCTTGCAGAGCAATCGGGTGAGGGGCGATGCGCGCTCCGGCGGCGCCGCCTTGTCCTTCGCGGCCGTGGCACTGATAGCAAGCATATTTCACAAAAAGCTCTTTGCCTTTCGCGGCGTCGCTCTCTGCCGCTTGCGCGCGCGGAAGCACCGATAGCAGAGTCACAGCCACGATTGTGATGACAGTGCATTTCATCTTGATCTTTCTCCCTATCGTGGCTGCGTTACGACTTCGACCAGTGCGGGATGTCCTCCGCGAACCACCTCCAGCGCACGCTTGTAGGCGGGGGCCAGATCGTTCGGATCGGTAATCGGGCCCTCGCTATAGACGCCCAAGCCTTCCGCCAGTTTCGCGTAGTTGATCTCCGGGTCGGTGAGGGCCGTGCCGATGTCGGAGCGCTCAATGCCTCGCTGATGGCGCATGGCCATGCGTTCAATATGCATTCTCTCCTGGTGATACGAGCGATTGTTGTGCATGACGCTTAAGAGAGGGATGCGGTGATGAGCCGCCGTCCACAGCACTCCATTGCCGTACATCAAGTCGCCGTCGTTTTGGAAGGCCACAGTGAGGCGGCCGTGTTTGCGATTGGCCAGGGCCGCGCCCACCGACGCAGGAGCGCCATAGCCAATCCCATATCCGCCCTGCGCGCCAATGTAGCGGTACGATTTGCTGATGTCCCACAACTTCATCGGCCATTGGCTGATGAAGCCGGTCTCCGATACGAGCGACCAGTCGTCGTTCTTGATCTGCGCATAGAGCTCCATCGCCATGCGAGCGGTGCTGACAGGGCTCGCATCCCATGCGTACGTCGCGTCGGTGCGGGCTTTGTCCAGAACCTGCTGGCGCATGACGGCTAGTTTCGCGCCGCGTTCCTGGAACACACGCTTGCGATCGGGCGTGAGCAAACGCTTGACGGCCTCGATCAATGACGGCAGGGTGGCCTCCGCATCGGCGGCGATGGCAAGGTCTACATTGGGGAACCGTTGCACGTCCTGATAATTCCCTTTCGCCCACAGATCCATCGCGGTGATGGTGATGACCTTTGCCCCCGGCTTGGTGATCGAGTGCGATGTGCGCACTTGCTGGTCCAGATAGCTGTTCAACATCCCCCACAGGTCGGTCACTTCCAGACCCAATATGACATCTGCACTCGCGATGAGCGGACGCGCTGCGCCGGAAAGATTCAGCGGATGCAGCGTGGGAACGTTGATCCGGGCCCATCCGTCGACTACCGGTGCCTGGAGCGTTTCCGACAACTCGATCAGAAGCTGCAGGCCTTGGGGAGTGCGGGCGCAGCGATCGGCGATCAGCACCGGACTCTCCGCGGCCACGAGATACTTCGCCAGTTCGGCCACGGCGCTTGAGTCGCCCGCCGGTGGAGCAAGTTCGGGATACTTCGGAATAGTCGAATAGCCCTTCGCGCCGTCTTCCTGCAGTTCGCCGTCGGCCACGACCAACACTGGCATTCTCGGCGGAGTCATCGCGATCTTGTAGGCGCGGACCGCCGTCTCGCCGAAGTGCTGCAGCGAGGCGGGCATGTCGTCCCATTTAACGAAGTCACGCACCATGGCGGCCAAGTCCAACGCACTGTGAGGCCCTTCCACCAACGGCCGCCGGGCAGCGGAGTTCAGCACGTTTCCCGCAATCATGTAGACCGGTACGCGGTCACAGTACGCGTTATAGATGGCCATGGCGGCGTGTTGCAGCCCAACCGTGCCGTGCAGAAAAGCCCCCATGGGCTTGCCCTCGATCTTGGCATAACCATGTGCGATGCCGACCGCGGACTCCTCATGGCAGCACATGATGAACTCAGGATTTTTATTTCCGCCGTAGTTGATCACGGACTCGTGAAGACCGCGATACGCTGAGCCTGGATTGCCGGCAAAAAACTCGAAGCCGAGTGACTTCACGACGTCTACCATATAGTCAGCGCCGGGCCGGTCCTCTGTCAGGACCTGCAACTGAGGAGGCGTTTGCGTCTCCGCTGCCCTCGACATGGGCGGCGCGGCGCCGGTGGGACTCGTTTCAGGCTGCTGCGCAGACGCGATCGGAGGAGTGACCATAGCCGCGGCGCCGACAGCAGCACCAGTGGCCGCGCTCTTCAAGAATTCGCGACGATCCACGACAGTCTTTCTTGGTTTCGTCATAAAACAGGGCCCTCGTTCTCTATTTTGGGTACCAGTCGAGCAAACGAACTTCGATGCCCGTTCCTTCCAGGCGCTTCACGAATACCGTGAGGTCGGAGCCACGGTAGTGATAGGGAATAACCACCTTGGGGTGGAAAGCCTTAACTGCGTCAGCAGCCTCGTCGGGCGGCATGGTGTAGGGAAGATTCATGCATACGAACGCGACGTCGATGTTCTTCAGAGCGCGCATCTCGGGGACGCCTTCGGTGTCGCCCGAGAAGTAGAAGCGCTTGCCTCCGTAGGTGAGCACATAGCCGTTGCCGCGTCCCTTGTCGTGGAAGAGCTTGCCGGGAGCGGGTCCGCGTGTGAGGTTATACGCTGGGATTGCCTCGATGCTCCAATCCTGCCAGGTCTTGGTCTCACCATTTGCAATCGGCTTGGCATTCGTAACCGTCTTAACCACAACTGGCGGAGCGAAAATCTCGGTTCCAGCCTTACTGAGTTCCGCGATCGAAGCGGGATCCATGTGGTCGGGATGAATGTCAGTGACCAGGACCAGGTCCGCTTTGGGGTGGCCAGCGAAATTGACAGGCTTCGCAGGATCGAGATAGATCGTCTTCCCTGCCGCCTCGATCATCGTGCTGGCGTGATTCAGCGGAGTGATCTTGACTTCTCCAGCAGAGGTTGAAAATGTTTGTGTGGAGGTCGCGGAGTGTACGAAAGAGGAGATGGCAAAAACGGAATAGACAACAGCAAAGATTAGCTTCATATCGACCTCATTGTGGTTCATGTTCGCGGTCAAGTGCTTCCTGTTAAGGCCATAGTGTAAACAGCAAATCCGTACGGCGCGACACAAGCTACACGCCGCGCCGAGTATTCCGGCATGAGCAGACAGGTGGACTCAAGACTACCAAACCGAAGGTGATTCCTGAAGAACCACGCTGCCTGGAGGGCTTGGCAGTAGGCCTTCTGTTTGGGATCAAACTTGGCAATGGCATCGCCGTTCAGTAGGATGCTGGAGCAGCTAAGCTGGCGTGGGCGACAACTCTCGAATTGTTACGCTCTCCTTCCTGAGTGATTCTGCTCTTGGCAAGGAGAGTTCGCTACAACAACTCAGGATCCAGGAAAAACATGGGCAAGCTTCGGTTGTCTCTGGCGTGCTGGAACTACGATCGCACTCGAGGTCTGCTCGAAGGCCGCATCCCGGTGGACGGAATCGACCTTACCTACCTTAACCTCCCCGTGGAAGAAACATTCTTCCGCATGCTGCGTCATCGCGAGTTCGATGCAGCCGAGATGTCACTGTCGTCGTATGTGCTCTCACTTTTTTCCGAGAACCCACCTTTCATTGCCATCCCTGTTTTTCCCTCGCGGTTCTTCCGGCATTCCTGCATCTACATCAACCGCGACAGCGGGATCCAGGAGCCGAAAGATCTGGTTGGAAAACGTGTGGGAACCCCGGAATACCAGATGACGGCCGGGGTGTGGATTCGAGGCATTCTCAGTGACGAATACAGTGTCCCGGTCAGCAGCGCCCGGTACTTCAATGGAGGAGAAGAAGAGCCGGGGCGTCCTGAGAAACTCAAGCTCTCGCTGCCACCGGGAATCCATCTCGAGCCCATCCCCTCGACAAAAACTTTGTCCGCGATGCTGGACGCCGGCGAGATCGACGCGCTCTACACCGCGCGTATGCCATCCACGTTTATTCGTGGCTCCGGGAAGGTGAAGAGGCTATTCGAGGACTACCCGACCGTGGAGCGTGAGTACTTTGTGCGAACCAAGATCTTTCCGATCATGCACGTAGTTGTGATTCGTCGCGAGATTTACGAGAAGTATCCTTGGGTTGCGCAGTCTCTCTCCAAAGCGTTCGTGTATGCGCAGAGAGAGGTCTACCAGGAGCTGTATCAGACAGCGGCGTTGAAATACATGCTTCCCTGGCTGATCCGGCACGTCGAGGATACTCGGGCCCTCATGGGAGAGGACTTCTGGCCTTACGGATTCGAGCCGAATGTGCTCACACTCAGCACGTTTCTTCGTTACTCGCATGAACAAGGGCTCTCGAAGCGGCTACTGACACCACAAGAACTCTTTGCAGCAGAATCCCTGGAGTCGTTCAAGATCTGAAGTGACTTTCACCTGCATTCGATCGTGAAGGAAACGTGAAGGGAATTTAATGGCAGAAGACGACGGGACTCTTGGTCGGTGGTGGACCCTGCGAAGGGGCGACATCGACGCGACCGTTGCCCAGGTGGGGTTCAACATCGCCCAAATGATCATCCCAGTCTTTCTGCTTGTGCCGCTGGGTATTCCGCTAGCGTTCAGTGTCGACCATCTGCTCCCCGGATATACGTTGGGTTTCGTGGCTGGCTCACTGGGCTTAACCGTACTGGCGGTGCGGCTCAGGCAACGAGAACGGCGAAACGACGTCACCGCGCACGTCTACGGAAACAATGTTCCGGCGATCATCGCCTACACGTTAGCGATTGTGCTCCCGATGTACCTACAGACCAATGACCCAATGATCGCTTGGAAAACTGGGGCCGCTGCGGTCATATGGACAGGAATCATCAAGTTGGCGGCGGCGCCATTCGCGAACGCGTTCCGCCGTTTCATTCCCGTCCCCGCCTCGATGACCGTGTTCGGGGCGGCTATGTACAGCTATCTCGCGCTCGTGCTGTTACAGCGAGTATTCGACCAGCCCCTGGTGGGCATCGTTGCACTCACGATCGTTGCGGTCAGCGTTCTGGCTAACGTGCCGATCACCCGCTGGCGCATTCCTCCCTTTATCGTTGCCTGGATTGTGCCGTTGATCGTGGGCTTGCTCGTCGGCTATGTCCATCCTGTGTGGCGGCCGGTATCGTCGGGACTTCCATTCGTGGCATCTCTGGGTCCACTGCAGAGTCTATGGCTTGCCCTACCTTATTTGTCAGTGATTGCACCAACCGCCATTTACCAGATTCTGCAGGATATTGCCTCCGTCGAAGGCGCCAGCGCCGCTGCCGACAACTACGACGCGCGAAGCGTGGTCGCCTGCGATGGCATGGCGACTCTTCTCTGCGGCGTCGCGGGAAGCGTGATCACGCCGGTCGTCTACGCCTTGCATCCGCCCTACAAGGCCATGGGAGCACGGATTGGCTTTGCGCTCTGGACTCCCATCATTTTTCTTGCCGTGACGATGAGCGGACTCACGCTCTACATCGCGCAGCTGTTTCCCTGGCCGATACTGGCCGCCATGATCGCCTACGTGTCGGTCGGAGTAGGCATGGCAACCTTGCGCCGCGTGGATCGAAAGTATCTCAGCGCTGTCCTACTGGGTTTTGTTTTGCCGGCTGGCGCAGTGGTCGCCGCGGCCGTGAACTCTGCATTGCCTGCGCTCAGGCTCTCAGCGGCGAACCCCGACGTACAGTTGGCCCTCGATAAGTCGATCTACTGGAGGTCCGTCCAAGGACTCGGCAGCGGGTTCCTTTTCTTGGTGCTGGTGGTCGCTGCTCTGATTACGGAATTGATCGATCGAAACTTTGGCCGTGCGAGTCTGTGGTGTCTGGCCGCTTCTCTGTTTTCGTGGCTGGGATTGATGCATTCCCCGGTGTTCCGTTGGGGTGCACAACCAACCTATACCGCGGGCTGGATTGCAGCTGCTGTCATCGTCTACTCCGCCCGGTGGTGGAGAGGGGACCTGCCTGCGGCACAGACTTGAAGGATCGTCGTTCGGAGAAGACAACGCCACTTCGGCACCGACAGTTCAGCATCAGACGAAATACGCTCGGAACCGTGCTGTCACTTCTCGGGTACTCCTCCCGGGAGATCACTCGCGAGGTTTACCTGCACTCGCTGCCAGCAGGAGCACGGGAAGCGGTGGAGAAGGTGAAGCTGCTTAACGGATTCAAACCCGCCCAAATTGAGGAAATCCAAAATCTGGGAACGCGGCTAATTCAATTGACTGCTGGAGAAGATTGGTCGGCCCTAGGAGACGATTTTCGAACTTTCCTCTCGTGTGCGCGATTCGCGGAACCTTTGCTTTCAGTTGGTTAAGGTCGGGCATCAAGTCGTTGGATCGGTTCGAGGGCTCGGTGCCAGCTTATATCGCCCTTTCGGCCATAGAGCGTCGCTCGGTATCGGCATTCTCAGCCCTGCGTCCAACAGCACCAGAAATCGACCGCCCAAAGGTCCGTAGGCCTTGAATTCTTGCTCTGTCATGGGACCCTTTTGCGAGTTGCACGTTCCGCAAGCGAGAACCAAGTTGGAGGGGTCATCCTTTCCGCCCCGCATCAACGGAGTCCGATGGTCGATAGTGGAGTTCTCAATGGAGATCACCTTCTTGCAGTAATGACAGCAAAGGCCATCGCGCCTTGCAAGATAACACCGCCTTGAATAGGTGACAGACCTTCTGGAATGTGGCTTAAAGTTCATCTCGGTTGGTGGCTTCCCGACGATTCGTCACCTCATTTTGCGGCCTTCACTGCCGTTCCAATTATTTCTGCGGTTTGCTTGAACGTTTTCGCAGTGAACCCTTCTTTTTTGTCGCCATCAAATACCTTTTCGGTTGGAGGCGTGAAAACACTTGTAACCGAGTTGATTACAAAATCTGTGTACTTGCTCTGATCGACCTGACCGGCTTTCTCTAAGATCGAATGCACTAGGTCACGGTAAGGATTCAGCGAAACCGAGACGCTAGACTTGAATGCATACTCTTCCTCCAGTCGTCTCTCTCTCCCATACTGCACCGTGCAAAACGTGATCGCAAATCCCAGCGGCACCGTTAATGAGAGTTTTACCCAGAAGGCGAAGTTGTTGACACTGTAAAACTGAGCCTCATGCGCAATCCAGATAGTCACGCCCGCTGAGATTACAACGAGGGCAGCAATTGCATAGACCCAGATGTTCTTGGACTTCGCAATTTCGTTCTGCCGTGCTTGAAACGCTCCAAAAAGCTGGAATCCAGTGGCTTGCTGTATTTGTTCCCTGATCTGATCTTTCAGCTTTACGAGGTCTGCGATGAGTTCCTCGGTCTTCTTGTGGTTCGCCTCTACAGTTTCCTCCGAGCGTTTTGCAAAGTTCTCTTCTAGGTCTTTCACCTTCTCTTGAGTATTGCTGACTACCTCAGAGGACGATTTGTCCAACTTCTCCAGCGCCTCAGTCAACTCTCCTTCTACCCCTGTTCGGAATGTAGTGATACTCGCCTTGGTCGTTGACGTGAGCGTCGAGAAAGTTTCCTCGTCCTGCTTAAGCTTTGCGTCGATCTTCTCAGTCAGATCGTCTGTGACGATCTTTACGTTTGCTGCCGACGCCTCAACCGCTTCATTGACTTTGGTCGTCAGCTCTTCGATGGTTAGCTTAGAATCTTTCTGTATCACCTCGATCGTTTCATCGACCTCAGACCTTGCGTCTTCTGTCAATTTCTTTATGGTAGCCTCTGAAGTGCTAACTAGTTTGCTGGCGTCGTCGCTAGTTTGCGTGATCTTCTTTCGATATTCGTCTACCTCCGCGTAGAAATTTCTGATACTGGTATCCAAAGCCAGCAGTTCGTTATTCGCCGTCCTGGTACTTGCAGTTAGTTCGCCACTTTGCTTTTCATTTTGTTGGATCGTGGCGAAGAGCGCAGAGGCCTTTGTGCCAGCATCCTTGACTTGCTCCAATAGAGAAGCGGAAGAGACCGCACTTTGCTTGATTTGCTCTAATAAAGCGACCGCACTAGATTTCTGTTGCTCTGTTTCAGTAGCAGCAGTGCTTGCCGTCTCTATCGCCCCCCGCGCACCTTCAAGTTGTGCGATGACTTTGGAAATCTGCAATTCTTGGTTTTTCAATTGGTTCAGCTTTTTCTGGTAGCCAAGGACTTGATCGGAAAGGTTGTGCAGACCGTACTTCCAAATCGAAGTATTAAGGACCTCAATGGCACTGGTCAAGTTAACGACCTCATCGACACCGGCAGTCAGCCCTTGCAGTGACTTCGAGATCGTTTCTAGATTTGCAAGTAGCTCCTTCTGAACTGTAATGGGGAGGTGAACTAACTTTTGCTTCTCAATTGCTTCTTCGAGGATCGAGCGAGCAGACGAGAGATTTATGAAACTCTCAGGCAAAGGCACCAACCCGCGATTCGGATCGAAGCCAAGCTCTTTAGCTTTGGCGGAGGCAACGGCCATTGCCTCCTCGGTGAGAGTTGTGCAGATAGACCATATCCGAGTCAGGAAATCGTCTTTTGTAACTTCAATCGAAGCTATCGGATCCTCCGAGAGTGGCGCAAGCGCGGTCCACGTATTGCACACGCGGAACCGGATCAATCTATGCTCTGGTGGGGGAAGTGGTTCATTGTATGCCCAAGTTGCCAGCAATAACCAGAGTCAGGTACCAGTTAGCCTTTAATCTCGCAGCCACTACATTCAGCAAGGCTAAGTAGGTTGTCTGGGCTGTAGCCGTCGGCTGTGGTCTTGAGATATTCCCTGCCGTTGTGAACGGCTACGACAACCTCAGCCTCGCGTCCGTTCACAAGGGTGTAGAAGCTGTCGCTGCGACCCTTGATTCTGCGGATAGCAGATGGCTCTGACAGCTTCCAGTTCCCCGCTTGATTGCCGATGTACTCGATCCACTCGTGCGGATTGAAGTGCCCACCTCTTTTGTTAATGCAAGTCACCTGAAAACGTCCCATGCTAGTACCTCGACGAAGTGGATTGACTTACAACATCGAAAGTATGGCACATGGCGAATAAGAAGCGAAAATCATTTTCACTGCAAAATGTCTCCAACCTGTGCAAGACCGAGATTTTCTGTGGAAGGCTGTGGAATGCCTGCTATGGCATTCGGGAAATCTTCGGGTAGGGGTTATGATTCCGTACCGACTGCGGCTCGGCAAATTGAGGCGTCGGACTGACTCTTTACCTTACCCACCTAGTGCGGCTTCTTCCGCTGAGTGGATAACGGCTTGCACTCATGCATGAGCACGACCCAACAGCAGGTAGCTCCCTTCTCCCTCCAAGCCTGCTAATATCAGCAGTTTAGAACTGACTGCCATGCCAGCAAATCATACTGATCTTGAGAAGCGTCTGTGGGACGCCGCGGACGAACTCCGGGCAAATTCCAAACTGAAGTCGTCCGAGTATTCGATCCCAGTTCTGGGGTTGATCTTCCTCCGCTATGCCGACCACAAGTTTGCTGAGGCCGATAAGAAGATGCCGCAGCAAGCCAGTGGACGCCGCAAGATCGGCAAGACTGACTACCAAGCACAAGGCGTCCTGTATCTCACTGAGAAAGCTCGATTCGGAACCCTGCTGAACTTGCCAGAAGGCACGGACATCCGCTTAGAAAAACATTAGTCCCCCCTTCGTCGTGGCCATCTCTATACCAAACTCACTTCCCGCGCGATGATCCATTTGAACGACCTGCTCGTGCCATCAACGTTTAGAGTACTGTCGCAACCGCTTGGCAAACATGGCGTTGATCGCAGTAGTCGCGCTAGAGTTCCTGCCTGTTCTCAACACCCGCAAGTCTGAATTTCACGAGCGTCCCTTCGATCCTCCTGGTGCAACACCAGGTGACCGACGCGCAAAGCCGCCCGAATCGATCCTGAAAAATCAACATGCTAGAGGGATCAAGTAGATGGTCACGAAGACGCTGTAGATGATTTTGTGACTGTGAGAACCTCCTATTTCAACAGGCTTCAACACCCATGGCTATCACCGCTGCTGATTTTAAAGGAGCTTCTCGTAGAACGCCGGGTGGAGCCCCTGGTCCCGAACCAGATTCGAGCGTTCACTGAAATCGGTGGAATTTTGTTGTCTCCAACTGATTGATGATGAACCTTTTGCCGCCTGTTCGTTGAACGCTGTTGAATTTTGTTGATTCTAAGTGCAAGCACAGCTACAAAATCGTCTACACATGTCGCAGGCTGCTTCGCATCGTCCACCCTATTTCCTTCGTGCGTCACCAGCGGCGTGGGGTGTCAGCATGATCGTTTGATTTTGGAGTTCAGGCCGCTGCTGGCAATGTCCGCGCTGCGGTTGACTAGAACCGGATCGCCGACTGACTCCGACGATTGCCGAGTTGACGCAAGCGGTCGAGCATGAAGCGGAGAAGTGTTCCGAGGCGCGGTGTATGCGTCACACCAACCCCTGTGCAAAGACGTGCTGGCACACATTCGTTTTGGAACCCAAATTGGCCCGGTGCTGGCTCGCTTACTCCGGATCCGCTGGATCGTTAAACAGCACCGTCAACTTGATGCTGCCGTGACCGAATTGAGGAAATCCTGTTTTTGTCGGATCGCCCGGATCCAGATTAGAAGCCGTATCATCCGGCGGGAACAGCACCAAAGAATTCAGGAAGGTCTGGAGAGCGACCCTTCCACTGCTTCCGAGTTCCGCATACTTGTCGCGTGACCTTTGCGCTTCTCCACCGTGGCGGAGGATCACATCGTTCAATGTAATGCTGCGTCCATCGTGTCCGTACGGTCCCGTCGAACCGATTCCCCACAACGGACGAGTTAGAAATTGCGCTTGGATCGTTCCATCCCAGTTGCGCTCGTAGAACTTCACTCCGACATCATGCCGCTTAAAGTCGGTGAAGATGTCGTTCACGACAAACGAATTTCCCAAGGGAAGCTTTAGGTGCGGTAGACCTGAACCGTCGTCCACTTCGCGAAAGAGCGGCGTAGCTGTCGCAAACATGCTGTTGAAGATTCCCCGCGCCGGATCGCAGACCGTCTCCAGATCCGCCACGCGGCGGTCGTGGTTAATGGTCATGTCGGCTACGTGACAGGAAGAGCAGCCCAACTGTTGAAACACTCTTCGCCCGTGGTCCGCAACTGAGTTCGGTTCGCCGTGTCCGGGCTTGAAATAATTGAGCAAGTAAAACTCCAGATGATCCACGATCGCGGGATCGATCTCGTTTCCATTGTCCGCATCAGGCGCAGGAGGCGCGCTGATTTTGTCTTTGGATCCGTCCAGCACCATGCCCGACGGAGTGACCACGCGCCCGCCGGCACTGGCTACGAGCAGGTCCGGATCAGCCGAAGCTTCGAGTCCCATCTCGTTGTGCAGCGCGCCCACGACGAATTCCCGCAGGGAGATCGTATTGCCCTCGGCAAAGAACGGCTTGACCCGCAGATCGGCGTCCACGCCTTGCACCTTCGACGTGTCCACCGAGCCATCCGGATTGCCCGTGATCAGGCCGTATTGGACGCCCTTGCTGACCAGCTTCAACGTCATCGGGCGCTTCATCTGCTGGGCCAGGGTGACGGCCAGGTCGCGGGTGGACCGCAAGTCGGTCGTAATTTCGTCAGCCAGCATTTCTTTCAGGCCCAGGCCGAACAGATGTCCCGCATCGCGACTGTCGGGACGGGTGACGACGTTGCCACCCGTGCCCGCCGATCCGCGCGGTCGACCATGGCATAAGGCGCAACTGTCCGACAAACCGGCCCCGATGGCGATGTCATTGTTGATGTCACCCACGCCGTCTTTTTCGTTCGCTCCCTGTCCCTGCAAGCGGGTGAACTTGCGTTGGAAGAGTTGCCGTCCCCGACGAATGGACCGGAACGGATCGCGGTTGATGATGTACATGGAGGATCCCTGCGCCATGACGTCTCCACGCCCCGCTCCGATTTCATCCAACAGGGATTTGTTGATTCCCGCCTTGGCTGTGTTCGGCGCCTGTGTGTTGTCGATCATCTGCGCTTGCCCCGCGAGACTCCACAGAAGCAGGGCCAAACAAGTGAACGTGTGTGCTTTCCCCAAACGTCTCATGATCTCTCCCTCCACTTTTTCCCGTGCTGCGGAACCTTGAACGCTGCGAAAACTCGATTTCCTGTCGAACCCCGGATTGCGCTCTACTTTGACAAACGGAAGGTAACGTGGAAAGACGACACACCTGCTCAAAAATGTTGAGGTGGCGATTGAGCCAGTCCAAACACAGGCTCATGCACTGTTACGTGCCGGACAGATTTGGGCCTTGTCCGGGCAGAAAAAAGCCCCAGCCCTCAAGATCGAGAGCTGGGGCGATAAGGGCTTACGGTGTAGTGAACTTGTATACTTGCCCGGAACTGACCCCCCAGACTCCACCGCCGCTCCCCACGGTGATGGAAGCGAGAGAGCCCGGAACGTGCACAAAACTCATCGTGTTCGGTTCCAAACGGTAGACATTGCTTCCGGAACGCGCCCACACTCCGTTGCCGCCCGCTTGGATTTGGGCGGCGCAACACACAATGTGCCGGAATCCGCCGAAGAAGGGATCGTATCGGTAAAGATCACCTGAAGTGCCGGTGTCAGTTGCCCATACCTCTCCATTCGGGCCGACCGTAAGCGCCGGAAAAGCTACAAATGGACTATTCATTTGCTCGAAGACCCCGGCAGAAAAATTGAAGCGATAGGTGATCGGGCCGCACTGCGCCCCCCAAACGTCTCCGCCACCTACGTGTATGTCGCAAAGAGTCCCGGGCTCCTGATCGAAACTGTTCGTGCAAAAGTTGTAGCGAAAGATCTGGGAACCAAGGTTGAGGCCCCAAACTTCGTACGGGTGACAACTATCCTGGTAGCCTGGACCCACCTGGATGTCATCAAGTGAGCCCGGAACCTGTGAGAACGTCCATGTTGATCCGCTCTTGCTAGCGTGGTAAATACTGCCGGAAGAATTCAGCCCCCAAACCGTATCCCCCTGGGCCGCATTGCCTCCGCCGACTGCGATTTGGCTTAGAGAGACGCTGTTCGCCAATATGAAGGTTTTTCCGTTGAAGATGTACGGGTTGCCATTGCTGGCGAGAGCCCAGGCGCTGGCGCCTCCGGAGGCTACTTGCACGATCGCGGCGTTTTTTGCGACTTTTGCTTTTGTGAACGTTTGTGCAAGTGCTGTTTGGGTGCAAGCCATCCCTAAAACAAGAGCAAGCACGGCGACGAAGGATTTTCTAATTTGGTTGTTCATGGTGATCTCCTTTGATCAGTCCGTAGTAGCGGCGAGGCATGACTAGGCTCGCCGCTGGGTTGTCGTGTCAGAAGTTGTGCGCGGCGTTGAGCCGTGCAGCAACCATTCGGTTGTTTCGGGGAAAGATCGAGGCCGTTTGTGATTTGCTGCCGTGCTTGCCAGCCACCACATCAGGCTCTACTGGGATAAACGCAGGTTGAGAACAAAACACGACAGGATGGGGCAAGAAAGAGGTGATTAGCGGCTTGGAGCATCAAGGCCCGCCAGTTGCCGGGCGCTGCGGGCATCGGGGTGGTTGAGGCCGGCAGCACACTGGAACTTGTTCCGCGGCAGTTTGGGCATCATCGGTCTCCTCGGGCCATCAGGACATTGGTGAGAAGGAAATAAGCGGACAGCCTTAGAAGAAAACGTTGAGGATGGCAGATCCTTTCGGTGTAGGTTCAGGGCCAGAGCCACGTCGGTTGCCGCAATATCGGGTTGCGCGACCGTGAAGTTCAATCTTGCCTCGGCATAGATACACCGTCGGCAGAGGATTGCGTCCGGACTTCCGAACTTTGTGGGCCGCTTCCCTAGCGCCTACCGCCTGATGGCAGGTCGCAAAGCCTTCGGGAGATCCAACGTATTCCAATTCCAGCGGCGAACGGTCTGAGTCTCGGAGACTGACCGAAGAGCGAAGTGAAACAATGCTAGCTCGAGTGTCTAGCGGGCAAGTTGGCGGGCCTTCTGCGTGTCAGAGTGATCAGGACCGGCGGCATTTTGAAGATGTTCTACGGCCGATCGACCGGAGGCGCGGGCTTCCTCAGTTTTGCCCTGGGCGGCCAGAGCGTTTGCCAGCACCAGATATGCGCGGCCGGTTACAATGGAAAAAGTTCCTGGTACCGCGGATGCCCGAAGGAGACTCACTGCCCGTTCCGCGCCGGATGCGGCATCCTCGATGCGATGCGCGGCAAGTTCGACGTTGGATCGCCGGACCAGAAACGTCGGTAATAGGATCGCGCCTGCATGTCCGTTCTTGATAGACGCTTCTGTAATAGTTATGGTCTCATCCGCAAGTCGAATCCCTTCGGGAATATCTCCCTTCGCAATGGCGTTCAGAGATCGTTCAGAGACGAGTGCCGCGAATGCAAAGTGTCCCGACGGCAGGCTCTTCCGCATTCGAGGTTCCACCAGAGCCAACATCGCATCAGAATTTGTCAGATCGTGCTGCCCGCGGTAAACTCTTGCCTTCATTAGGAGCGTTTGCACGATCAATATTTCATCCCCTGACTTCTGAGCGTCAGCGAAGGCGCGGTCGGCATAATTGCCCGCTTCATCAAAACGATCAAGATCGATCAGCGTTGCGGCATAGTTATTGAGAAGATGTGGTGAAACACCTGCCTCGGCCTGGTTCTCTTGGCTGATCTCGATTGCACGGCGAAGAGCTCTTTCTGCTTCCATTATTCGTCCAGAGTGAAACAGCATCAAACCCCAATTGTTGAAAAGCGTGCCGGCTTCTTGAGTGTCGTCGCGGCCGAGTGTTGCAAGTACCTTCGACGCACGATCAAATGTGCTGTCGGCCTCGACAAAGCGTCCTGCGGAGCGGTACGCCTCGGCCAGTCCCATCAGAGTGTCGGCCTGCAACGCGTCTGACCTAAAAGGCGATCCTTCTACCAACTGTTCTGCCGTCAGTGCCCGCGCCACGGCTTCCGAGGGTTCGCCTGCATCATTTGAGACCCGGCTACCGCACTCAAGGCAAAAGATTCGGTCGAGCACAAACTGAGACTCGTTCGGAAGCTCCTGAAATCCTTCTCGGATAAGCTCCTGCGCTCGCTTGGGATCACCTGAGCGGGGGGCAGCGTTCCCTAGGGCGCAGGCAGCCAGCGCACGGGTAGTTCGGTCAGTCACGTTACGTGAAAGCTTGTATGCTTCCTCGAGAACCCGCAGTGCGCTGGCGTCCTGATCCTGCGACTGGTATTTTCTGCCGATCGAGACCAACAGCTGAATGTGATTGACGTCGGTGAGATCGTGCTCACGCCGCACGAGGCGCTCGGCTCGCTCCAGCAACTCATTCAGGCGCAAAGGCTTTCCTGAAGGAGCTGCGTCGGTCAATATGAAGTTGTCGAGATCATTGATGGCCTCGGCCCGGGTAAGCTGCCGAAACGCAAAATCGCGCTGTTCCCGTACCGTGCGCGCCTGGATCAAAGTCCCCGCTGCTCCTGCAACAATTGCCATTAGAGCGAGAGCAGTGAGCACAACTGCTAAACGATTGCGACGTACAAATTTACCCACTAGGTAAGAAATAGTGTCGGGCCGCGCACTGATGGGCTCGTGGTTGAGATACCGGGCGATGTCGTCGGCTAGAGCCGTTACCGACGAGTAGCGCTCGTGGGGATTCTTCTTCAGCGCCTTCGCCACGATTGTGTCGAGATCTCCACGGAGGAGACGGCTTAGTTTGTCGGGAGTGGTGGTGCGGCGTGTGGCATTCCCAGTCGTTGTCTCCTCGTCTGCCTGCGACGACGTCACAATGTCGGACAAGCGTCGAGGTTCAGTATCTACGATCGCCCGTACCAGGTCGGCGGGAGAGCGGGGACCGCCTGCAGGATGCTGACCGGTCAGCAATACATACAGCAGCACGCCGAGCGCATAGACATCGGTAGCGGTAGTGACCGGCGCTCCCGTCACTTGTTCGGGGGCAGCGTACTCTGGAGTCATGGCCCGTCCGCCCTGGACGGTCAGCGACGTGGCTTCTCCATCCTGGCCATCTCCCTCCAACAGCTTGGCAATACCGAAGTCCAGTAACTTGACCTGTTCGTCGTTGCTGACCAGCACATTGGACGGCTTGAGATCGCGATGCACGATCAGGTTGGCGTGGGCATGGGCGACGGCCCCCGTGACATCGAGAAAGAGCCGAAGCCGCGCCTCCACGTCGAGCCTGTGCTGGTCACAGTAGCGGTCGATGTGGTCGCCCTCGACATGCTCCAGGACCAGATACGGAGAGCCAGTAGTCGATACCCCCGCATCCACGAGTTCGGCGATATGAGGATGCGACAGCCGTCCCAGAATGCGGCCTTCCCGCTTGAACCGTTCTTCGCCTCCCTGGCCCAGCAGCGCGAGGTTCAGGAACTTCACCGCCACTCGCCGCTCGAAGCGGCCGTCGGTGCGCTCGCCCAGCCAGACGCTTCCCATGCCGCCCCGGCCGAGCAGCGAGATAAGCGTGTAAGGGCCGACGACTTGTCCGGCGAGTCCGGGAGCGCTCGCTGGCCTTGTGAGACTACCTTCCAGGAAATCGGCTTTCGCCAGCTCCTTGTGTTCCTCCAGAAGCGAAGTCAGTTGGCCGGCCAATTCAGGATTCTGGGCGCGAATCGACGAGAGCCACGCGACGCGCTCGTCATCGCTCATATCGAGCGCCTGCTCAATGTAAGGGCGAAGAGCCTGCCACTGCTCCGGACTGAGTGTGGACATAGGGCTTCAAACCAGTAAGTCAGCGCGAAGTTTGCGGTGGAGGTAGAGTCGCGCCCTTTCCCAATTTCGCTGTACCGTGCGTTCGGATACATCCCGCATGGCGGCAATCTCGCCAAAAGAAAGGCCGCAGAAAAACTTCAGGTCGATAATCTCGGCAAGCGCAGGCTCGACCTTGCCTAACTCGTCCAGAGCCTCACTGATTTCGGTGAGTTGAACGTGGTTGATCGCGTTCTCGAGGGCATCGGTGTCGAGCGAAGTGATCTCGAACAGGCCACCCCGTTTTTGGGCCTGCCGCTCCCGGACGTGGTCGATGATGAGTCTCCGCATCACCCGGGCAGCGTAACCCATGAAACGAGGCTCGTCGGGGAACGTGGGGTCGCCTCGGGAAGACATCGCCAGGTAGGCTTCGTGCAGCAGCGTCGTCGCGCTGAGGCTTACCGCCCCACTCCGGCGAGCGAGCTCACGCTTGGCGATACGGTGCAATTCAGCATAAAGGGCCCCAAAAAGCCGCTCGGAAGCGGCCCGATCCCCTCGCTCGACCGCCCCGATCAGCGACGAAATGGTAGGTTCCACATCCCCGTCAAGCACTTTCCAACCTGCGGACAAGAGTCTCGCATTTCCTGCGGATAGTCAATAAACCTGTGCGGCGTCCATAGCTCGTAGCTAGAAATACGTTTAGCAGCCCCGAAACCTCCAAAGATAATCTCGGAGTTTAGGTTCACGTTAGTGAGTATCTCGCGCAGCAGCAATATTTTGTCGGCACATGCCCCGCCACCAAGAGCGACTCCGCAAACACTTGTCGAGACGTATATCACAGTTAAGTCTGCCCATTTCGTATCAGCTCCTGTTTTGTGGCCTGGAAAGCACCCCACCCGAGCCCTTATTCCTGTTAGATCTAGCGTGGGATCGGAGATCGGCAGGTCACCAGTTCAACTCTGGTCGTCGGCTCCATTTCCCACACAGTTCGCACTTTTCAGGCCGCTCCCTTCACAACTGGGCCTGGAAGGGCTTGTTCTAGCTTGGAAACCACCGCACCAGAGCCTCTATTCCTCTTATATTTAGCGCGGGATCGGAGATCGGCAGGTCAACAGGTCAAACGCGAATCTCTGGGCGTCTCCGCTATTCAGAAGCCTTGTCCCCTGCGGCAACACTCCGGTACCTGTCAGCAAAATGCGGAGTCATCGTGGGTAGAACGTAGAACGACGAGGCAGCGAGGTTGCTTTGACATCACAACAAAGTCGCCGAAATCCTCGCCTGTTGGTGAGAACTTGCGGATCGCATAGTCCAAATGGCCCGGTCGTTGCTCTTGATTAGCCACGTAGACGTTGCCGAGAGGGTCCACGGTTAAACACTCAGGAAAAGAAAAGCCCCGTCAACGCAAACGTGCCGAGGTCTTGTCCGGTCGGCGAAAACTTGTGGATTGTGTTGCGGAAATCACCGGGGTTGTCAGAGTTGGCAACGAGCAGGTTTCCCGAGGTGTCAAAGACCATTCTGCTGGGCGCGGTCAGCCCAGTTGAGGCGAATACGCCGAGATCCTGACCGGCCGCGAGAATTCGCACACCAAGCTACTGCCGCCCGCCACCAGAAGGTTGCCCGAAAGCTCAAACACCATGCTCTCAGGAACGCATTGCGTGGGGGCAGCGAACGTGCCGAGGTCTTGTCCGGTCGGCGAAAACTTGCGAATCGTGCTGTCCCCGATGTTCCCCACATAGAGGTAGCCAGCGGAATCAAAGGCCAAGGCGAATGGAAAGTATAGCCCCGTCGAGGCGAAAACACCTAGTGGCTTGCCCCTCGGGGAGAACTTGCGGACTGCGTTGCCGAAGATGTTCGCCACATAGACATTGCCGGACCCATCAAGAACCAAACCCGCATCGCCGGCCAGACCTGGGGGGCCGAAAATAGTGAGAGTGTGCTGCTTCCCCGTCAAGAAGAACTTGCGGATCGTGTTTTCACTGGTGGAGACCAGCAGGCTTTGAGACACAGTCGCCACGGCTTCTTCGGTCAGCAGCCTCGCTCAAAGCGAACTGTTTCACGAGGATCAACCACATGCATGAGTTGATCGCGTAGCGACACGAGGTACTGGCGAAAAAGTGTTGCTGGTGACAGTCTATAGCCAATGAGACTGTATGCGTTGCCAATAGAACCGAAGCGAGCTAGATACGTGCCTTCGACTAGCTGCAGACCGCTACGCCAAAGACAACTCGGCCGCGCAAGACTCGTGTTCCATGCACCCTTTCGTCATCAGTGATGGTTACTCGCCTTCGTGCCCACGCCATAACAGGTCACTTGCGCTGGCGGTGCGCCGATCGGGATCGCTTCGAAGGATGTGACAGCCCAATCCTCCGCTCCAACCGCACTGCCGGATTGAAAAATGAAATCGAATGCACTTATGTTGCTAAAGTCCGCTCCGCTTGTAAAGTATGCAAACGGGAAATCAATGCTGACTGGGCTCGTACTAGCCGTCAGATTGCAACCGGTCTGGCTGTAATTCGTACCCGAGAAGACAAGAATATTGAAATTCACCACCAAGTCATTGCCGTGGAAGTTGACACGCAAACGGTCGTAATTTGAGAGGTCAAGTTGCAGGGGAACCCCTGAGCCGTACTCGACATCCAGGCGCGGGCTGGTGTAGTACCCCGAACTGAAGATCAAAGCCGACGGGGCGATCTTGGTCTTGCCTCGTATCTGAAACGACGCTGACTGACTGAACAGATTCTGTGAGCCGCAGGGTTTACTCTGACAAACAGAGAAGACCGTTAGCCGCTTTCCGCCGATCATTACGCCCACTTGAGTGTTGGTGTCATTTCCCGAGGACAGCTGCTTCTTGTACGCGCCGCTCGAGAAATTGTCCAGGATCAGTTGCGCACTGGCTGCTAGCGGGAGTGCGAGAACCACTGCGAGTAACAATAAAGTATTGGTGAAACGTGAATACGTCATAAGGATTCTCCTCGACCATTTTCCTAAAGGGTCACACATGGGTTTAGAATCCCCACCCATCGCCTGTTGCTACGATGGGTGGAGTAATTGCGTTCAGGGAATAATGGTTCCCAAGCGGAACAGCTTCTCATCTTCGCCTTGCCAGTAAGAGTCGTCCCCAATTTTGACGATGTTGAGGAAATCGCTCATGCTGTTGACCTTGTTCCCGAGAAACAGACTGATCGGTTGCGCTTGCGAGTTGTAAAGCCAGGAGTCATACCTGCTGTTCGGGTCGGGTCCATCGTTCCATACGTCGTACATGTCCCAGAAGGTGGTGGAGACCCAGGTTTCGTTGGTTTGCCCCATACAAGCCCAATTGGGCTGGGCCTCAATGTTGTAGCTCGCATACCCGGCGACAGGATTTGTCTCGTCGGGGGCGAACTGAGTCCAGTAACCGACGTAGTCTGCGAATCCTTCGACCATGCCTGTGTCGTTGTCGTAGCAACTGCCTAAGGAGTGGGGCTTACCGCCCGGCAGGCCTCCCCAATACCAGCTGTGGATGCTGTGGGCAAGCTCGTGGCGAATGACGAACGGGGCTGCGTGCGCCGGAATCAGCCAAATCTTTCCGTCGGACGACTGGCTGCAGGACCACGCATACTGGGGAACGCTCTTTCCATTGGAGTCTTTATCGTAGATGCAGTGTCCCGAAGTGAGGGTGTTAGGGAAGGTTACTTCGATTGGTTTATCGCGCAGGGCGTTCATGCCGTTTCCGCTGAACTTGACCCACACGTCCGTCCCGCCTCCGTAGATAGCATTCAAGCCTGGCAAATCACCGTTGTTAGAGGAATCCAGGTACCAGGAGCCGATATCCGTGTCACCGGACCCGGAAAAAATGTTCTGACCCCAGGCGTAGATATTGCCCTTGGCGTCCTGCAGTTGCAGGAAGCGGTTCGCAGGCCGGTACTCAATATACAAAACGGAGGACGGGGGAACCGGTCCGATTTGCCAATTCCCACCACCGTCGACGTAGTTCCATCCCAGGAACGCGTAGCTGTTTCCCACAAACAGCCACACTCTGACAACCCACGCCCAAGTCGCGTGGTAAGTATTGTCAGGATATAGGATGGAAAAATTTCCCCTGAGATTGATGCCGGCGTCCGGACTAGAGGGGTGCTCGTCACGAACTGGGCTCTCTACTACTGACGGAATGCCGCAAGGCGGAGGGCAGGGTCCAGGGACATGGGTTGTGTCTAAAGAGAGCTGTTTCGATGGCATGGCGGCCATGATCAGCGGATCGGGAGCATGGGTTGGAATGACCTCAACCCCCACCGGCAAGGAGGTGGGAGAGAACGCCAGCGGGCTGACCGGAGTGTGGTCGATGTAACCGCCGCCCAGATCGATTGCAGGATCATCCGAGCTTCCTTTGATTCTTCTACGACCACCGAGGAACGCCTGCGAATATGAGACAGGCTTGAAGACGCCTGCATTCACGAGAAACGGCTGGTAAAGAAAAGGGTGCACACCGGGAATAGGCGCGCCCGCGGCGTCGAAAAGTGTGGCGTCGACGTGCAGGACTTGGCGACCTTGGCCAAGCCCGAAGCGGGCGAGCTCAAAGTCCTGGCGTTGCTTGGGCTGGAGAGTAAAAGTGAAAGGCGCAAAATCTACTGTCGCCTGTGCGCCTGGCGCTAGTTGCACGATGACCGGGGCGTTCAGCTTGTTCTGAATGCGCAGCCGGGATTGCTGGACGATGATTAGGTTTACGTTCGGAGGTGCAGGTTCGATGGCGAAGGCAACTCCAGTCAGTAGCAACAGCCCAAGCCAAGAACAACCCCATCTTAAGTAAGCGACGTACCGGTGAAAATTTGCCGTCAACATGATTGTCTCCTCAATTGTTAGCGCCTATTAGGGCGATTTGTTTCAAGGTTAGGGACACATGAGAATTCCGCCCGCCGTGTCCATCGCGGTTGTAGCCCGTCCAGAGCTCAGTCCGGTGGCCACAAAAATCACTCGCTGCGTCTTGTACTGTTCGCTCAAGCGCCGGTCGTCCACGTGAACACAGCGAAAGTTCTCGGTCTGGAAAGAAAACCTTCCGTTCACGGAGGAGGCATTGCCAAGATGCCATCCCCCCGGCTGGATTAGCGGCGCGTTCTGTATGTTCAAACTCACGATCTCGTCCTCCTGATAGCCATATCCACTGATCACGTATCGCCCACCCGCTTGCTCAAATGTTTTGGTCACCGTGATCCGAGGTCCATCCTTACTGCCGTTGCATCCGCACGAACTGGCAACGACTAGCAAGACACAAACGATTGGCACCGCGGTCTTTGGCACCACGAGCCCCTTCGCGCCCCGCACTAAGCACTGGCCGGTCAGGCTATCTCCCCAGGCCAGCCCGCCTCTCGGGACTGCTGCCTGGAGGCGGAGTTTGTGCCGGAAACCGACGGAGCGTCAAATGTACGCACGCTTAAGAATTTACTTAACAGATAACTGCTTGCTGCCGAAGAACCTACGGCTGCGTCTTAACTGCGGCTTCGGAAATAAACGAGGGATCAGTGATAGACTTCTGCGCACTCTCGAGGTTGGGGGCGGGCCGTGGGGAGTCCAGCGGGGCACAGACAAATCTTTTCCTTTGGATTGTTTGAGGCTGATCCTGCGACTGGACGACTCCTCAAACAAAATGCGCGTGTCCGCCTACAGGACCAGCCCTTCCGTATGCTCTTGCTTCTCTTGGAGCGGCCGGGAGAGGTTATTACCCGCGAAGAGTTGCGAGAGAAGCTCTGGCCCCAAAATACGTTTGTCGAATTCGACAATGGCTTGAACGTCGCGGTCAAGAAGATCCGGGACGCCCTCGGCGATGATGCCGACAATCCCCGCTTCGTCGAGACACTGCCGCGACGTGGCTATCGTTTCATTGCTCCGGTCGCCGTCAAAGGTCCAGTCGCAATTTCAGGCGATGTTCGCGCGGTTGAGGAATTCCAGTCCCCCATGCAAGGCGTCCCGTCTGAGTCGCCTGCCGCCCCTACACCGCATTCGAGATTGCGGTACTACGTTGCCGCTGCGGCCATTGTCATAGTGGTAGTTGCTGCCTCGCTGGTGGTGAAACGGATTCGCTCCGCAAGATCTGCCACGCCAGTCACACCCGCGGCGCCTGGAGTTGAATTAGCCCCTCGCCGTTCCGTCGCGGTCATGGAATTTCAGAACGTCTCCGGCCATTCCGAAAATGCTTGGCTCTCCACCGCCATCCCAGAGATGCTGAGCACGGAATTAGCTGCTGGCGAGAAACTTCACCTCATCCCGGGTGAGGACGTGGCTCGCATGAAGCGGGAGCTGCATTTCGAGAACTCCAGTAGTCTGGCCCGAGCTGCTGCTGTGCGTGCGGGAAAGAACTTGAAAGTGGATGTTCTGGTGGTGGGTTCCTTCACTGCAATGGGGTCGGAGCCGAATCGCCGAGTACGCGTGGACGTTCGGCTCCAGGACGCCACCAACGGCGAGATTGTTGCCGAGGTGGCAGAAACCGGAACCGAGGAACACCTTTTTGAATTGATCGCACAAGCTGGAACCCACGTTCGCGAACACCTTGGAGTGCTCCGCATTTCTCCCACCGAGGAGGCGGGAGTGAGAGCCTCGGTCCCCACGACCCCCGAAGGCACCCGACTCTATGCCCAGGGATTGGGGCGCTTGCGCGTGCTCGACGCGGTGGGTTCGCGCGATTTGCTTGAGCACGCGGTCATTGCCGAACCGAATTTCCCGCTGTCGCACATGGCGCTTGCATCTGCCTGGAGACTTCTGGGATATGACCAGAAAGCCAAGGCGGAGGCTAAGAAGGCCTTTGACAGATCGGCTGGCTTGCCTCGGGCGGACCAGCTCTTGATTGAGGGCCGCTACTATGAAATGTCCGGCGAGATGGATAAGGCCATCGCTGCATATCGCGCCAGGTTTGCCTTGTCCCCGGACAGCCTGGAGGACGGGCTCCTGCTCGCCGAAGCGGAGAGTTGGGCGGGCAAGCGGGCCGAGTCTCTGGCTACCGTGGACGCGCTGCGTCGTCTGCCGGAGCCACTTTCCCAAGATCCACGCATTGATATGCAGCAGGCGCGTGCGCGCAGCGGCGATGAACAGGATTACCTGAGACTGGCTCGCCGTGCCGAGGAAAAGGCCAAACTTCAGGACGCTCCCCTCCTGCAGGCCAGGGCGGAAGTCATGGAATGCAATGGTCTCCACGGATTGGGTCAACCCGAAGACGCGATTAAGGTCTGCGAAACCGCGCTACGCACTTTTTCAGAGGCCGGCAACACCGCCGACAAGGCGCAGACTTTGCGCTTCCTGGGGGACATTCGCCTGCAACAGGGCAGGTTGAAAGAAGCTCTCGATCTTCATGGACAAGCGCTGAAGATTGATCGAGAAGCAGGAAACGATCGGGGCTGTGCCGTCAGTTTCAACCAGATGGCAATCGATTACGAATCTCAGGGAGATTTCAAAAGGGCGGAGAAACTTTATCGTGAGTCGCATGCGCTGTTCCTGAAGGTCGGACATCGAGGCAACGCAGTGGTGCTGGCAAGTAATGTTGGGGGAACTCTCGTCTCACAAGGGAGGTTGTCGGAAGCGGAAAAGTGGTTTGAGCAGTCGTTAAATCTGGCTCGAGACCTGGGAGCAAAGGATGCGGAGAACCCAGCCAACGATGGTCTGGCACAGATAGCACTCCTCCGCGGCAACCTGCAGACCGCACGTCAGAGACTGGAAACCTCGGTGGCACGAATGCGCGCCGCAGGCAATCCCTTTCCGCTAGTCCTTGACTTGGGAGGACTGAGCGAAGTCTTACGTGCTCAGGGTGATTTGGAAGGCGCTCGCCGCAACGCGGACGAGGCCTTGAGTCTGGCCGAAAAGACCGGAGCCAAAGGCGAAGTCGCTTACTCCCGACTAGCGCTGGCGTACCTCGATCTGGAGGAGGGCCAGCCCGGTCAATCTGAACAACAACTCCGCGACTCTTTGGCAGTGTTTCGGAGCGAGAAGATGATAGACGACGAACTCGAGGCGTCAGCTGCTCTTTCCCGCAGCTTCTTGATGCGGAATAATCCGGCGGAAGCGCAAGTTGCGATACAGCAGGCTCGTCAGCTCTCCGTCAGCAGCCAGAACCCCGCCAACCACCTGATGTTTGCCATCGCCGAGGCTCGCGTCAAGACTGCTCAGCTGTCGGCTCGGGGTTCGTCTTCATCGCTCAGCGACGTTCGCTCTCAACTGCTGAACGCCATTGCCAAGGCTCACGGCCGTGGCTTTTCGATATTGGAATACGAAGCCCGGCTGGCACTTGGAGAACTCGAGATGAAGACTAGTCCTGCGACTGCTTTCAAATACCTGAGTTCGCTAGAAAAAGACGCCCGTGCTCGCGGCTTCGGACTCATCTCCCGCAAGGCAGCCGGGCTGCGAAACCGGCAGTCATGATTTTCGTTTCGCGAAGAATGGATCTGGAGCTGGTTTGCACTCTGGTTCTGCGCTATCGGACAACGAATTGGTTCACGTCAGCAGTCCGTGACCCGTGCGGAGACGTTCAAGCGACTAGAAGCAATTGCTCTTGCACGAGGCCTTTTCATACTGGCGTTCATTGACGATGGTTTCGGAAAAGTAGGCCTGACGACGAAACTTACTCAGCTGCTCATCTTTGGCAACCAAAATTTGGACTGAAACTAGGCGGCCTATTTGGGCTGCTTTAAATATTTGAAAATATTGGTCGGGGAGAGAGGATTTGAACCTCCGACCCCCTGGTCCCGAATTCGGTGGCCGCAAGAAGTCTGAGTGATACCGAACGCCATCCTGTCACATCAGAGTGCCGTATTCATGCGGGTGCGACGCGTCTCCACCCACTCCGCGTCTACCTTGAGCGACAGGCCCCGACACGCACCGATACGGGCAGGGATGCGAGGGTTACGACACAAACCACGACACAAATTCCCGGCTCGGAGGGGGCCTGGATCAAGGGGTGGGGTGGGGTCCAGCTACCCCTTTTTGCGACTGCTGGACACTCGTACATCTTTCATTTTTTTAGAATTTTGATTTTTTGTTTTTCAGTTTTTTTGGTCAAGGCACGTTGATTTGCGATCCAAACCAGTCCGGCGGGGCTGGGCCACTCTGACATCGAGAACCACCAGTTCGGTATTTGAAGGCGTCTCGAAACCAGTGCCAGCGGGAAAGGTAAACGAAGTATTAGCGTAGAGGGCTGGAGTCAGTATTCCCTTTGCCTCTTGCTCGATCTTACGGGCGCAAGGAAAATGGGGTCAAACGCGCGAGGGGGATAGCTATACATATGAGCAAACTGCTACACCCGTGCGCCGGGGGGGCGTGTAGTAGCTCTTGCGAGCTTCTCGAACTCGTCCCGTGCCTGAAGAACAATCTTTTTGAATGTTCCAACAGGCCAGAAGGCTTCGCCTACTGCTCCTCCTCCTTCCTGTCGAAAGATAAACCGCTCGCGCACGTTCTCCTCGATGAGGATAGCCTCCCATCCGTCAAAGAAGGCTCCGGTCAGCCGCGGAAGTACTTCGTGCGCTTGGAGAAGTGATGTATCTTCTGTCGGAGACTCCGGGCCTGGACTGTAATCCCCGTAACTTGCGCGCATTACAGAATTGAGGGCCTCATCGGGAGGGCGAGACGAAAGCAACGTACTGTTTCTGCTCACGGCTTGCTGCACCGACTCGACCAACGAATCGAGTCCCGTCATTACCATCTCAATCTCAGTTGGCCGTCCCACGAGACGACCGTCAATCCATAGCCAGAGACAACCCCACCATTCGTTCCAAACTCTCGGTGGATCACCACTACCTTCAAACTCGATTGCGAAGGTCCAACGATCACCAACTCGGGATGAAAACCCGATTTCTCGTTTCATTTATTGTCCTGCCCCTCAAATTGCTACACCTCGGATCGGGCAGGGCCGCGAGGGTCTTCATAGGTTTCCGCGAAGTAGTCGCCAGTCCTACTTGATCGGCGCAATGTACCAAATCGACATCGATTCTACCGAACGGTCGTGCGTTTCCTCCGAGCATCGGTTGTTTGAGCGCACCAAGTTTAGTCGGCTGTTTGGGAGCGGACACCGAACTAAATCAGGACCTCAAGGTCGGCCCCATACTTCCAAGACAATTCCCTGGTTATGATCGGGGATCATCTTCGGGTTGCGCGGATCGCTTTTGATCGACCCCTTGAAGCGTTCCGCATCCTCCACAGAAGAGAGAAGGCTATATTCGTTCAACGGTCCTCCCAACTCACGCACCTGCTCCGCAGTGTAACCGCAGTTGTTGAGGATCGAGAGGAACAGATCGTCCTCATCTACGATCTCATAGCCAAGCAGTTGAAGATCATCGTGACGCTTGATTTTCTCGGCGTAGCTGAACTCGACGAGGGTGGTTTTGTTATCTGTCGACGTGAGCGTCCGATGTTCGACCACATCTCGCGGCAGGGCATAGCCGGAGACGACCCAACCCGGAGATTGCTTGTGGAGTACTGACTTGCATTGGTGAGGTTCTAGTGGCAATTCTTGAAGTTGCGGAAATCGCGTCAAGAATCGAGTCGGATTCTCAATGCCCTCAACGATATCCCACTGGTGCTTATTGATTGCGGGATGGAACTCTCGTTCAATAGAAGCAACTCGATAGCCCTCTCGTTTCGGCCATGTTTTCCAATATGGTTCTTGAATCAGGTATCCGACAAAGATGAAATCGCTCATGCTAATGGTTCTCCGTTTTCGGTGCCGGGAGGGGAGTAGGTATGGGAACAGGTGGCGTTACTCCAGCCGTTCTCGCCGCTGCATTCACATCACCCACGGTTGCGGACCGTGTCGCGTCGTATCCGTTCTGGAAGGTTTGGCCAGTAGCTGGGTTTGTGTTGAAAGAAGGGTCTTTGATGTGTGGCGTTTCCACTGTTTCGCCAGTGGACTTTTCAAAATGCGCTTTACCAGCTAGATCGACCTGACTGCCATTGCCGAGTGTAACTCGATTCTTCCCAATCGCGTCAGCGACTTGGGCGCCCGATTTTGCCGATGCCGGAGCCTTAGGACCGGCAACAGCCACGACAAGAAGGATTGTCCCCCCAACTCGACCGCCTTCCTCGGCCAGGGCAGTTGCCACTTGCGCTGAGCTTGCATTCTCGGGAAGCGAGCCAACGCTCTCCCCCGTTCGCAGGAGATTTGTAAAACCCTTTCCTACGTCCCCCGTGAACCCTACAGCAAAGGTTGCCGTCGCTGCCAGTGCCGGACTACCCGAAGCAATGGCTTTAGTCTCAACGTAATTGACTACCTTGTTAATTTTGGGATCAATCCAGTTGGCGATCGAACTCGCAGACCAACTGCAGCAGTGCCCGTCAGCATCGGCATAGGTGAGTGGATTATTACCGACGTAGCTGTAGAGATTGAGGCTTTGCGGATTGCCGAAGTTTGCATAGGGTACCGACGTGGGTTTCGCGGCCCAGTCTGGCGTCATGAAGCGTCCGAAGCTAGACGCATAGTATCTGGCACCAAATTGGTCCAACCCGGATTCCGCATCCCGTTCTTTGCCGGTGAACTTGTAGCGATTGGAGTCGGTGTCGGTGATGACGCGTTCACCGCCGTAGGGATAGTAATCGGATTCGTCTTTGATCACGCCGAGGTTGTCGGTCACCACACTCGCGGTTCCGAGATGATCCGCAAAGTAGTAGCGCACCGCTCCGCCGGGTAGATCAATGCGCGCAGCCCGCTTGCCGTTGAAGTAGATGTAGTCGGCGGTGGCATTGCCCGATAGGTCGGTTTCCGTCAGCGTGTCGCTGCCCGTGCCTGTCCAGTACAGGCGATTCGCGCCAACGTAGTTCTTCATCACTCGTTTGCCATCGCCGTCGTAGGTATAGATTGGTGTGATCGTCTGGCTGATGCTTCGCAGACGGTTCTCCGCATCGTAAATGTAGGTCGGACTGTAAGGCAGGGCCGGACATCCGCCCGTTCCCAGCATGTTCCCGGCGATGTCATAACAGAAGGCGAAGAACTTGTTTTCGGCAGTGACCGTCTGCGTCAGGCTCTCAGTCTGGCTCTTCCCCGCGATCCCGTTCTTCTGTAGAAGGTTTCCCCAAGGGTCGATCACGTAGGAAGTACCCCAGAGATTGCTAGTCGTCTGGGCGCTTGCGATCCGGTTAAGCGAATCGTAGGCAAAGTTCTGGGTACGTGTGGTGTCACGGAGATTTGCGATCTGGAACACGTTGCCGTTGTCCGCGCTGCCCAGATGGAAGTCGTAGCTAAGACTCAAGACTGTTTGGCTCCCGGTTCCCGTGGTCGCAGCAGAAAGGTTGATGGGCTGGAGTCGGCTGTTGTAGGCGTTGGTCGTGACGATTCCATTGAACGTGCCCGTAACGAGGCCGCTGGTCATCTCAGTCACGCCGTCAGCGGGAGCATATGCTGGGCTGGTGATGTAGTTGATACTGTTTGCGGTGTCCTTCGCCGTAAGCGGACGGCCTGCTCCGCCAGTCGTGTAGGTAATCGTCCGGAGACTGGGATAAACCAGCGTCGCCAATGAACCATCCAAGTTGTAAGTGTACCCGATAACCTTGGTGACGCTGGTGTTGAGCAGGCGTTTTTCGTTGATGGCGCGGCCCATTGAGTCATAGCTCCACGAAGCAGCCCCCGCCGCGTCGCACATGCCGCTCCGGGATCCCACAAGATTGGTCGGCGAGGGAGTGACGGAGGGTGGTATGCACCCCGTCGGGTTCACGCCGTCGTAGCCATATGTAACCGCGGTCGTCCCGTCGGAGTAGCTTTTCTGCGTGAGCCGGTTCAGCGCGTCGTAGCCGTATGTTGAGGTGAGAGTCAAAGGTGCGGAGGTGTCGGCTTTAATCTTGTTCGGAGTGGGTGCCGTCTTCGTGTAGACGTTTCCGGCCGCGTCATATGCGTAGCTGATGGTTCCCGATTCAGGGTTGTTGGCGGTCAAAAGTTGCGCCAATGAGTTGTAGGTGAAAAGCCGCGTCCTCCAATTTCCCGAGTTCGAATCGCCGCCGTGTTGATCCACACGTAGGAGATTGCCGAGCACGTCGTACTGGTAGTCGGTCTCGTAGTTCAGATGAGGCGATGTGCCGGTGTCTTCCAGAACGGTCGTAAGCCGTCCAACCGCATCCATTTGATTCTTTCGGGCGTTCCCGGCCTGATCCGTGACTGTAGTTGTGTTTGCCGAGTATGTAGTCGTGACATTGTCGGTCGAACTCGTCCCGTCCGGCGGAATCATCGTCGTGGTGCGACCTGCACCGTCATAGCCGTAGGTTGTGACTCCGAAAGTTGTCTCACCCGTACAGGAACTCGGATTCACATCTGGATCGCAACGAGTCGGATTCCACTCCTGCGCCTTTCGGCCCATAGCATCATATGCAATTCTCGTATATGTGGTGCCATCCGGATCGGACGAGAGCTGAGTTTTCCGTTGGCGTCCGAGGCCGTCTTCAATAGTCGTGATCACGTGATTGGTTAAGGGCGTGGTTGTGATCTTTGTCGTGCTGGTACTGGAAACCGGGGGCACATCATTGTAGGCGGTGGCGACCTGGCCTCCGTCGGGCAAGTTCTTCTGCGTCGGACGGCCCAACAGATCGTAGGTGTATGTGGTGCCTGCCCGTGATGCATTGATGTCGTTTTGATTTTTATGCGCCTGGACCAGGCCGGTGCAGGGGTACCGAGCAACTTGAAGATTCTGGCTCAGAGCGTTTGTTACTTGGCTGACCCAAGCCTGACCGCTCTTTCCCGTTGGCAGAGAGCAGAAGCTATTAGCAAAGCTGTCAGTGTAGCTGAAGCTCGTGGTATGGGTGAGGGGGTCACGAATGAGGTGGATGTTTCCCAGATCGTCGTATTGGTATGTCGTCGTCAGCAGAGTGCTGTCCGTGTTGCGCCACCGTTTCACTCGGGTTGCGTTTCCCCGGTAGATAACACTCGTGGAAAAGTTGGTGTAGTCATGTTGCGCGGCACCGCTCGTGCTTAGTAGTGGATTAGCATCTGCACCCGAAGGCACGTAATTGTCATATTCGTATTGTGTCTTGGCGGCTTGGTCACCGGTTCCCGCGCAAGGGACGATGCCATCGCAGATAGTGTCCGTTAATACCTTGTTAACAATGTTCAGAGATAGGTAGGTCGAGGCTGTACTAGGATTTGCGTTGGGGTCGTGCAGGTAAGTCTTCTTGGTGCGGCGAATCAATCCGCCGGGCGAACCTTGTCCCCAGTCGTATTCACGAATCTCCGTGACATTGCCACGGGAAGT
>Ga0137409_10000715_pt1 | contig 36417 bp, 41 predicted proteins | sample CZODoug1_16funga_FD_122059 | JGI IMG/M metagenome (GOLD analysis project Ga0137409, IMG submission 122059) | Vadose zone soil fungal communities from Angelo Coast Range Reserve, California, USA - CZODoug1_16fungal (Hybrid Assembly) | ecosystem: Environmental > Terrestrial > Soil > Vadose zone... | reverse complement strand
CCCGGGCGATCTGCCAGGAATGCGCGGCAAGCTGTGGCCGCAACACGGACAGATAGTCTTCCGTCGCGGTCGAAGCGGCCGGAAAATCGGCTTTGCTCACCACGGCATCACGAACGGTCACCGTGCGATTGGCCTGGTCGGATTGCGTGCGGGCAGAGAAATAAATTACGCCGAAATTCTGCTGGCCGCTGGCCTCGGTGCGCACCGATACCGCGGAGCGCCCTTCCAGCCGGCTGCTATCCCACTTATCGACCTGCGGCTGGTAGATCAGGAAAGTGCGACCACTGTCCCTGATCTCGAGGGGCCATGGCGAGGAGGGAAATGTCGAAGGCGCGATGTCTTGCCCGGACGGCTCCGCCTGCACGTATGGCGCATCCGCGCGACCGACCTCTTCGTCTGCTGCCGGCGCGCGGATCGAGGAGAGCGCAAACGACGCGGCCAGAATGACCGGAACAACCCGGATCGTGGCAAAAACTCTGGAAAGCTTGCTCATTGCCGGCCCTCTTGCATCTGTCGCCATGCTACTCCGCCGAATGGGCGGGTAGCACGAAAATCAACGTAGGTCAGACCAGCCCGTTGACCGGAGGTTGCGCAGGATTTTGTCACGCAGAGTAACGCGCCTGCCTTCGTCGCAGGCGGGCGACAGGAAAACGTGAATCAGATGCGTTTCTGCGGGGGGCGGACGTCGGACGCGTCGAGCCTGACAAAACTGAAGCCCTGATCGACAAGCGCTTGCAATCCTTGCGCCATACCCCTGCCGGTATCGGATGCGGGCTTGTTTAGATGGGCAATGATGATATCGCCACTGTGCACCTTCTTCAGGCGCGCGATGATCTGCGGCGAGGTGCCCGACGGCGCATAGAGGCCGAACCACGAGGTGATGCTGTAGCCGGGCAGTCCGGCTTCGGCAACGGTAGGCAAATCCTGCAGCACCGGCGAACGTACGGGACCCGTCACCGCAAGCGCGCGCAGCTTGCCGGCGCGCACCTGTTGGAGTGACACCGGGATGTTGTCGAACATCACCTGCACCTGTCCGCCGACCAGATCGGTTACGGCCGGGGCATTGCCCTTGTAAGGCACGTGGATCATGTCCACGCCCGCCATCTTCTTGAAAAGCTCGCCTGCAAGATGCTGAGTGGTGCCGTTGCCTGCGGACGCAAAGGCAAGGGCGCCGGGCCTGGCTTTCGCCAACGCGATCAATTCTGCGACATTTTTTGCTGGCACCGATGGGTGGACCACCAGAAGATTCGGCATCCTCGCTACCATCGTTACTGGCGCGAAATCCTTCACCGGATCGTAAGGCATCTTCGCATAGAGATTCGGATTGATCGCATGGGTGGAAACAGTACCCATGAGCAGCGTGTAGCCGTCAGGTTTCGACTTCGCTGCGAGATCCGCGCCGATATTACCGCCGGCGCCGGTGCGGTTCTCGATGAGGACTTGCTGGCGCAATGCCTCGCTCATCGTCTGGGCGATCTGGCGCGCCAGCAGATCGGCGGTGCCGCCCCCGGGAAACGGTACGATGATGCGGATCGGCCGGCTGGGATAGTCCTGCGGCAGCGTTGCGCTTGCCGCGCATGCGCCGAATACAAATATCAACGCATGCAGCCAGGTGCGTCGCGAAGGGCCGGCAAGATCCCTGAAGAACTCTGCCATGGCCTATTCCTGGAACGCTTCCGCGCGCTTCCTGCGCACCGCCGGCACCACCACGATGACCAGCAGCGCCGCCGCAGCCACCAGCAGCGCCAGGCTCAGCGGGCGCGTCACGAACACGGTGGGATCCCCTCGGGACAACAGCAGCGCCCGGCGCAGGTTTTCCTCCATCATCGGGCCGAGCACGAATCCGAGCAGCAGCGGCGCCGGTTCGCAGTCGAACTTGATGAACAGATACCCGAGGAAGCCGAAGGCCAGCGCCAGCGCGACGTCGACCGCGCTGTTGTTGAGGCTGTACACGCCGATGCAGGAGAACAACAGTATAGCGGGATAGAGGATCCGGTACGGCACCGACAGCAGCTTCACCCAGATGCCGATCAACGGAAGATTCAGCACCACCAGCAGCAGGTTGCCGATCCACATGCTGGCAATCATTCCCCAGAACAATTCTGGGCGTTCGGTCATCACCTGCGGGCCGGGGGTAATGCCGTGAATGGTCATCGCGCCGATCATCAGCGCCATCACCGCATTTGTCGGGATGCCGAGCGTCAGCAATGGAATGAAGGAGGTCTGCGCGCCGGCGTTGTTCGCCGATTCCGGCCCGGCCACGCCCTCGATCGCGCCTTTTCCGAAGCGCGTCGGATCCTTGGCCACTTTCTTCTCCAGCGCATATGCAGCGAACGATCCCAGCGTGGCGCCGCCGCCCGGCAGTATACCCAGGAGAGCCCCGATTCCGGTGCCGCGCAATACTGCTTTCCACGATGCTTTGAGGTCATCCCGCGTGGGAAACAGGCTGGTGATCTTCGCCATGACCACTTCGCGCTTGGCGCGGCGCTCGAGGTTGGCGATGATCTCGGAAAAACCGAACAGACCCATCGCCACCACTACGAAGCCGATGCCATCGGTGAGCTGGGGCAGGCCGAAGGTGAAGCGGAACTGGCCGGTGTTGGTGTCGGCGCCGACTAATCCCAGCAGCAGGCCCAGCAGGATCATCGCTATGGCGTTGATGAGCGAACCGTGGGCCAGCACGATCGCGGCAATCAGACCCAGCACCATCAGGGAAAAATATTCGGCCGGGCCGAACTTGAACGCAATCTCGGCAAGGGGTGGAGCAAACATCGCCAGGATCAGCGTCGAGACCGTCCCGGCGAAGAACGATCCGAGTGCGGCGATAGCGAGCGCAGGACCAGCGCGGCCTTGGCGCGCCATTGCGTAACCGTCCAGGCAGGTGACCACCGAAGAGGCTTCCCCGGGAAGATTTACCAGGATCGCCGTGGTCGAACCGCCGTACTGCGCGCCGTAATAGATGCCGGCGAGCATGATGAGCGCCGACACCGGAGGCAGCGTGAAGGTGGCGGGCAGCAGCATAGCGATGGTTGCCACCGGGCCGATGCCGGGCAATACGCCGATCAGGGTGCCCAAAAATACGCCGACGAGGCAATACAGGATGTTCTGCAGCGTCAGTGCGATTTCGAACCCCAATTGCAGATTGGCGAGCAACTCCATCAGATGGGAAATATCTTGAACGGCAGGCCAAGGCCGTAGGTGAAGAGGCCCACTGCCAGCGCCAGCATGAACACGATCAGGACCACGACTTCCCGCAGCCGGCTCTCGGGGCTGGCTGCGGCCCCGATCCCCACCAGCAGGGCAGTGGCGATGACAATGCCGGCGCTTTCAATCGTGCCGGCAAAGACTCCGATTGCGCCGAGCACCAGCAACAGCGCGCGCAGACTCGCGGACTCGATGCGCTCGCCGTGGGCCACCAGGCTCTTGATGCAGATCACCACGCCGAGCAGCGCGAGCAGGATGCCGAGGAGATAGGGGAAATAGCCGGGACCCATGCGTACTGCGCTTCCCATCGGGTAGTCGCGGGCGATGTAAGCCGCGAGGGCGCCAAAGAACAGGAAAATCAGACCGGCGCAAAAATCCCGGGGACTGCGAATGCTGATGCTCATCTCCTGCCCGAGTGTTCTTGTGGTGTTTCGAGACGGGGTGAGATCTATTCTTTCACAATCTTTCCTCCGTGAGCAAACCGCAGAGCGAAAAAAAGACAGGCGTCAGGGTTTGCTGCACAGCGGAGCCTGCAGCGCCTGCAGCACGTCGCCGTCCCGGATGTCCTGCACGAATGCCGCGATCCCCAGATCGGGATGCTTCCAGTGGCTCTGCAACGCCACGGTTCCGCTCCAGTGCAGCCGGCCGGAACTATCGGCACGCAAAGGTCCGATCATTTCCCGCACCACGAAATCATGCAGCAGCACCTTGCCGCTGTTCTCACCGGCGCGCACTTCGCTGCTGAGGTTGTTCTCAAGCAACGCAACATAGGTCTCGGAGAATTTATGCGCCGAGGGTTCGATCACACGGCTTTCGAGTTCAATGCTCACACCGGCACTATCCGCCCTTTGCACCAGACGCAAATCGGCTGCTGCGACCCTGCTGTTTACTTTCGCCAGCCGTTCCGAAAATACCGAGTCAAGGAAAGGCTGACGAAAGTCCGCTCCGTTGAGTAAGAGTTGCGGCGTATAGACGAAGCGCGCGCTGCCGCGATCGGCTTGCGCACGCTGGCGCACACTGAAGCTTGCCTGGGCGAAACGGTCGCGCCAGCCGAGATAGTCCCAATAACCGACATGGAACGCGAGCGGCACCACACGGTCCGCGTTGAAACCCCGTAGCGGCAGGCTGCTCACCCACCGGTCCGCGAGCGGGCAACTGTTGCAGCCTTCGGAGGTGTACAACTCAATCACCGCCACGCGCCTGGGGGTGCTGTGCGATTCGCAGCCCGGTTCTGCACCGGCAAGCGGCAGGTAAGTCATCGTCAGTACCAAGCCGACAGCAACGCACATCGCCGTCGTCCTGCGAATTCTCAAGTTTCCCGCTCTCGTTCGTGTACGGCCTCCGGCGGAGAAAGGTTTTTCCGGGCGAAGCGATTTGTTATGATGCATAGCTTATTCCTCCAGCAGTGCAATCCTTGCGCATCGACTTACACAGCCACTCCACGTATTCCGATGGAGTGTTGACTCCCGCGGCGCTGATCGAGCGCGCGTCTAACAACCGGGTCACCATGCTCGCGCTCACCGACCATGACGAAGTCGGCGGGTTGGCGGAGGCGGCGGCAGCGGCTCGCGAGGCCGGCATCGGCTTCGTGCCGGGAGTCGAAGTTTCGGTCACCTGGGCCGGCCTCACCGTGCATGTGATCGGACTCGGCATAGAGCCGCGCAACGCACCGCTCACGCATGGCCTGGCCGGGATTCGCCTGTCGCGCGGGCTTCGTGCCGTGCGGATCGCGCAGCAGCTTGACGCCGCGGGTATCCCGAACAGTCTGGCTGGTGCCTCCCGGCTCGCCGGAGACGCAGCCGTCATAGGCCGCGGCCACTTCGCCCGCTTTCTGGTGGAGCAGGGGCAGGCCGCCGACGCCAAGACCGCATTCAAAAAGTACCTGGGGATGGGTAAGTGCGGTTACGTCGCGCATCAGTGGGTCTCCCTCGGGCAGGCAATCGCATGGATCCGTGGAGCGGGCGGCCACGCCGTGCTGGCCCACCCGGACCGGTACCGTCTTGCGCCGCTGCAAATGCACGCGTTGCTCGACGAATTCAAACAGCATGGCGGCCAGGCGCTTGAACTCTACGGCGGGCGTCGCGCCAATCCTCTCCCGATGTTACGCTTGGCAACGCACTTCGGATTCAGCCTATCCGCCGGCTCTGACTTCCACGCGGCGGCGCAAGGACCGGCCGATCTGGGCGATATTCCGCCCTTTCCGGATGGCGCGCGGACGTTATGGCAGGACTGGGAAGTGTTGCGGTCCGCAGCCTGAGCCAGCCATGGCACAGTATTTTTCCATCCACGTGAATAATCCCCAGCCGCGCCTGATCCGGCGGGCAGTGGAAATCGTGCGCGGCGGCGGATTGATGGTGTATCCCACCGACTCCTGCTATGCGCTCGGCTGTCATATCGGCGACAAGACCGCGATGGAGCGCATCCGGCGCATCCGCGGGGTAGACGAGCATCATCATTTCACCCTGGTATGCCGGGATCTGTCGGAACTGGGTCAGTATGCAGTCGTTGACAACGCGCAGTACCGCAGTCTCAAGGCGGCGACACCGGGAAGCTATACCTTCATTCTCAAGGCCACGCGCGAGGTGCCGAAACGCCTGCTCAATCCCCGGCGCAAGACTATCGGACTGCGTGTACCGGATCACGCGGTGGTTCGGGCCCTGCTCGAGGAGATGCGCGAACCGATCCTGAGTTCGACGCTGATTCTTCCGGGCGATGAAACACCGCTCAACGATGGCGAGGAAATCCGCGCCCGCCTCGAGCATGACGTGGATCTGATCCTTGACGGAGGTCCCTGCGGCGTGGAAGCGACAACGGTGGTGGATCTCACCGAGCAGGCGCCGGTGATCGTGAGGCAGGGCAAGGGGACCGCGGCACCGTTCGGGGTAAACGCATGACCGAATTCGAAAGCATTGTTCGTCTCATTGCGTTGTACGCGATACCGGGGATTTTCGCGATCACGCTGCACGAGGCGGCGCACGGCTACGCGGCCAGGCACTTCGGCGATCTGACCGCGTACGAGGCGGGCCGGATCACACTCAACCCGATCCGTCACATCGACCCGATCGGCACCATATTGATACCGGCGCTGATCCTGATCGCGAGCGGCGGCAAGTATGCGTTCGGCTGGGCCAGGCCTGTGCCGGTGAACTTCGGCAGGTTGCGCAATCCGAAGCGCGACATGCTGTGGGTCGCCGCAGCGGGCCCGGGCGCGAACCTGTTGATGGCGGTCATGTGGGCGCTGGCAATCAAGCTGGCGCAAGTCATGCCGCAGAATTATTTCACCGAGCCTCTTATTCTGATGGCGCGCGGCGGCATCATCATCAACGTGGTGCTCATGGTGTTGAATCTCCTGCCGCTGCCGCCGCTCGACGGCGGGCGAATCGCGGTAAGCCTGCTGCCGCGCGCCGCAGCCTATCGTTTCGCGATGGTCGAACCCTATGGAATGATCATCCTGCTGGTGCTGATGTTCCTGGGCGTTCTCGGCACCGTCATGATGCCGTTCGTCGGCGCCTTCATCGGAGGACTGGCGGCAATTTTCGATATCGGCTGGATTTTCGGAATTCGTTAGAGGAAAAAATGTTTGTCGACCGCGTGCTTTCAGGAATGCGACCTACCGGGAGCCTGCATCTCGGTCACTACCACGGCGTGCTGAAGAACTGGGTGAGGCTGCAGCACGAATTCCAATGCCTGTTCTTCGTGGCGGACTGGCATGCGCTCACGACGCATTACGACACGCCCGAAGTGATCGAGCAGCACGTCTGGGACATGCTGATCGACTGGCTTGCGGCCGGGGTGGACCCGTCGCAGGCGACGCTGTTTATCCAGTCGCGGGTGCCGGAACACGCGGAACTGCATCTGCTGCTGTCGATGATCACGCCGCTCGGCTGGCTCGAGCGCGTCCCCTCTTACAAGGACCAGCAGGAGAAGCTGACCGAGAAGGATCTTGCCACCTATGGCTTCCTCGGCTATCCGCTGCTGCAAAGCGCCGACATCCTGATCTACCGCGCCAATCGTGTGCCAGTGGGCGAAGACCAGGTTCCGCACATCGAGTTCACCCGCGAAATCGCGCGCCGCTTTAATCACGTCTACGGCCGCGAGTCCGGATTCGAGCAGAAAGCCGAAGCCGCGATCAAAAAGCTCGGGGTCAAGCGCGGAAAGCTCTACCGGGAATTGCGCAACCGCTACCAGGAGCAGGGGGACGAAGAAGCGCTGGCGGCGGCCAAGGCGTTGCTGGAAGGGGCCGCCAATCTGTCGATGGGCGACCGTGAGCGTCTCTTCGGCTTTCTGGAAGGCGGCGGCAAGATGATCCTGTCCGAGCCGCAGGCACTGCTCACCGAGGCCTCGAAGATGCCGGGGCTGGACGGACAGAAGATGTCAAAATCCTACAACAACACCATCACGCTGCGCGAGCCTGCCGAAAGCGTCGCCAAGAAGATCCGTACCATGCCGACCGATCCGGCGCGTGTGCACCGGTCCGATCCGGGCGATCCGGACAAATGCCCGGTATGGGAATTTCACAAGGTGTATTCCGACGAAGCTACCAGGGACTGGGTGCAGAAAGGCTGCCGCAGTGCCGGCATCGGTTGCCTGGAGTGCAAGCAGCCGGTGATCGACGCAGTGCTCAAGGAACAGGAGCCGATGCGCGAGCGTGCCAAGGCCTATCTCGACGATCCGACGCTGGTGCGCAATATTATCGCCGATGGCTGCGATCGGGCCCGCAAGCTTGCCAACGAGACCATTCGCGATGTGCGCCAAGCGATGGGATTGGACTATTCGTGAGGGGTGAGGGGTGAGGCGAGAGGCGTGATTCAGGCCTTGTGCCCCATAAGACGCTGCTGTTCGCGTTTCCAGTCTTTCTCTTTTTCGGCGTCGCGCTTGTAGTTCCGGCCGGGCTTGCGTCCACAACCTGCTCAAGGGCAGGTTAGGCCGCACTGCAAACTCGAGGATTCAGGTCCTCTGACGCAGCAACCTTTGCTGCTCACGCTTCCAATCCTTTTCCTTTTCCGCCTCTCGTTTGTCATGCTGTTTTTTCCCCTTGGCGAGCCCAATTTCCAGCTTGACCCGGCCGCGGGTGTAGTGCAGATCGAGCGGCACCAGCGTGTAGCCGGCACGCTCCACTTTGCCGATCAGTTTGCGAATCTCCTCTGCGTGCAACAGCAGTTTGCGGGTGCGGGTAGGGTCGGCCTTTACGTGAGTGGAGGCCGCTGAAAGCGGGCTGACGTGGCAACCGATCAGAAACATCTCGGCGTTTTTCACTATCACATACGCCTCTTTGAGCTGCACGCCACCCGCACGGATTGCCTTGACCTCCCAGCCCTCGAGCGCCAAACCGGCCTCGAACCGCTCTTCGATGAAATAATCATGGAAGGCCTTCTTGTTCTGAACGATGCTCATTTCCGGGTGGGAATTTGAAGACGCGGGTGTTTTTTTTGCGGCGATCGTGTATTTTACCAGCCCCTCTCGCGCACTCTCCCTGACAATTTCAATGGCGCTAGTGGAAAAATCCGTGCTGGTCGAGTATTCCGCCCCGCAGATGCATGCGCTCGTGGAGGATGTCGCCCGCTATCCAGAATTCCTTCCCTGGTGCGGCGGCACCGAAGTTATCAGCCGCGAAGGCGAAATCACACGCGCTGCAATCAGGATCGATTATCGCGGCATCAGGCAGCGCTTTTCCACGGAGAACCGGTCGCAGCCGCCGCAACTGATCGAAATGAAACTGGTGGACGGTCCGTTCCGCCAACTCGACGGCAGTTGGCGTTTCAAGCCGCTGGGCGAGCAAGCCTGCAAGATCGAGTTCCGGCTCCACTACGAGTTCTCCAGCAGGTTGCTGGAGAAACTGGTCGGGCCCGTGTTTCATTACATCGCCAACACCTTCGTCGAGGCCTTTGTCAAACGCGCGCAGCAACTCTACGGCAGGCGATGAAAGTCGTCGTCCAGGTGGTTTACGCCCTGCCAGGGGCGCAGGAAATCGTGCAAGTCGAGCTGGAACAGGGTGCGCCGGTGGAAGACGCAATTCGTGCCTCCGGGATCCTGGCGCACCACCCGGAAATCGATTTGAAAACGCAGCGGATCGGTGTGTGGGGTCGGCCGGTCACGCTGGCTACCGGTGTGCGCGACCGCGACCGGGTCGAGATTTACCGGGCACTGAGCGCTGATCCGAAGCAGGCAAGACGCCGTCGCGCTGCCGCGGAAAGCAGCCGGAATCGGCGCCGCTAAGGTTCTGGGGACACCGGGCAGTTCAATATTGCGGGCCTATTTGCACCAGGAATCCGCCACCTGTCTTGCACGCGCAGCTTCCTGCTCGATCTCAGCGTCGTTCAGGTACACGGTCTCGCCTTTTTCGTTGTAACGGGTGATACGCGCGCCGCTTTGCACGCGCGCCAGCTGGGCCTTGGCCTGTTCGCAATTCTTCTTCTTTTCTGCTGCCTCCTTGGCCGCTTTCTTCTCCACGGCTTCGCGTTCCGCGGCTTCCACGCGGCGCCGGTTGAATTCCGCATCCTGCTCTACAACACTTTTCGGCGCCGCCTTAGGCGTTCCCGCCGCGTCCGGAGCCGCCGTTGCTGCCGCCCGGCTGCGGGGTTTGACCGCAACCGGCTGTTTGACCTCCGGCGGCGGGGGCTGGTCCGAGTAATGCACCTTGCCCTGCGCATCGGTCCACTTGTACAACTCGCCGAGCGCCGGCAGCGCCAGCAGGCAGCCGCAGGCAAGCGTCGTCACCAGACCGGCGGTCATACGAAATCTTGGCATGAATTCTCCTTCATCTAGATGCGAAACGGTGGGTAGCGCTTCTGCGCGATTGCGAGCTCCGAGTGCTCCTTTGCGACGCGAGCCTGCGCGAGCGCGGCCGCAAGGTCTCCGTCCTCGAAAGCGCGCCGCGCGCTGCGCAACGCCTCGTCCGCGGTGGTCCAGAGCATGCGCTGGGCTGCGGCACGGCTGACTGCCCGTTCGGCCTGCGCGATCGCGGTCCTGGCGACTTCCGCGTCGAGTGTCTGCGCGGCTCCGGCTGCGACACCCGATGCCCAGGCCGGTGCCGCAATTCCGAATACCGCAACAATGCAGGCCGTCATGTACATCAAACGCTGATACCACCCCATCTGTTTACAACCCGCCATGTCGTCACAATAGACTTCGTCACCGTCAAACATATCCGCTCACGCCCTTCGGGTCAACGAAAAACCCCCAAAGAGTTCGGCATTTACCATGCAAAAGTCGATCGGTATAATGGCGTCTTTGTGAAGGATCAAAAGCATGCGAGTCCTGCATAAGGCCCTCACCTTTGACGACGTAATGCTGGTTCCCGCCCACTCCACCGTTCTCCCCCGCGACGTCAGTCTCACGACGCGCCTGACCAAAAACATCTCGCTGAACATTCCCCTGGTTTCCGCGGCCATGGATACGGTCACGGAAGCAAGGCTCGCCATCGCCATCGCACAGGAAGGCGGGATCGGCATGCTGCACAAGAACCTGCCGCCAAAGGCGCAGGCCGCCGAAGTGGCGAAGGTGAAGCGCTTCGAGAGCGGCGTGGTGAAAGACCCGATCACGATCTCGCAGGACATGACGGTGCGCGACGTTCTGAATCTGATCCGCCAGCACAAGATCTCCGGACTACCGGTCGTGGACGCCTCCAGAGTGGTCGGCATCGTCACCAACCGCGACCTGCGTTTTGAGACCAATCTCGATCAGCCGGTGAAGAACATCATGACTCCGCGCCAGCGGCTGATAACGGTCAAGGAAGGCGTGAGCAGCGAGGACGCCAAGCGTCTGTTGCACCAGCATCGCCTGGAAAGGGTGCTGGTCGTGAACGAAAACTTCGAATTGCGCGGGCTGATCACTGTGAAGGACATCCTCAAGTCCTCCGAGCATCCGAACGCCAGCAAGGATCAGCTCGGACGCCTGCGCGTCGGGGCTGCGGTCGGCGTGGGCGAGGGCACCGAAGAGCGCGTGGAACTGCTGATCGAAGCCGGCGTGGACGTGCTGGTGGTGGATACCGCGCACGGCCACTCGCAGGGCGTGCTGGACCGGGTACGCTGGATCAAGCGCAAGTTTCCCGGCGCGCAGGTCATCGGCGGCAATATCGCAACGGGCGCCGCGGCAAAGGCGCTGGCGGACCAGGGCGCGGATGGAGTGAAGGTCGGCATCGGCCCGGGTTCGATCTGCACCACGCGCATCGTCGCCGGGGTGGGCGTGCCTCAGATCACCGCGATCAACAACGTCGCCACCGGGCTGAAAGGCACCGACATACCGATGATCGCCGACGGCGGCGTCCGTTATTCGGGCGACATCGCCAAGGCGATCTCCGCGGGCGCCGATTCGGTGATGCTCGGCGGACTGTTCGCCGGCACCGAGGAAGCGCCGGGCGAGATCGAGCTGTTCCAGGGGCGCTCGTACAAGTCTTACCGCGGCATGGGATCGCTGGGCGCGATGCAACAGGGTTCCAGCGACCGCTATTTCCAGGACGATGAAGACAGCGCGGACAAGCTGGTGCCCGAGGGTGTGGAAGGCCGTGTTCCCTACAAGGGCAGCGTCGTACAGGTCATGCAACAGCTGATGGGAGGGCTGCGTTCGGCGATGGGTTACCTCGGTTGCGCGACCATCCACGAAGTCAGGGATCGCGCCGAGTTCGTGGAGATCACCAGCGCCGGCGTGCGCGAATCGCACGTCCACGACGTGCAGATCGTCAAGGAAGCACCCAACTACCACGTCGAATAGGATTGAGGAATGAGGATTGAGCTGAAAACAGAACCGGGGTTCCCTCAGTCCCCAGTCCTCGATCCTCAATCCTGAAATGCAGCACGACAAGATCCTCATCCTCGATTTCGGCGCGCAATACGCGCAGCTGATCGCACGCCGCGTACGCGAGGCGGGCGTGTACTGCGAGCTGCATCCCTTCGACGTCAGCGAGCAGTTCATCCGCGATTTCAATCCGCGCGGCATCATTCTTTCCGGGGGGCCGAATTCGGTCACCGAAGAGGAAACGCCGCGCGCCCCCGAGGTGGTTTTCGAGCTGGGCGTACCTGTGCTGGGCATCTGCTACGGCATGCAGACCATGGCGGCCCAGCTCGGCGGCGCGGTGGAAAACGGCCTGGTGCGCGAATTCGGCTACGCGCAGGTGCGTGCCCGCGGCCACTCGCGCCTGTTCGACGGCATCCAGGACCGGGTCAACGGCGAAGGACATGGCCTGCTGGACGTGTGGATGAGCCACGGCGACAAGGTCACCGCGCTGCCGTCGGGCTTCAAGGTCATCGCATCCAACGAGACCACGCCGATCGCCGGCATGGCGGACGAGTCGCGCCGCTTCTACGGCGTGCAATTCCATCCTGAAGTCACGCACACCAGGCAGGGCAAGGCCATCTACGCCCGCTTCGTACGCGACATCTGTGCCGCCAAGCCCGACTGGAACATGCCCGACTACATCGCCGAGGCGGTCGCGAAAATCCATGCGGCGGTGGGCAAGGACGAGGTCATCCTGGGGCTGTCCGGCGGGGTCGATTCGTCGGTCGCAGCGGCGCTGATCCACCGCGCCATCGGCGGGCAGTTGACCTGCGTGTTCGTCGATACCGGCCTGTTGCGGCTCAACGAGCCCGCGCAGGTGATGGAAACATTCGCCGACCACATGCACATGAAAGTCATCCACGTTGACGCGTCGGACCGGTTCCTCGAACAACTGGCAGGGGTCACCGATCCCGAGGCCAAACGCAAAATCATCGGGCGCGAGTTCGTAAATGTATTCCAGCGCGAGGCGGCGAAACTGCCGCAGGTCAAATGGCTGGCCCAGGGCACGATCTATCCGGACGTGATCGAGTCGGCCGGCGCCAAGACCAAGAAGGCGCACAACATCAAGTCGCACCACAACGTCGGCGGCTTGCCGGACACGCTGCACTTGAAGCTGCTGGAGCCGTTGCGCGACCTCTTCAAGGATGAAGTGCGCGAACTCGGCGTGGCGCTGGGACTGCCTCACGCGATGGTCTATCGCCATCCTTTCCCCGGTCCGGGACTGGGGGTGCGCATCCTGGGCGAGGTCAAACGGGAGTACGCCGACCTGTTGCGCCGCGCCGACGCTATTTTCATCGAGGAGTTGCGTGCCACCGTCGACGCCGACGGGCAGAGCTGGTACGACCGGACCTCGCAGGCATTCGCGGTGTTCCTGCCGGTGAAATCGGTCGGCGTCATGGGCGACGGCCGCACCTACGAGTACGTGGTGGCGCTGCGGGCGGTCCAGACCCAGGATTTCATGACCGCGCACTGGGCCGAGTTGCCCCATGCGCTGCTTTCCAGGGTGTCCAACCGCATCATCAACGAGGTCCGCGGCATCAACCGGGTCGTATACGACATTTCCGGCAAGCCGCCAGCCACCATCGAGTGGGAATGACCCGGCTGGATCAGCCCGTCAATACTTGAACTTGTTTCTCGGGTATATTTGATAAGTATAGGATTTTAAATATGCCTGATGAGGATTTCATGCGTGCGGCGCTGGCGCTTGCGGAACAGGCGCGAGGCGCGGGAGAGGTGCCGGTCGGAGCCGTGGTAGAGCGGGACGGCGTTGTCATCGGCAGCGGCTTCAATTCCCCGATCGGCCGCCACGATCCCTCGGCGCATGCGGAGATCCTGGCGCTGCGCGCAGCGGCGGCAGCGCTGGGCAATTACCGGCTCAAAGGCTGCACGCTTTACGTCACGCTCGAGCCCTGCATCATGTGCTCGGGAGCGATCCTGCATGCGCGCATCGGCAGAGTGGTCTACGGGGCGCCGGACCCGAAGACCGGTGCCTGCGGCAGCGTGCTGAATCTGTTTGCCCAAGGCAGGCTCAATCACCACACCGCGGTGGAGGGCGGAATGCTCGCTGAGGAATGCGGCCGCTTGTTGAAGAGCTTCTTTCAGGAGCGCAGAGGGGCGAACGGACAGTGAAATCCATCATCGTGCAGGTGCCTGCGCAGACGCTGGAATTGTTCGACGGCGGCAGCCTGTTGCGGCGCTACGTGGTTTCGACTTCTGACAGGGGCACCGGGGAAAAGAACGGCAGTTTCTGCACTCCACGCGGCCGGCATCTGGTTCGGGCCAGAATCGGCGCCGGCGCCCCGCTCAATACCGTGTTCGTCAAGCGCCGCCCCACCGGCGAGATGTATACCGCTGAACTGGCGGCGCGCTTTCCTGGTCGCGACTGGATTCTCACCCGTATCCTTTGGCTGTCCGGGTGTGAGCCGGGCTTCAATCGCCTGGGCGAGGTGGATACCATGCGCCGCTACATCTACATCCACGGCAGCCCGGATTCGGCGGCGATGGGCAGCCCCGGCTCGATCGGCTGCATCCGCATGCACAACCGCGACATCGTTGAACTATTCGATCTCATCGAAGCCGGGACTCCGGTCGATATACTCGATTTGCGACCGGTGTGAAGGCGGCTTTCGTAGCTGCCGGGACACCTCGCAGCACGATGCACTGGCGGACCCAAACCAACCGACAAGGAGACTCAACCAATGCGGCTGAAGGATAAGGTTTGCATCATCACCGGCTCGGCGCGGGGAATTGGCCACGCCACCGCCCTCAAGTTTGCCAGGGAGGGGGCCCGGGTGGTGGTTTGTGACCTCGACCGCAAAGGTGTGGACGCGGTCGTGGCGGAGATCGAAAACGGCGGCGGAGAGGCGATCGGGTTCGTGGTCAACGTGGTCGACAAGGCCAGCATCGCCGCCATGGTGAAGGGCGTGATGGCCCGCTACGGCCGCATCGACACGCTGGTGAACAACGCCGGAATTGTCGAGGACTCGCAGTTCCGGAAAATGTCCGACGAGCAGTTCGACCGCGTCATCGATGTCAACCTGAAGGGCACGTATAACTGCACCCGCGCGGTCGTGGACGTGATGCTGGCACAGACTTCGGGGGTGATCCTGAATGCCTCGTCCGTCGTCGGCCTGTACGGCAACTTCGGCCAGACCAACTACGCGGCGAGCAAGTTCGGCGTAATCGGCATGGCCAAGACCTGGGCGCGCGAACTGGGTCGCAAGGGCATTCGTGCCAATGCCGTGTGTCCCGGTTTCGTCGAAACCCCGATCCTGAAGTCCATCCCGGAAAAGGTGATGCGGGCACTGATCGAGCGCGTGCCGCTGGGTCGCCTGGCGAAACCGGAGGAAATCGCCAATACCTACGCCTTCCTGGCCTCCGACGAGGCCAGTTACATCAACGGCGCGGTGATCGAAGTGGGGGGCGGCGCGACGATCTAACCGCAACCTTGCAGGCCTGCTCGACCGCGACGATTCATGGCTGCGCATCAGCTCAGGGTCCGTGCCGCAGACTGGAACGTCGACCGGGCCGCGTTACGCGCCATACGCGAGCAGGTCTTCGTGCGCGAGCAAGCCGTGCCTGTCGAGCTGGAGTGGGATGAATTCGACCCACTGTGCCAGCACGTCGTGGCCGAAGCCGCGGGCCAGGCGATCGGCACCGGACGGCTGCTGCCGGACGGACACATCGGGCGCATGGCGGTACTGGAGTCATGGCGCGGACAGGGCGTGGGCAGTGCGTTACTCGTGGCGTTGCTGCGACTGGCGCGCGACCGCGGCATCCGGCGGGTGAGGCTCAACGCGCAGTCCCGGGCGGTGGCGTTCTATGCGCGCCACGGCTTCGTCGCTGAAGGCGAAGAATTCATCGAGGCCGGCATTCCGCACCGCTCGATGTGGCGCGACGTCTAATTCACCGTCGCCAGCGGCGAGGGAGTCGGCGCGACGGTGAAGCGGAATCGGCGATCCTCGAGCAGTTCTGCGCTGGCGCCGAACGAGCGCTCGTGCAAACTCGCTTCACCGCCGTGTTCAATCAGCAACACCGAGGAGGCCCGGGTACCGTAACCCGGCGCACGGATGAAAGCGGAAGACAGCAATTTCTCCCAGTCGCGGCTGACGCCGGTTTCGGGCAAGGCCTCGGTGGGGGCGGGCCGGCGGTCGGCGAGCAACGCCAGCAGCGGCTCGCTCGGATCCTTCGGGTTGCCGCGGAGCAAGGCCTCCAGTTCGCGCTTGCCGCGCTCTACCTTGGGCCACGGCGTGTCCAGCAGATGATTGCTCAGACCGTAGATCCCCGGTTGGAGCGCCTGCGGCCGCGCGCCGCGGTTGGAAACGTAATGCACGCCTTCGGCGTCGCCCACCAGGAGATTGAAGCCGTGATACTCGGCGCCCGCGCCGGCCACGGCGGCGGCATAGGCCGCCGCGGACGACCTTTCCAGCAGATAGCGCGCCACCAGTTCCCCGCGCGAGCGTGATCCGGTCTCGGGTCGGGTGCCGTCACGGTAATTGGTAACCGCCGCCCAACGGCCGTCGCGCGTCGCGCCCATCCAGGTCCCGCCTTTTTCCAGATCGCGGCCAGCGAGAACCTGCGGCGCATCCGCCCAATAATCGGCGGGCTCGGTCGGCCGCGCGAAGAACTCGTCCCGGTTGGCGGCAAGGACCAATGCATAGCCGGGAACAGCCCGATGCGCAATCAGGATCAGGCACATGACTCTTCGAAGCACTCGCTATGGCGCCGGCTGCCGGGCGCGAGAAAACCCTCCAGTTTCGTTGCGGCGATCAGGCGATCCAGCTCCGCTTCGAATGCCGGTGCATCGCTCACGCCTTCGTAAACTTCCATCCACAATCCCGGTTGGTCGCGTTTGATCAGCAGCCGGCCGCGGACGCCGCTACGGACCAGCAGTTGGGACTGCATGTCGCGCACGGCGGCCCCGGCCTGCTGCGGCTGTGTCACCCGGTAGTAGACGTAATAACAGAGGGTCAAGATTCAGCGCGCGCGCCGCTCGGTTGCGAGATTCTCACGGCGGGGCCATCGGCGCTGCGCAGCCTTGGCTGTTCGCCGTCCGTGTCGGTCTGGACCACCGCCAGCAGGTCCGTACCGCCGTCCGGTGCCGGGGCGGCATTGACCACCATGCCGACGGACAGTCCGTCGGCCCTCAGCAGCACGTCTCCGGCCGTGGCTGGACCTTCGCCGTGGCCGAAACGCAGGGCGCGCTTTACTTCGCCAAGGTAATGCGTCCGCGCGACGATTTCCTGCCCCGGATAACAGCCTTTCTGGAAATCGACACCGCCGATGGCGTCCAGCGCCACCATCTGCGGCACGAACTGCTCCCGGGTGGCGGCGCTGATCCAGGGGATGCCGGCATGGATCTGCAGCCAGTTCCAGCAGTCCATTCCGGCCGGAGTGGCTTGCCGGGCAAGCAGGTCCCAGAGTCCGGCCATATCCGGCTGTGGGGCAATCGCCAGAAACGCGGCTCCGGGCAGGCGCAACAGCGTGGCGCTCGCATACTGAACCGATTCGAGCGCCAGGCGCGGGGGCTCGCCGACCGATTGCCGCAGCAATGCGACCGCCTCCGGACCGGCGATGCCGATTGCGCGCAGCGTGGTTTCGCGGCCGATCTCGACCTTGGTCCGCAGCACGAACTTGCGCAATCGCTCGGCAAGCATTGCCCACGAATCGGCGGGCAGATGCATCAGGTAAGCTTGCGGCGTGCGCATCAGCAGAAAATCGGCGATCAGGCGGCCCTTCGGCGTGCAGTAGCCGCCATAGCGCGCCGCAGTGGGCGTGACCTGCAGCACGTCACAGGTCAGTTGCCCCTGCAGAAAGGATTGTGCGTCGACGCCGGAAAAGCGTAGCAGTTCGAAATGGCTCAACGGGCAGATCACTGCGCCCGAACGGGCAGCCTCGAGTTCGCGCCGCGGATCGCCAAAATGCGCGTGCGGAGCACCGTGCGGGGCGTCGGCGATCTGGTTCCAGTCGTAGGGGTGTCCCATGATTCAAGAATCCGCTTTCAGGCGATTATAAGTCCACAGTCCGAGGAGAGAGAACGCTTGCTGCGCATTGCCATCGCCCCGTCGCCCTTGCTGGCCGTCCTGCTGGTAATCGTGCACCTCATCGCCGGGGCGTGCGTGCTCATCTTGCTACCGGCGCGGTGGGCGGCTGCGATTCTGATCGCTGTGCTGTGCGCAAGCCTGATTTTCCATTTGCGCCGCGACGCACTGCGACTGTCGGGCGACGCCGTGATCGAGGTGACGCTGCGCGAGCGAGGACGCTGCGAACTGCTGACCCGCGGCGGTGCAGTGCTCGAAGGGACGGTAGCGGGCTCGTCTTTCGTTTCCGCATTGTTCACGGTGATTAACGTACGGCTGGACGGCGGGCGCAAGCTGCGCTCGACAGTGGTAATGCCAGACAGCGTTCCGGCGGAAGAGCGGCGCCGGCTGCGCGTCTGGCTGCGCTATCGGGCGCACCCGGAAATGCCGGATTCACCCTCCTTGTAACACGGTGTCGCGCGCCACGGAGAGTTGCCGTGGATAATCGCGGCTGAAATGCAGGCCCCGGCTCTCGCGCCGCAGCATGGCGCTCCTGACGATCAGGTCCGCGGTGGCCACCAGGTTGCGCAGGTCCAGCAGGTCCGCGGTGACCCGGAAATTGGAGTAGTACTCCTGGATCTCCTCGGTCAACAGACGAATGCGGTGCTGCGCCCTTTGCAGGCGTTTGTTGGTACGGACGATGCCGACGTAGTCCCACATAAACCGGCGCAACTCGTCCCAATTGTGCGAAATCACGATCTCTTCGTCGGCATCGGTAACCCGGCTCTCGTCCCACTGTGGCAGGGTGGGGGAGTTCGGTCTCTGCTGCCCGAGGATATGGCGGGCGGCGGCCTGGCCGAACACCAGGCATTCCAGCAGCGAGTTGCTGGCGAGCCGGTTGGCCCCGTGCAGGCCCGTGTGGGCAGTCTCGCCCACGGCGTACAGGCCGGCGAGGTCGGTACAGGCGTTCTTGTCCGTCTGTATGCCGCCGCAGGTGTAGTGCGCGGCCGGAACCACCGGGATGGGCTGACGCGTGATGTCGATTCCCAGTTCCAGGCAGCGGGCGAAAATGTTGGGGAAGTGTTCTTTCAGGAAGGCGGCGGGCTTGTGGGTGATGTCCAGATAGACGCAGTCAAGACCGCGCTTCTTCATCTCGAAGTCGATGGCTCGTGCCACAACATCGCGCGGCGCCAGCTCGGCGCGCTGGTCGTGCGCCGGCATGAATCGCCTTCCATCCGCAAGCCGCAACACCCCGCCTTCGCCGCGCACCGCTTCCGAGATCAGAAAGGACTTGGCGTGGGGGTGATACAGGCAGGTCGGGTGGAACTGGATGAACTCCATGTTCGCCACCGTGCAACCGGCGCGCCAGCCCATGGCGATGCCGTCACCGGTCGCGGTGTCCGGATTGGTGGTGTACAGGTAGACCTTGCCGGCGCCGCCGGTGGCGAGCACCACCTGTTCGGCGCCGATCGTGACCACCCGTCCGGCGTTCTCGTCGAGCGCGTAGAGCCCGTGGCAACGCCGCTCGGGCTGTCCGAGCTTGGGCCCGGTGATCAGATCCACGGCCATGTAATGGTCCAGCACCGTGATGTTCGGATGCGCCTTGACCTTGGCTTCCAGCGTGGTCTGGACCGCGTGTCCGGTAGCGTCGGCCGCGTGGATTACTCGGCGGTGGCTGTGGCCACCCTCGCGGGTGAGGTGATAACCGACGTCGCTGGTTTCATCCCGGGTGAAGGGAACACCTTGCCCGATCAGCCATTCGATGGCCTGGCGTCCGCGCTCGACCACGTAGCGGGTGACCTCGGCGTTGCACAGTCCCGCGCCGGCGATTTCCGTGTCGCGGATGTGATCCTCGGGCGAGTCGTCCTTGGCAAGCACCGCGGCAATGCCACCCTGGGCCCAGTTGGAGGCGCCATCCAGGAATTCGCGCTTGGTGACGATGCCGACTTTCTTGCGGTCGGCCAGATTGAGCGCGACCGTAAGGCCGGCCAGGCCGCTGCCGACGATCGCGACATCGAAACGCCTCATGTGTTTCTCGCTGGTTCGGAGCGCGGCAGTGTAACCTAACCGCCGGCGCGCGATCGGCCCCGGGCAAATAACCGCGTCCCCAGGTGAACTAATGCCGGACAATCGCTGTCTCTGGCTTAGCAAATCGCGGTGCGTTTCCTGGACAAGTCTTGGCGGGTATACTTAGGCGCCCATTCGAGGCGCCAGTGCAACCAACAACCAGAATATTCAGGAAATGTGGCTAGATGGGCGACCGTGAAATCGACCAGCAGTTGGTCGAGCGGGCTCAACGCGGCGACAAGCACGCTTTCGAGCTGTTGGTAGCGAAGTATCAGCGCAAGCTCGGGCGCCTGCTGTCCCGTTTCATTCGGGACCCTGCCGAAGTGGAAGACGTGGCCCAGGAGGCTTTCATCAAGGCCTACCGGGCGTTGCCCTCATTCCGGGGCGACAGCGCGTTTTACACCTGGCTGTACCGGATCGGGATCAACACCGCGAAGAATTATCTGGTGGCGATGGGGCGCCGCGCCCCCACCACTACCGAGTTCGACAGCGAGGAGGCTGAGAACTTTGAGGATGGCGACCAGCTCCGGGACCTGAATACCCCCGAAGCGGAACTGATGACCAGGCAGATAGCGGCCACCGTGAACCAGGCGATGGAAGAGTTGCCTGAAGAGTTGCGCACCGCGATTACGCTGCGCGAGATCGAGGGAATGAGTTACGAAGACATCGCAAACGTGATGAACTGCCCCATCGGCACGGTCCGCTCACGGATTTTCCGGGCCCGCGAAACCATCGCCGACAGGCTGCGCCCGTTGCTGGAGACGAGCAAGGATAAAAGGTGGTAAGTATGGAGCGAATCTCTGCATTCATGGATGGCGAACTCGGTGACCACGAGGCCGCCAGTCAGGTGAGGCGGCTGAAGGAGGATCCGGAACTACGAACCGCTTGGGAGACCTACCATCTGATCGGAGATGCCATGCGAGGTGAAGCGGGGTACTCATCCGGTCTGGTGGTCAAGATCAGCGCCAGGCTCGCCGCCGAGCCTACGATATTGGCGCCCAGGCCGCGAATACAGTTGCGAAACGTACGCCGCGTAGCGCTTTCGGCGGCCGCGTGTCTCGGCGGGGTGGCGCTGGTCACATGGCTCGCACTGTTCGACAGTCCCTTCGCTCCGCAGCAGAAAGTCGCGGTCAATCAAGCGCCACCGGGAGTCCAAACCCAGTTGGCTGCCACGCCGGCCAACGATGCCGTCAACGACTACCTGCTCGCGCATCAGCAGTTTTCCCCGAGCACCGCGATGCAGGGTGTGGCTTCTTACGTCAGGACCGTATCCGGGCAAAATCCGGAACAACGTTGATGACGGCTCGCTCGGCGCTCCTGCTTCCCGCGCTGTTCGGGCTTGGATTTAGCGCCGGGGTCGCGCTGGCCGACCCGTTACAGGAAACTGAAGCGCTGGCGATGTTGCAGAAGATCGCCGACGCGGCACGCGAGCTTAACTACGCGGGCACCTTCGTTTACCAGCACTCTGACCAGGTCGAAACCTCGCGCATCGTGCATTTTGCGGACGCCAGCGGTGAATACGAGAAACTCGAAACCCTGGACGGCCCGCGCCGCGAGATCATCCGCAACAACGATGAAGTCATGTGCTATTACCTCGACGCCAAGGTCATGCGCAGCGAGAAGCGCGTGGCGCGGCGCACCTTCCCGGCGCTGCTGCCGGATCAGCTCTCGGCGCTCACCGAGTACTATCAGATCCGCATGGGCCAGCCGGAGCGCATAGCCGGCTTCGATTCGCAGGCGCTGGTGCTGGAACCGCGCGACGGCATGCGCTATGGCCACAAGTTCTGGGCGGAGACGAATTCCGGGCTGTTGCTCAAGGCGCGCATGGTCAACGAACGCCACAACCTGGTGGAGCAATTCAGCTTTACCCAGCTCGCCATCGGCAGCGGGATCAGCCGCGACATGGTCAAGCCGTCGTTCAGCGTGAGCTTCCCCGAATGGCGGGTGGATCGTTTCGCCCACAACCTGACCAGCAATGTCGAGTCCGGCTGGGCGGTGAGGAATTTCCCGGCCGGCTTCCGCAAGATCATGGAAATGCGCCGCAGCAAGCTCGGCAATTCGATTCCGGTGACGCACATGGTGTATTCGGACGGACTGGCGGCGGTGTCGGTGTTCATCGAGCCGATGGCAAACCGGGCCCGGATCAACGAGGGCCTGTCGCATCAGGGTGCCATCAACATCTACACACGCACCATCGACGACCAGGTCGTCACCGTGCTCGGCGAAGCCCCCGCATCCACTGTCACGCAGATCGCTAATTCCGTGTCCTTCCGCGGCAAGTAACGCCGTTCTCGTCGCCTTCTTCAACTCAGTTTTGCCCACAGAGGAAATTTCCGATGTCAAGAAAAGCCCTCCTCGCTTTCTGCCTGCTGCTGTTCGTGCCGCTCGCGGGCGTCGCACAGGTCCAGGGACTGCCGGATTTCACCGAGCTCGTGGAAAAGCAGGGCCCGGCGGTGGTAAACGTGAGCACGACCTCGGCGGCGCGCGGCGGCCCGCAGTCGCCGGTGCCGGAGGATGACCCGTTCTACGACTTTTTTCGCCGCTTCGGACCGCCACAGCCGCGCGATTACGAAGCACGTTCGCTCGGGTCGGGCTTCATCATCAGCGCCGACGGTTACATCCTCACCAATGCCCATGTGGTTGAAGCCGCCGAGGACATCACGGTCAAGCTCAACGACAAGCGCGAGTTCAAGGCCAAGGTCATCGGCTCGGACAAGCGCACCGACGTCGCGGTGATCAAGATCGAGGCAAGCGGATTGCCGGCGGTGAAGATCGGCGATCCTGAGCGTCTCAAGGTCGGCGAATGGGTGCTGGCGATCGGATCTCCGTTCGGTTTCGAGAGTACCGTGACAGCGGGCATCGTCAGCGCCAAGGGTCGCTCGCTGCCGCAGGAAAATTACGTTCCTTTCATTCAGACCGACGTGGCGATCAACCCCGGCAACTCCGGCGGCCCACTGTTCAATCTCAAGGGCGAGGTAGTCGGCATCAATTCGCAGATCTACAGCCGCACTGGCGGATTCATGGGCCTGTCGTTCGCGATCCCGATCGACGTGGCGATGGACATTACCCATCAGCTCCGGACCGCCGGGCGCGTCAGCCGCGGCCGCATCGGCGTAGTCATCCAGGAAGTCACCAAGGAGCTGGCCGAATCGTTCGGCTTACCGAAGGCGGCTGGCGCGCTGGTCAATTCGGTGGAGAAAGGCAGCTCGGCGGACAAGGCGGGGCTTGAGCCTTCCGACGTGATCCTCAAATTCGACGGCAAAACGGTGAACTCGTCCGCCGACCTGCCGCGCATGGTCGCGCAGACCCGGCCTGGTTCCAAGGTCACGATGCAGATCTGGCGCAAGGGCGCGGCCAAAGATGTGAGCGTCACGGTAGGCGAGATGCCCGAGGAGAAAGTGGCACAGCGCGCGGGCCGCCGCGACAGCAAGGGCGGCAACGTGGTCGCAAGGCTCGGCTTGACGGTAAGCGAGCTGTCCGCGGAGCAGCGCAAGGAACTCGGTATCGGCGGCGGGCTGTTGGTGGAAGACGTGCAGGGGGCTGCGGCCAAGGCCGGAATCCGCCGGGGCGACGTCCTCATGGCGCTCAACAACCAGGACATCAAATCCGTCGAGCAACTGACCCAGTTGCTCAATCAGTACGACAAGGCCAAGAGCGTGGCGCTGCTGATCCGGCGCGGCGACGGCGCTTTGTACGTGCCGCTGCGGCTGGACGGCAACTGAGCAAGACCTCGGATCGGCCGGAATAGCCGCGAAACCGCCTCGTTCCCGGGCAAAATCCGCTACAATTTGCGGCTTTGAAAGCCACATGTAAAGGGCACGTCGTGTGCCCTTTTTTCTGATGCAGCATATCCGCAATTTTTCGATCATTGCCCATATCGACCATGGCAAATCCACGCTTGCGGACCGCATCATCCAGCTTTGCGGGGGATTGTCCGACCGGGAGATGGAGGAACAGGTTCTCGACTCGATGGACCTGGAGCGGGAGCGCGGCATCACCATCAAGGCTCAGACGGCGGCGCTGCGCTACCGTGCCCGCGACGGCCAGCAGTACCAGCTCAACCTGATCGACACTCCTGGACACGTGGACTTCTCCTACGAAGTCAGCCGCTCGCTGTCTGCCTGCGAGGGCGCGCTTCTGGTGGTGGACGCTTCGCAGGGGGTGGAAGCGCAAACGGTTGCCAACTGCTATACCGCGATCGAGCAAGGCGTGGAAGTGGTGCCGGTACTCAACAAGATCGACCTGCCTTCTGCCGATCCGGATCGCGTGATTTCCGAGATAGAGGACATCATCGGCATCCCCGCCAAGGAGGCGGTAAGGGCCAGCGCCAAGACCGGGGAAGGGGTGGAAGACATCCTGGACGCCGTGATCGCGCGCATCCCGCCGCCGCGCGGAACCCTGGCTGCGCCGCTGAAAGCGCTGATCATCGATTCCTGGTTCGACAATTACGTCGGCGTGGTGATGCTGGTTCGGGTGGTGGACGGTACGCTCAAGCCCAAGGACAGGCTGCTGTTGATGTCCAACAAGTCCACGTACCTTTGCGAGCAGGTCGGGGTGTTCACGCCCAAATCGCAATCGCGCGACTCGCTATCCGCGGGCGAAGTGGGTTTCGTGATCGCCGGCATCAAGGAACTCCAGGCGGCGCAGGTGGGCGACACCGTGACGCTGGCGGACGAGCCGGCATCGGCGCCGCTGGCCGGTTTCAAGGAAATCAAGCCACAGGTGTTCGCCGGTCTGTATCCGGTGGAATCCAACCAGTACGAGGCGCTGCGCGACGCGCTGGAAAAACTGCACCTGAACGATTCGTCGCTGCATTACGAGCCGGAGACATCGCAGGCGCTGGGCTTCGGCTTCCGCTGCGGATTCCTCGGACTGCTGCACTTGGACATCGTGCAGGAGCGCTTGGAGCGCGAGTACGACATGGCGCTGATCACCACCGCGCCGACGGTGGTGTACCAGGTGCAGATGCGCGACGGCACGGTGGTGCAAATCGAGAACCCGTCCAAGCTTCCCGATCCTTCCAGGATCGATGAAATCCGCGAGCCGATCATCACTGCCACCATCCTGATGCCGCAGGAGTATGTCGGGCCGGTGATGACCCTGTGCAACAACAAGCGCGGCGCGCACAAGAACATGCAGTACATGGGCCGGCAGGTGATGCTTACCTACGAACTGCCGCTCAACGAGGTGGTCATGGATTTTTTCGACAAGCTCAAGTCGGTGAGCCGCGGCTATGCCTCGCTGGACTACGAGTTCAGGGAATTCCGCGCCGCCGACCTGGTCAGGCTCGACATCCTGATCAACGGCGAAAAGGTGGACGCGTTGTCGCTGATCGTGCACCGCTCCAACAGCCAGTACCGCGGGCGTGAACTCGCCAGCCGCATGCGCGAGCTCATTCCGCGGCAGATGTTCGATGTCGCCGTGCAGGCCGCGATCGGCTCGCACATCATCGCGCGCGAAACCGTGAAAGCGCTGCGCAAGAACGTCCTCGCCAAGTGTTACGGCGGCGATATCACGCGCAAGAAAAAACTCCTGGAAAAGCAGAAGGCGGGCAAGAAGCGCATGAAGCAGATCGGCACCGTGGAAATTCCGCAGGAGGCGTTCCTCGCCATCCTGCAGGTGGAAAGCAAGTAGCCTGCGCCCGGCTTGGATAACAAGGTGAACATTCGATGAATTTCGCACTACTCATGCTGGTGCTGTTGCTGGTGACCGGTGCAGTCTGGCTACTGGACATTTTCGTCCTGCGCAAACGCCGGGGCCGGGACGCCAGGGAACCCTGGTGGGTCGAATACCCCAAAAGCTTCTTCCCGATCATTCTGCTGGTGTTTCTGCTGCGCTCCTTTCTGGTGGAACCGTTCAAGATACCCTCGGGCTCGATGATCCCGACGCTGCTGGTCGGCGATTTCATCCTCGTGAACAAGTTCACCTACGGGATCCGGCTGCCGGTCATCAACAAGAAGATCGTCGACATCAATCAGCCTGGACGCGGCGAGGTGATGGTGTTCCGCTACCCGGAGAACCCGACGCTCGATTACATCAAGCGGGTGGTCGGTCTGCCCGGCGATCACGTGGAATACCGCAACAAGCGGCTCAGCATCAACGGGAAACTGGTGCCGGTGGAGGCTGCGCAAGACTTCCAGTACGTCGACGGTGGCTTGAGCTTCGTCAATGCCGTGCGTTTCTGGGAAACGCTGGACCAGCACCGGCACTACATCATCGTCAATCCGGAAGCGCCGCCGCTGCAACTGGCGGGGGTCAAGCAGTTCCCGCAGCGTGAGAACTGCGATTACAATGAACGCGAGTTCAGCTGCGTGGTGCCGCCCGGGCATTATTTCATGATGGGAGACAATCGCGACTCGAGTTCGGACAGCCGCTACTGGGGGTTCGTGCCGGAAGAAAACATCGTCGGCAAGGCCTTCCTGATATGGTGGAACTTCGGTGAACTGAAGCGCATCGGCAACCGGATCAACTAGCGGGAGCACACATGAAGCGTCAACAGGGCGTGACTTTCGTCGGCATGATTTTCATAGCTACACTGATCGTTCTGGGCGCGATCATCGCGCTCAAGCTGGTACCGGCGTACATCGAATACGCAACCGTGGTTCAGCACCTGCGTGAAATTGCGCGTTCCCCGGAAGCGCGCGGTTCTCCCCGCGAAATCCAGACGCTGTTCAGCAAGCGCGCCCAGATCGACGATATCAAGGCGATCACGGCCAATGACATCGAGGTCACTCGCGATGGCGATTCGGTGGTTCTGACCGCCGTTTACCAGACCAAAGTAAAGTTGTTCGGCAACCTCAGCGCCTGCATCGATTTCGAGGCGAGCAGCAGCAAGTGACGCTGCCGCGCCGCCCGTCACCCCATGCCTGACGAGGCGATCGAACGCCGGCTGGGCTACCGGTTCCGCGATGCGTCTTTGCTCCGCCAGGCGCTTACCCACCGCAGTTACGGAACGCCGCACAACGAACGCCTCGAGTTTCTGGGCGACGGGCTGTTGAATTTCTGCGTCGCGCGGCTGCTCTTCGAACAGTTCGCGAAGCTGCCCGAGGGCGATCTCTCGAGACTGCGCGCCAGCCTGGTCAACCAGCAATCGCTGGCGGAGATCGCCGCATCCCTGTCGCTCGGCGAGCATTTGCGTCTCGGGGAAGGGGAACTGAAGAGCGGCGGCTTCCGCCGTCCCTCGATACTGGCCGATGCCTTCGAGGCGCTGATCGGCGCCATTCTCCTCGACGGCGGTTTCGAGTCTGCCGAGCAGGTGCTGGGGCGGCTGTACCACCCGCTGCTGGCGACAACCGACCCCACGGCGCTCGGCAAGGATCCCAAGACGCGGTTGCAAGAATACCTGCAAGCAAAGCGCCTGGCGCTGCCGCAATACGCGATCGTGACGGTTTCCGGGGAGGCGCACGAACAGCATTTCCGCGTGGAGTGCGCGGTTCCCGAACTGGGCATTCATGCCTACGGTGAAGGCGCGAACCGGCGCGCCGCGGAACAAGAGGCAGCCAGGTCCGCTTACGCGCTTGCGGCGGAGACCAAATGAACGCGTCCGTACACCGCAGCGGCTATGTAGCCATCGTCGGGCGTCCGAACGTCGGAAAATCCACCCTGCTCAATCGCCTGGTCGGCACGAACGTCAGTATCACGTCGCGGCGTCCTCAGACCACGCGCCACCGCATCACCGGCATCGTCAGCGAACCCGACGTGCAACTGGTTCTGGTCGACACGCCGGGTTTCCAGACCGCCCATGGCGGCGCGCTCAACAAGCTGATGAACCGGGTCGTAACCGACAGCATGGAGGGCGTGGATGCTGTGCTGTTCGTGGTCGAGTCAGGCAGGTTCGGTGCGGACGACCGCAAGATGCTATCGCTGCTGCCGCAGGAGATTCCGGTAGTGCTGGTGATCAACAAGATCGATCGCACCAAGGACAAAAGCCGTTTGCTTCCCTTCATCGCCCGCGTGAGCACGGCATTCGATTTTGCGCAGGTGGTGCCGGTCAGCGCAGCCAAGGGCACGCAAGTCGGGAGGCTGCTGGATGCCGTCAAGCCATACCTGCCGGAAGGTCCGGCGCAGTACGGTGAAGACGAGGTCACCGACCGGCCGGAGCGTTTTCTCGCCGCCGAACTGCTGCGCGAAAAACTGTTCCGGCTGCTCGGCGAGGAGTTACCGTATGCGGCGACCGTGGTGGTGGAAAAATTCGAAACCGAGACCGGCCTGCGCCGCATCCACGCGGCCATCGTGGTGGACAAGCCGAACCACAAGGCGATGGTCATCGGCAAAGGCGGCGCAAAGCTGAAGGACATCGCCACCCAGGCGCGCGTGGACATGGAGAAGCTGTTCGGCGGCAAGGTCTTTCTCGAAGTCTGGGTCAAGGTGAAAGGCGGCTGGGCCGACAGCCTCAAGGCGCTGAAGAACCTGGGATACGAGTAAATTCGTGGCGACAGTGAGCGGCGACAGGCAGAGGCAGGACGGGCAGCCGGCTTTTGTGCTGCACACTTATCCGTTTCGGGAAACCAGCCTGGTCGTGGAGGTGTTCACCCGCAATGCCGGACGTGTCGGTCTGGTGGCCCGCGGCGCCCGCCGTCCCAGGTCGGCATTGCGGGGCCTGCTGATGGCGTTCCAGCCGCTGTTGCTGTCCTGGGCCGGGAGATCCGAGTTGCGCACGCTGCACAAAGCCGAATGGCAGGGCGGCACTCCGCAGTTGCGGGGCGCGGAGCTGATGTGCGGCTTCTATCTGAACGAACTGCTGCTCAAGTTCCTGGCCCGCGACGATCCCCACGATGCGCTGTTCACGGCCTACCACGACGCCATCGTCGCGCTCGCTCAGAGGCTCGAGCCGGCGGTGACCTTGCGTCGTTTCGAGAAGCACCTGCTCAAGGAACTGGGCTATGCGCCTACACTCGACCGGGAAGCCGATACCGGCAGGCCCGTCGAGCCGCAGAAGCGCTACACCTATGTGATCGAGCGCGGGCCGGTGGCGTTGAACGGACGCGACGGGGCCCGGGTGGAAGTGACGGGCAAGACGCTGCTCGATCTGGCATGCGACAATTTCACCGATCCCGGCACGCTCGCGCAGAGCAAGGCCTTGATGCGCTTTCTGATGAATCATTACCTGGACAATCAGGAATTGCACACACGGCAACTGTTACGTGAACTCCAGCAGATATGACCAGGCTCAGCGTCAACGTCAACAAGGTCGCGCTGTTGCGCAACTCGCGCCCTCTCGACATTCCCAGTGTCGTGCGCGCCGCCGAGATCGCCATAGACGCCGGAGCGCACGGCATCACCGTTCATCCGCGCCCGGACGCCCGTCATATCCGCCCGGCCGATGTCCATTCACTGCACAAGCTGGCGCGCGCGCGCGGCGTGGAGTTCAACATCGAGGGTAATCCGTTTCACCCCATGCTGGAACTGGTGCGCGCCGTCCGACCCGACCAGTGCACGCTGGTTCCGGACGATCAGGACGCGTTGACTTCGGACCATGGCTGGGATCTCGGGCGTAACGGTGCCCGCTTGCGGCCGGTGATCGCCGAATTGAAGACGCTGGGCGTGCGCGTCAGCCTGTTCATGGATGCAGAGGATCAGGCGATGGCGGCGGCACGCGCGGTTGGCGCCGATCGCGTCGAGCTGTATACGGAGTCCTACGCGCGCGCGTTTGGCAAAACCGAGCAGGCGCCGGTCCTGGCGCGCTATGCTGCGGCAGCCAGAGCCGCACAACGCGAAGGCCTGGGCGTAAATGCGGGCCATGACCTCAACCGCGACAATCTGCCGCAGTTTCTGCGCGCCGTTCCGGGCGTTCTGGAGGTCTCGATCGGTCACGCCCTTATTGCAGACGCGATCGAATTCGGCATGAAACAAACCGTCGCGCTCTATCTCGGCGCGGTTTCCGGAGGGCGCGCCGCATGATCATCGGCATCGGCGTGGATCTCGCGGATGCGGTCCGCATCGAGCGCATGCTGGTCGAATACGGCAGCCGTTTCGCCGAGCGCATCCTGGCGCCATCCGAGTGCGCTGCGTACAGGATCAGCAGCCGCCCGATCTGGTTCCTGGCCAATCGCTTCGCGGCAAAGGAAGCCTTGTCGAAGGCTCTGGGTACCGGACTGCGTTTCCCGGTGACGCTGCACGCCATCAGCGTGCAATCCGACGCGATCGGTAAACCCGAGTTCCAGTTTCACGGCGCATTGCCGGAGTACCTGGCCGGCCGCGGCGTAGTCCGCTGCCACCTGACCTTGTCACACGAAAAGGACCTGGCATGCGCGATGGTGGTGGTTGAGGGTTGAGGCGTTGAGTGCAGCGCCGACATCGCTGGGCCCGGTCATGCTCGACCTCGAGGGAAAGGCACTGACACGCGAGGACCGCGGGCGGCTGCTGCACCCGTCGACCGGCGGCGTCATCCTGTTTTCGCGCAACTACGAATCGCCGCGTCAGATCGCCGAGTTGACCGCCGAAATCCACGCGGTGCGCGACCCGCCGCTGCTGATCGCGGTGGATCACGAAGGCGGCAGGGTGCAGCGCTTCCGCGAAGGTTTTACTCTGCTGCCGCCGATGCGCGCGCTGGGCGAAATATGGGACCAGCATCCACAACGGGCGCGCCATCTGGCTCATGCTGCCGGCTATGTGCTTGCGGCGGAACTGCGCGCCTGCGGGGTTGATTTGAGTTTCACTCCGGTCCTGGACCTGGACTTCGGCAGCAGTGCAGTGATTGGCAACCGCGCATTTCACGGCGATCCGCAGGCGGTTTGCGAACTGGCGGTGGCACTGGTGGAGGGGCTGCGGCAAGGTGGCATGGCGGCGGTGGGCAAGCATTTTCCGGGTCATGGCTTCGTCGCCGCGGATTCGCATACCGACGTGCCCGTGGACAGCCGCGGTTATGCCGAAATCGAACAGGCCGATCTGATTCCTTTCCAGCATCTTTTCCGCCATGGCCTGTCCGCAGTCATGCCGGCTCACGTGATTTACGCGAAAGTGGACAGCAAGCCGGCCGGCTTCTCGAGCGTCTGGCTGTCGCAGGTGTTGCGCGGGCAGATGCGTTTCCAGGGCGTGATTTTCAGCGACGATCTGAGCATGGAGGGCGCACGGGTCGCAGGTACTGTGGTCGAGCGCGCGCAAGCTGCTCTCGATGCCGGTTGTGACATGGTGCTGGTATGCAACAACCCGCTCGCTGCCGATGAACTGCTGGCGGGACTGGGCCGCAAGGCCTCACCGATGTCGCTGGCACGGCTGGCGCGCCTGCATGGCCGGGCGCAGGCTCCCACGCTCACCGCGTTGAAGGAGACCGAGCCGTACACGCGGGCGGTACACGCCATTGCCGGCGTTGGCTTCACCAGCGGGGAATTGCCGCTGGCAGGATCACCGCAGGTCGGAGAACGTGGCTAGCCACGCGCCCCATCACCACCACAGCCACGGCGCCGGCCGCACGCTGCTGATCGCGCTTGTGGTTACGTTAGGCTACGCTGTGGTGGAGTTTGTCGGCGGCAGGATTTTCGGTTCGCTGGCGCTGATGAGCGACGCCGGCCACATGCTGTCGGATTCCCTGGCGCTGGGTCTCGCTGCATTCGCTGCCCGGGTCGCCGCCCGGCCAGCCGGCGTCCGGCACTCTTACGGATTTGCCCGAGCGGAAGTCGTAGCGGCATTCGTCAACAGTCTGGCGATGCTGCTGATCGTGGTGTTGATCGTGGTCGAAGCGGTAGCGCGCCTGCTCGAACCCCGGCCGGTCGCCGGCCTGGGCGTGATGGTGGTGGCGTTTTGCGGCTTGGTAGTGAATCTGGGCGTGGCGTTCCTGATCGGTCGCGGCGAACATAATATGAACACACGCGCCGCGCTTGTCCACGTCGTCGGCGATCTGATCGGTTCGGTCGCCGCGATCACGGCCGGCGCGGTGATCTATTTCACCGGCTGGCAGCCGATCGACGCGCTGCTGTCGGTGGTGATTGCGCTGCTGATCCTCGCGTCCACGGTGGGTCTGTCGCGCGATGCGCTGCACGTGCTGATGGAAGGTGTGCCGGCCGGTGTGAGGCTGGAAGAAGTAGGGCAGGCGCTGAGCCAGATCGAGGGCGTGCGCGCGGTGCACGACCTGCACGTCTGGAACATTTCCTCCGGGCAGGTGGCCCTGTCTGCGCACGTCGACCTGGAGGATCTGGCGAACTGGCCGGTGCTGCTGGAATCGGCAAGGCGCATGCTGCAGGCTCGCTTCCGCATCGCGCACGTGACCCTGCAACCGGAATTGGCGGGCGGCATCAACCCTGGCTATCGCGCGCGAGTGAAAATCGTTCCGCACCGCGAGGAGCATCGCCACGAAGACGGAAAATGACGGCGGACGGTCTGGCCCGCTCGATCAAGCATCACGGACACCAGGGTTACGATGAAGACTGGACATACAGACATTTTCTCCACCGATTGCCGGCGCTGCAGCCGGCTCGCGCACTTTCTCGATGGGGTCAGGAAGGAATTTCCCGGCTATTTCTCCAGGCCCGTACCGCCTTTCGGTGATGCTGAAGCGCGCCTGCTGATCGTCGGCCTGGCGCCGGGAATGCACGGCGCCAACCGTTCCGGTCGCCCGTTTACCGGGGATTACGCCGGGCTGCTGCTTTACCGCACGCTGCACAAGTTCGGGTTCGCCAATCGTGCCCAGTCGGTGCACGTGGACGACGGGCTGCTGCTTACCGGCTGCAGGATCACCAACGCGGTGAAATGCCTCCCGCCGGAAAACAAGCCGGCTTTAGACGAGGTGAAGCGCTGCAATGCCTATCTGGCCGCCGAGCTGGCGGTGCTGCCGACGGGAGCCGCCGTCCTGGCGCTGGGCGGCATCGCTCACAAGGCAGTGTTGATGGCCGCCGGAGAGAAGGCGGCGAACTTCAAGTTTGCGCACGGCGCACAACATCCTCTGGAATGCGGATTGACGCTGTTCGATAGCTACCATTGCAGCCGATACAATACCCAGACCAGGCGCCTGACCGAGCCCATGTTCGAGCAGGTCTTCGCGGCCATCGAGCGCTTTTTTCAGGACCCTGCCGCATGCCGATCGTGAATTTCCAGGTTGCTGTCGCGGCGGGTAGCCAGGGCCAGACAGTCGCAGCGAAACATCCCGATGAAGAGTGACCCGGAACTGCCCCGGACTGCCGGACCCGCGTTCGACCCGGACGAGGCCGTAGCCAGCCTTCCGCACCTGCCGGGGGTTTACCGTATGCTCAACGCGGCGGGGGAGGTGCTCTACGTCGGCAAGGCGCGCGACCTGAAGAAGCGGGTGGCTTCCTATTTCCAGAAAACCGGGTCTCTGGCTCCCCGGATTCTGCTCATGATGACCCAGGTCGGCGGACTGGAGACCACCGTGACGCGCTCCGAGGCCGAGGCGCTGCTGCTGGAAAACAACTTAATTAAGAGTTTAAGTCCACGCTATAACATACTGTATAGAGATGATAAATCTTATCCTTATATCGTCCTGACCGGCCACCAGTTCCCCAGGCTCGGATTCCATCGTGGCACTCTGGACAAGATCCATCGTTACTTCGGCCCGTTTCCCAACGCCGGGGCAGTGCGCGAAAGCATTCAGTTGATGCAAAAAGTATTCAGGCTGCGCACCTGCGAGGACACGGTGTTTGCCAATCGCTCGCGGCCTTGTCTGCTGTACCAGATCAAGCGTTGTACAGGACCCTGCGTGGGCCTGATCAGCGAAACCGACTACTCCGAGGACGTCAGGAGTGCGGAACTGTTCCTACAGGGCAGGGAAGACGAGGCAGCCGACCGCTTGGAAGAGCGCATGCACCGAGCAGCGGCGGAGCAGGCTTACGAACAGGCCGCGGGATACCGTGACCAGATCCGTTCGCTTTCCAAGGTGCGCGAAACCCAGTTCGTAACCAGCAGCCGGAGCGTGGACGCCGATATCGTCGCGCTGGCCGCCACCGGGGGGCTGATCTGCGTGAACCTGGTGATGGTCCGGGGCGGGATTCATCGCGGCGACAAGAGCTTTTTCCCGCAGAATGCGCAGGATCAGGACGAACAGATCGCGCTCGAAGCTTTCCTGACGCAGCACTACGTCAACCGTGACGTGCCGCCGGCGATCATCGTGAACCGTCCGGTCGAAGCGGCGGCACTCGAAGAACTGCTGTCCCAGCAGGCGGGGACGAAGGTACAGATCAACGCCAACCCGGCGGGCGAGCGCCGCATCTGGCTGCGCATGGCGGAGAAAAACGCCGAGTTGGCGATCGCGCAGCGGCTGGCGGCCCACGCCACGCAGGAAACCCGCCTCACCGCGCTACAACAGGCGCTGGGACTTGCCGACAACGTGCGCCGCATCGAGTGTTTCGACATCAGCCATACCATGGGAGAGGCCACCGTGGCATCGTGCGTGGTGTACGACGGCGCGGCGATGCAGCCCGGCGAATACCGTCGCTACAACATCAACGGCGTGGAGCCGGGCGACGATTACGGCGCGATGCGCCAGGTGCTGGACCGGCGCTATCGCAAGATCGTGGAAGGCGAGGGCAAACTGCCCGATCTGATCCTGATCGATGGCGGCAAAGGGCAGGTGAGCACGGCCTTCGGGGTGCTCGGCGAATTGGGCCTGAGCGATCTGCCGATGATCGGCGTGGCCAAGGGCGAAGAGCGCAAGGCCGGCCTCGAGCAGCTGATTTTCCCGGACCGCAACGAGCCGCTGCGGCTGGCATCGGACCACCCGGGTTTGCACCTGATCCAGCAGATCCGCGACGAAGCACATCGCTTTGCAATCTCCGGTCACCGCAACCGCCGCGCCAAGGCCCGCAATCGCTCGACGCTGGAAGAAATAGTCGGGATCGGCGCCAAGCGCAGGCAGCGGCTGTTGTCGCGTTTCGGCGGCCTGAAAGGGGTTGCTTCCGCAAGCGTGGAGGAACTTGCGCAAGTGGAAGGAATCAGTACTGGACTTGCCGAAAAAATCTACCAGCAGCTGCACTGACGCCCTCATGCCGATCAACCTCCCGAATCTCCTCACCTGGCTGCGCATCCTGATGATCCCGTTGCTGGTGGGGGTGTATTACGTGCCGCACGAGTGGATCGCCGACCACGACAAGAATCTCGTGGCCACGGCGGTTTTCTCTTTTGCCGCGATCACCGACTGGCTGGACGGCTACCTGGCGCGCACGCTGAATCAGACATCGTCTTTCGGCGCCTTCCTCGATCCGGTGGCCGACAAGCTGATGGTTGCCACCGCGCTGATCATGCTGGTCTGGATCGGCCATCTCGAGGGCTTCATCGCCGTGATCATCATCGGCCGCGAGATCGCGATCTCCGCGTTGCGAGAGTGGATGGCACGCATCGGCAAGAGCAAAAGCGTGGCAGTGTCGTTTCTGGGAAAGGTGAAGACCGTGTCGCAGATGGCGGCTATCATCATGCTGCTGTACCACGACGAGTTCCTGACCTTGAGCATGCATGCGATCGGAACCATCCTCATGTACGTCGCGGCAGTGCTGACTTTGTGGTCCATGGTTTACTACCTGAAAATAGCATTGCCGCAGGCGATGAAGAGCGGTTAAACACGGCCCTTTTTCTTGACAAAATGGCCATGCTCCCTATAATGCCAACTCTGTTTTTCGCGGGAATAGCTCAGTGGTAGAGCACAACCTTGCCAAGGTTGGGGTCGCGAGTTCGAGCCTCGTTTCCCGCTCCAGGTTCCCCTGTGGAAAGCGGCCAGCTTTAATTCACCAGAATTAAATCTTGCCGCTTTCTCTTTGCAGTTCTTGCGGCGGACCGAGCACTATCCTTTCAACGATTACTGCAAGAGTGTGTCCGGCGCAGCTATCATGCTGCGTGCCCCCGGCGGGGTGGCAGAGTGGTCATGCAGCGGCCTGCAAAGCCGTGTACGCCGGTTCGATTCCGACCCCCGCCTCCAAACTCACGAGTCAGCCGTCTATCATCAAGTGTCCTAGAGTCTAGGAGCGCTCACGGCCAGAAGCCGACCCAGCCAGATCCTATCGCCAACCTGTTTCACGCCCACGTTCTGACCGGCAACACGGTGCTGAGCATGATCTTGTGCGTAGCCATGCAGATGCACTGGGTGACGGTGATGGTGCGGTCGTGGAAAGGGTAGCTGGGTTCACTCAGGCAATGGTACGGGCGCGGTGAAGGCCGGTAGAGCTCCGCGGGGTACTTCATGTCGGGGGGCACGCGCGGTTCAACGCTTCTGGTACGGGTGGAAGATGTGGTCCTTCGCCTTCACGGCCACATGGCACGCGTGTCCGCAGTCTGAGGGGCTGGGATCGGCTGTGAACTTGTCGGATGCGGCTTCGTAGTTGAACAGCGCGTATCCCCATCCGCCGCTTTTCGGAAATCTCTTGCTGTCCTTTTCGATGACGAAAGCCTGGGTAAAGACGTCTGGCACATCCACGAC
>Ga0137409_10000590_pt1 | contig 36419 bp, 37 predicted proteins | sample CZODoug1_16funga_FD_122059 | JGI IMG/M metagenome (GOLD analysis project Ga0137409, IMG submission 122059) | Vadose zone soil fungal communities from Angelo Coast Range Reserve, California, USA - CZODoug1_16fungal (Hybrid Assembly) | ecosystem: Environmental > Terrestrial > Soil > Vadose zone... | reverse complement strand
ACGTAGTCGATGGAGTTGGTCTGGTTGGGGCGATCGAAGTATTTTGGCGTTTCGTTTGTACCGCCATCGAGCGGCTGGTACTCCCAAAAAGTGAAGTACACGCGACGGAAGCGGAGCCTCTGCTTCTCGGTGAGGTTGATGTCGACAGCCACGGTATCCTTGCGCTGGTACTGCGGGTGCTGTGCGGCAAGAAACCAATTTTGGTTGCCATTGATGGGAGTGGTGAGATTAGGCGCCGGATAGGCCTTCAGGATGCCAAGCCCGTTGGGGCTTACCCTTGTCGACGGAATCATGTTCCCCTGAAAGCATCCGTTTGTATTCAAGACGACGGGGGGGCCGTAAGAAATGACCTGGCCACATTGCGAGGCCAAGGGAGACTGTGGATCCGTTATGTAAGCGGGAACCTTGACCTTTGTCTTCGCGGGGTCCGCCGGATTTGTTACCGTGCGGGTTACGAAAGGATTGCTCGGATCGAGCAGTTCGCTGAAGTCACCCGTTCGCATCTTAAGCGTGGGAACGGTCAGCACGCCTCCATTGACGGTATTGTTCGAATCCGTGAAAATGTACCTGACCCATTCCTCTCCCCAGTACCAAAAGACTTTGGTCTTGTCCGTATTGAAGTGGTTGGGAATGTAAAAAGGGCCGCCGATGTTGTATCCGAACTGGTTGTAGTGAATCGGAGCTGTGACGCCGGTGGTCCTCGGGACCGCATTGCGCTGCCACGTGTTTGCATTAAAGGCTGTATTCCGGACGTATTCATAGGCGGCGCCGTGGAACTGCTGCGAGCCGCTCTTGGAGATGATGCGAATCTGGCCGCCGGAGGACCGGCCGTATTCAGCGGCGTAGTCGGCGGTGAGGATCTGGATTTCCTGCGTGGAGTCCACATCCGCAGCGCCAATGCTGGTGCCGTTCGAACGCGTGCGAACGGCGGGAGCGCCGTCATAGGTGATCAGACTCTCTGGAGTGCGCGCGCCGTTGATGTTCGATGGGCCCTGAGTGAAATTGAAGTTAAGATTCGCGAGCGAGCCGCCGCGAGTGCCGGGCACCAGGTTGGCCATGAAGATGGGGTTACGGCCATTGATCTCCAGCGAGTCAATCTGCTCCCGGGTGACGTCCTTTTGCACGGATGCTGATTCCGTCTGCAGCAAGACCGCTGATGCCGAAACCTCCACCGTTTGGCTTGCCGAACCCACGGTCAGTGTCACGTCAATAACCAAATCCGCGCTCGGATCAAGTTTGTTGTTCGTAGTCTCGTATTTCTGGAAACCATCGGCCTCGGCGACCATCGTATAGAGGCCGGGCGGCACGTTCGTAATGACGTAGTAGCCAGAATCGTTCGTGGCGGTCTGGCGTTCGACGCCGCTCTTGTTTTGGACGGTGACCTTCGCATTCGCAATCGTGGCGCCCGACGGGTCTTTGATAAAACCTGAAATCCTGCCAAGGTCCGACTGCGCGAACAGGATTCCCGAAGTTCCTAGGCTCATGAATAGCACTACGATGCCCATGCGGCATGCGTTCTTCATATTCACCTCCGTATTTCGAAATCATCAAGCGAGGTTTCCGTTTTGGACTGTCAACCGACCGGTTACCCAGTAACATAGTCATCGAAAACTTGCTTGTCAACTGGGGTTTTGCACGCGTGGACCGAGAGTGGCTTGCATCTCAGCACTCTAAGGCACAGGCGCCAAGCATCTTGTTTCCGAAATCGTGAGAACCGACCTGGAGAAGCTAATAAGATGTCGGGGAAAATCTTTCTATTCGGTAGAATGTGTATTTCGGGGTAGGGTGTTTTACCTACGGCAAGATAAAGGGATCACTGGTACCGCGATTACAGCCTTTCATTACTTGTTAGCTAGCGCGGTCAATGCTACTGTTTAACTCCATTCCCTCGAATTGAGAGCGGCAGAGCAAGGGTGCTGGGCATTCCAGTGTGGGAAACTTGGGCTTCCTGGCTCTGGCCGTTACGTCTCGCTTTCAGAACCGTGCCGGAGGCAGACCATGCAAAGTCCGAAAAGAATCGAGCCAGTTGAGAATTCAAGCGAGCAAGCTGATTATCGCAGTACGCAGCCGAAGATTCTTCGTCTGAAGAGTTTCGATGCGAGAGTTGAGAAACGCGACCCTCTCCCGGTCCAGGTCTACCTGGCCAGCTTGGAAGAGCCCCGGGCTCGAGAACGGACAGTCACGGAAGACGTCAGTCCCCACGGCGCTCGAGTGTTCACGAAGCGATACTGGCAGCCCGGCGAAGTGCCGCTGCTTACTCCCTTGATTGGCGAGTTTCCGAAGCACGCGCGAGTGGCCTATTGTGTTCCGCAGGCGAACGGCGGCTATTGTGTGGGAATAGAATTCGAGGGACCGTCATTCAAGTGGCATGTATGACCCCGTGCATGGTGCGCCTTCGGACCATGGTAAACCGCAGAGTCGTGAGTTGGCGCTGATCGTCAAGGCACTCATAAACTGCCTGCTTTTCAGCTTTACCTCTCGCTGACGTTCCTAATCTTATTCCACTCTCCGCATCCATTTCGCGAACTCTCTGAAGCCGTCGGTTCGAAGTTCTGTGCTCCCTAGTAAGCGGAAGCCACCCTTTCCGTCTTTTGCAGGAGCGGCTGTGCCACCGAGGCTGAAGAGAGGGCACAATTCCGACCGGGCCTCCGGGATGCTCGGGGCGGGCGACAGGTGTATTGTGTCCCTACAAAATCGATCGCGGGGCTAAGCGAGGCGGCCGCCCGCCGATCTGAGATTGACAGCAGACGGGCGGCGGCCCTATGGTTTCGCGTAGAGATAAAGCTGAAATCGAACCATCCGGACCGGAAGTGAGCGCAAGCGAAGAGGCCGTGGATGTGGAGGTGACCTCGCCCGTTCGTTCAACATTCTTCCAACCAGGCATGTGCCGAGGCCCGAATTTTCCGATAGTGCGAGCAAACGCCCGGCGAGGCAGACCGAGTGCGAAAGGAGAATTCCAATGAGGAGACATGGGGCCACGCTGGTAGCTGTTTTTATCTTCGCTGGGGCCGCGCTGATTGCGTCGTGCGCGAAGCCCTACCATGAGGAAGTCGAACGCTATGTGTTCGTGGCTACGAATATTAACTTGCCGTACTGGAAGGAAGCGGAGGCGGGATTTTTGGATGCGGCGAAGACGCTAGGCGTAAAGGGCGAACTCATCGGTCCGACGACGTACGACCCGAGCGCGGAGGTAGGAATGTTCCGCAAGATCGTGGAACAGCAGCCCGCCGGAATCTGCCTCTCCGCGGCGCGTCCGGAGATTTTCCGCGCGGAGATTGACAAGGCGGTGGCGCAGGGCATCCCGGTGATTTGCGTGGATGCGGATGTGCCGGATTCAAAGCGCGTGCTGTACATCGGAACGGACAACTTCAAGGCCGGCCGAGAGAGCCTGAAGCGAATGGCGGCACTCATTCCGGGCAAAGGGACCATTGCGGTCATCTCGATTCCGGGACAGCATAACCTCGACGATCGATTAGCAGGCGTGGCTGACGCGCTGAAGAATTTTCCTGCTCTCAAGCTGACAAATATCCTGGACGACAAGGGCGACGCGCGAAACGCATTTGACCAAGTCTCCGAGCTGGTACAGAAGAAAGAAAAAGTAAACGGAATTATTTGCCTGGAGGCGACAGGAGGTTCCGGCGCCGCCGAGGCGGTGCACCGCTTCAACATGGAGGGCAAGCTGCCGATCGTAGCCTTCGACAACGATCCGGAGACGCTTGATTGGATCGACCGCGGGGCAATTACGGCTACGATCACGCAAAAGCCCTACGTCATGAGTTACTACGGGCTGAAGTTCCTCGACGACCTGCACCACAACGCGGTACACCAGTTCAAAGACTGGCGCACCGCCCTGGAGGCGCCGATGCCGACGTTCGTGGATACCGGCACAGTGCCCGTGGACAAGAGCAATCTCAAAATCTATCGCGAAGCTCTGGCCGCCCACCCCGAGCCGATGTAAAGATCACAGATTCGGTGCGGAGCAAGACGCGATACCCGCATCGCCAATACCCGCCAATACCCGCATCGCCTTGACATGCGTGTTGACTCGGCCTACACTACGTAGTTTTTAGATGGTCCCGAAGAGTGCGCAGTGGGGCGGGACCTTACGGACAAAAGCATGAATAAAAGCACGGACAAGGTCAAGGCGGCAATGGACAAGAAAAGGCTGGAGTACTACAAAAAGAAATTGCTGACGCGGCGGGACGAGTTGACGAAGACCATCGCGCGCACACAGGAAGAGGGCCGCACGGCGGACGACGATCCGACGGTGGACCTGGCGGACAAGGCGGCGAACTCCTATACGAAGGAGTTTCTGTTTGGGATGACCAATACGGACCGTACGGTCCTGAACATGATCGATGCGGCGCTAAAGCGCATCCAGAGCGACGAATACGGCGTGTGCGCGAACTGCCAGGAAGAGTTGCAGCAAAAGCGGCTGGAGGCGGTGCCGTGGGCGAAGCATTGTATCGCTTGCCAGGAAAAGATGGAGCAGGGATTGCTGCAATGATGGGCAAGGAACGGTTGAAAGCACGGCTCTAAAGACTCGCCACTACGGGAGCATCCTAGAGAGCTCGATTACTGCGACGTACATTCCCTCTTTAATTAAAATGCAAAGAAGAGTAGAGTTCTGCTTGCGTGGGGGACGGAAGCTCATCCAGCGGCATAGCGGGGGCAAGGCGCGGGGGTGTGCGCTGCTGGCCCCGGACCGGGCGGGGCTGGCTCGCGGAGATCGGCGACGCGGTCGTCAGCGTGTTTTTTCCTTCGGGATGCCGAATCTGCGAGAGGCTCCTGACGAGCGCGAGCCGGGTTCCCCTTTGCGAGGAGTGCCTCGCGTCCTTTGAACGGGTGTCCGACGTCGTAATATGCGAGGTTTGCGGGCGGCCCCTGCCTGGATTGGCGCAGAAGGACGGGAGCAGCTGCTGCTCTGCCCGGCTTGCCAGGACAGAACGGATGCCTTTGACAGGGCGCGAAGCTTTGCGGTGTATCAGAATGCGGTGGTGCGGGCGATTCTACTTCTGAAATTCGAGCAGATCGAGCCGCTGGGGGCGTGGTTTGAGAAGCGGCTGGCTGAAATGGTGGGCGCTGAAGGAGATAGGCTGGAGGCGGAGGTGGTGGTTCCAGTACCCCTGCATCGAGAGCGAGAACGGGAGCGAGGGTACAACCAAGCGGCGTTACTCTCGAAGCCGTTGGCGAAAAGGCTCCGATTGCCGCATAAAGCGGTGCTGCTGATGCGCACGCGGGCGCGGGCGGACAAGCAAGCGCTGAGTTTGGAGAACGATGGGAGGCCGTGCGTGGCGCTTTTGCCACACGTCCGGGCATCCAAGTTGACAATCTACGCGTCTTACTGGTAGATGATGTATTGACACAGGGAGCGACGCGGCATGCTTGTGCACGAGCGTTGCGTGAGGCGGGAGCCAAGTCCGTGATTGGACTGACCGTGGCGCGGGCCGTTAGAAACCCGATGCCAGACGCCAGAGAGTGGTAAGATACCCGAGGAAGGCGCGGTGGGCGCAAACCGGCACATGTCGGTGGATTCCCGGGGGCGCTACACCCCCGAAGTGGCGGGCGAGGTTATGCCCGGTTCCGAGGGTCCCGCAGGCAGTAGACCCTACAACTTGAATTCGACGCGCCGTGCATCCTTGATGCAGGAGCCGGTACTAGTGCTGAACGCGACGTACGAGCCGATTAACGTGACGGCGGTGCGGCGCGCGATGGTGTTGATGCTGAAGGGCGTGGCACAGGCGGAGGAGATGCACAATACGGAAGTGCACTCCGCTGCTCATGCGCACAGAGTGCCGTCCGTGATCCGCTTGCTGGCGTACCGGCATATTCCGCAGCAGAGCCGGGCGCTTTCGCGGAAGAATATATTGCTGCGGGACCGCAACACCTGCCAGTTCTGCGTGAGGGTATTCCCGAGTTCGGAATTGACGCTGGACCACGTTGTGCCGCGGTCGCGCGGCGGGCGGTCCACCTGGGAGAACCTGGTGGCTTGCTGCTACCGGTGCAATAACAGCAAGGGCGACCGGACACCCGAAGAGGCAGGGCTGAAGCTGGCGCGGAGACCGCGTCCGTTTACGCTGCACACCTCCAGACAGCTCATGCGGCTGATCGGACACCGGGACGAACGGTGGCGTAAGTATTTGTTTTATTGAGATTTAAGGTGCTGAATCGATTTTTTGAAAAAAGTTAGATGGAGAAGAAACCTTTTTTGCTGGCGGCCATCTAACCTAGTAATACCACTTCGAGGACACACCCCGGGAGGCGGTTAGGGTTAACACCCTAACCGCTTCTCTCCTTTTAAGCGTCATTTTCCACAGACAATGGTTTCAGAGGGTCTCTTTGCGGCTGGATTCCGGAACTCCGCGGCATTGCGAGGCTGCGGGCGATTCGCGGCTCGCATTTACTGGCGCATGACCACGCGCAGGCCGGGGCGCCAGCTTTCGGCAAGGCCCACGCGCACGATCTCGACTTCCGGTGATAGATAGTTCAAGAGATCGTCCGTTGTGGGATGGAATCGCAGCGCGGGCGTCACGAGATAGACGATCGGCGAAGCCTGCTGCAATGCGACCCCTTGAAAATAACCATAGCGAGCGATCGCTCCGCTCTGCAACTGCCGGCGAACGCGCAACCAATAGTTCGCGGCCTGCAGCGGCAAATGGATGTGCTCGCTGGTCTTCAGTTCAATGATCGCCAGCCGGCCGGAACGAGTCACGGTGAGGAGGTCGAGAATGCCGTGTTCGCCTCCGGCATTGGCAAAAACCTGAGCGTAGACGAATCGCTGATCGAGCATCGCATCGATGCGCGTGACGCCCTCGCGAACAATGAATTCCAGCCAGCGCTCCGGCTGGGCGCGGTAGAGCAAATGGCGAGTATCGCTGGCGAGCGGGTGGCGATGAACTTCCAGATCATGCAGAAGACCCTTCAGGGCGCGAAGCGGGAGTGAGTTCCTCGCGGGCTTCGTTGATTCCGAAAAAAACGCAGCCATCATCCCGGCGCGCGAAGGGGAGGCCGCGAAAGCGCAGCCACACTTCGCGGGATTGCGCCGCGGGATGCAGAGTTACGGCCTGTGGCGCCAGTGCGAGGATGGCATTCAGCGCGGGCTGCTCCAGATTCAGTAGAGCTTCCGATTCGCGATGCGGGACAAGCCAGGTATCCAGGTTGCCCGCGCGGCGGGGATCGATCTTTTCGAGGATGTTCAGCCCGGGGTCATGCTTGTAAAGCTGCACGGCGAGTTGCGGATCGAGTGCGGCGAGACGGTGCGCCACGGTGCCGCAGGCGTTCTTGGGAAGAATCAGGCGAAGGCCGGTGATCATTCCCCAGCAACCCCATTCGCGCGCGCGCCGCAGCCAGAGTAAAGCGAACGTGAGGCTCTTGTCGATCGCGTCCGATGATTCTCCGCCGGGCACCGCCAGCACCGCGACGTGTGCGGAGCCGCGGCGGAGGAGTCTCCGGGCGTAATTGCCGGAGAGGGAGTGTTCGAGATCGCGAGAAGTCGCAAGCGATTCGAGCGTTTCGTCCGGAAACTGCTCGGCTAGAAGGTGGGTGAGCCGGCCGCGGAAATCCTCGCGTGAAAGTTCGCGGGCGCCGCGCTCAAACTCCCTGCGAATGAATTCGAGGCGGTCCGGTTTGGCGCGGCCGAAGCGCTCGACGGCGAGGGCCAGCCGCTGCTCGGAGTGATCGGTAATGGCCAGGACGCGACGCGTGAGATTAAGCTGCTCCGACCATAGATGAAGGAGCGGCTTCTCGCAGTCACCGCGCACTTCCCAGGACATACCCGAAAAAGGCGCAACGCAGCCGCCGTTCTCGCGAACTTCAACGATCCCGGAGGCGGTAAACTCCCGGAGGCTGGCTTGTAACTCGGCGGCGAATTCCACGGCAAGATTATAAGTGAGATACGTAAATGTAGAGTTATATTTTCCAGATACTGCTAAAGGTTCAGTAACTCTTACGCTTCAACGGCCCATGACAAGCCGCTGGACCAGAGGCTCCGGAAGGTGGGCGGCACGCATGCGCTGCTGGACGACGGAAATATCGTAGGGCACGCGCCAAAACTCGATGACCTGGTGCTCCAGGTCGGCGATGGCAAAAGCGGCGCGCGGATCGCCGTCGCGAGGTTGTCCGATCGAACCGGGATTGAGGAGATAGCGGCGCGGAAGTTCGATGCGCAGCGCTGCAAAAGATTCGTTGGGGCGAGGGCGAATCTGAAGGACCTCAAGCTGCGAGTCCTGATAGGAAAAACCGCCCTGGTGATGCGTGTGCCCGAAGAAAGTGACGGCGGCGGTGGAGTCCAGAAGACCGTCTAGGGCCTGCGCGGGAGTGAATACGTATTCGTCTTCATCCTGAAATGCGCCGTGGACTAGCACCACGCCATCCGTCGCAAGAGGCCCACGAGGCAAAGCCGATAGCCACGCGAGGTTGTCCTGTTTGAGCTGCGCACGCGTCCAATCCACGGCGGATTTCGCGACGGGGTTAAAATCGTCAGTGGCCATCAGGCCGGTGACCGCTTTGTCGTGATTTCCGCGAATGGTCTGCGTGCCGAGTTCACGCAGGCGCGCCGTGACTTCGTTGGGATCGGGCCCATAGCCGACGACGTCGCCCAGGCAGACAGAAAGATCCCAACGGTCCTTTGCGGCATCGAGGACGGCGTCGAGTGCAGTAGCGTTCGAGTGCAGGTCGCTGAGAACGAGGATCCGCATTCCTAATATCCGGAAAGTGCCCCTGAGTATAAATGAACAAGCGCGCCGATGCACGGCGGGATGAACACCGGATGAACAACCGGATGAACAACCGGAGCGACGCAAGAAAAGATAAAAGGTTTGGAGCCAAAGCGTACTTCTTTATGAATAATTGAGATACGAGAGACAGTAAGTTGACCGGTAAAGCGGAACAAGAGTGTCATTGGCTCTCTTTGTTTCGATTGCGACAAAATTTTATGATGAGATGACGAAACATTCGCCGCCGGTGATTCGTCTATACGGGTGCAGCTGATTACGGGGCTGTTCTTGGCGAGATTCTGAAAAACCCCGCGGTGGCAGCCGCGGGGTCATGACACGCAGTCTTTCCGGCCGTTAGTCCAGGAAGAAGAGGTGTCTTCTCGGGCGAGACTACTCGTCCGCCGCGTGCGTGTCAACTCCCTCTAGCCGATGGCAGCTTGCTGTGCGGCTGACTCGATCCTGTTCGAAAGGAAATTGACACGCATGAAAACGAAATCGTTTGTCCGCAGTATGGCTTTGCTGGCCGCAGTCGCACTGGCGGTACCGGCATTTGCAAAACCTTTCGCAAAGACCATCAACATTTCCCAGAACGCGAAACTCGGTAAGTCCGAGTTGAAGGCCGGCGAATACCGCCTGGAGATCGAAGGAAATAAGGCCACCGTCCAGAAAGGCAAGCAGGTTGTTGCCGAATCCGAAGGCCGGTGGGAAGACCGCAGCACCAAGTCGGCCTATGATTCCCTGCTGCTTGGAGAGAACGGGCAGGTAAGGGAAGTCCGCTTTGCAGGCCAGACTCGTGTTTTCGTCTTCAGCGAGTAAACGAGGAAAGTCTGTGATCCATTCCATGGGACGAGAGAGAGGCTGCACTCCGGTGTGGCCTCTCTGCTTGTCATTCTCGCCGCGGAAACTCTGCGTAGGCAAGATCCGGTGTCAGCGGCAAGCGCCTTATTACAATTCCTCGTGTAGGGCACGCGCAAGATCATGTCAAAGCACCAAACGCCCCTTCTTACGCACTAACGAATCAGCAGGCAATCTCCATAACTGTAGAAGCGATAGCCCGCTTCGATGGCGTGGTTGTAGGCCGCCAGGACATGCTCCCGGCCGGCGAACGCGCAGACCAGCGCGAGCAGCGTAGAGCGCGGCAAATGAAAGTTTGTGAGCAATCCTTCCACGACACGAAATCGAAATCCGGGAACAATAAAAAGCTGCGCATCCGCTTTGCCTGCTAGCACAAGATTCGATGAACCAGATTCTCCGGCCCGCAGGGCGGCGTCTTCCAGCGCGCGAACTACGGTTGTGCCGATGGCCAGGATAGGGCGCCAGGCATCGCGTGCCGCCTGGATGCGATCGGCAGTTTCGGCCGGGATTTCGTAAGATTCGGCGTGCATCGCGTGGCTTTCGAGCGTTTCGCCATGAATGGGCTGGAACGTACCGAGGCCGACGTGCAGAGTAAGTTCGCAGATTTCCACGCCCCGCGCGCGAATTTTCTCCAGAATTTCTGTTGAGAAGTGAAGACCGGCGGTAGGTGCGGCAATCGCGCCGGGGCGCTTGGCGAACACGGTTTGATAGCGCTCGCGGTCAGAAGTTTCGTCGGCGCGGTCGATGTACGGCGGAAGAGGAACATGACCGAGCCGCTCGAAATGCCGGCTGATGCTGCTCTGGTCATGAGAAATGAAGCGCAACGTGCGCATTCCAAGCTGGCCGCGCGAGAGAACTTCGGCTTCCAGTTCACCCTCGCCAAAGAGAACCCGCTCCCCTACTTGCATCTTGCGGCCGGGCCGAACAAGCGCCTCCCACGTCTCGGAATCGAGCTCGCGGGTGAGGAAGATTTCGACTTTCCCAGTCAGATGTTCGGATCTCGTGGCGCGCGATGGCGGCTGCGAATGGACGCCCGCACGCCTCCCGAACAGGCGGGCCGGAATGACGCGCGCATTGTTGAAGACGAGGAGCTCGTCGCCTCTCAGGAGGCTGGGGAATTCAGCGAATACCTGGTCTTCGAAAAGCCCTGAGGAACGATCCATGAGGAGAAGCCGGGAGGCTTCGCGTCGGTCGAGCGGCCGTTGCGCGATTTGCTCTCGGGGGAGATGGTAGTCGAGCTCGTCCAAGCGCATGGGAAACGGCAGTCTAGCAGCAAAACCGTTAAGGCACACAAAACAAGCTAATTGGGCCTCAATTGAGGGCTTTCCGCCCGCATGGGGCTGGGTAGGCTAAGGTCTTTGGTCAAACTAGATTGGGCATAAGATATTAATAATTAAGAACTTATGTATATTCGGAAGGAATGCAATTTCGTACTTGACATGAAGGCACTCATATTTTATTATTCGCTTGCAATCACCTTAGGAGGTGCACACAAAATGAGAACACTTACTCAATGGGAACCGTTCCGCGGGGCTACTACCCTTCAAGAACAAGTGAATCGGTTGTTCAATAATGTCATCGAGCGGAAAGGTGAGGAATCCAGCCTTACTGCCTGGGCGCCGTCGGTGGACATTTATGAGACCGAGCATGAGTTGGTGGTGAAGGCCGATCTGCCGGAAGTCGATCCCAAGGATCTGGACATCCGCGTGGAAAACAATATCCTGACGATTCGCGGCGAACGCAAATTTGAAAAGAATGTGAATCAGGAGAACTACCTGCGTGTGGAGCGCGCGTACGGCTCCTTCGCTCGCAGCTTCACGCTGGCGAACACCGTGAATGCGGAAGCGATCAAGGCCGACTATCAGAACGGAGTGCTGACGCTGACCATCCCGAAGAAAGAGGAAGCGAAGCCGAAACAAATCAAGGTCACCGTCGGGACTCCGGCGATGGCCGCCTCTGCCGCCGGCAGGTAATTTCAAAAGAGAATGGCGGTTAGAATAAGGGGCTGGCCAGGGTGCCGGCCCCTTTTCTGCAGTAGTGGCCAGAAGCGAGGTTGGTATGTTGCGATTTGAAAAAATGACAGTGAAAGCTCAGGAAGCAGTGCAGGCCGCGCAGGAAGTCGCCGCGCGCCACGAGAACCAGCAGATCGAGCCAGTGCATTTGCTTGCCGCGCTGGTGGCACAGGCCGACGGCGTGGTGTCGCCGTTGCTGGCGCGTCTGGGAATTCGCACCGAAGTGCTAACGCAAGAGATTGAGCGGGAGATCGGCCGGTTGCCGAAGGTGCAGGGCTTTGCCCAGCAGCACATGGGGAAGGCGCTGAACGACGTGCTGGAGCGCGCGTTCAAGGAAGCGGACAGCTTCAAAGACGAGTATGTTTCGACGGAGCACTTGTTTCTGGCGATTGCGGGGCTGGACCGCGACCCCGCGGGACAATTGTTGAAACGCCAAGGCGCTTCCCACGAAGCAATTCTGCAGGCATTGACTGGAGTGCGCGGAACGCAGCGCGTGACTTCGCAGAATCCGGAGGCCACCTACGCATCGCTGGAAAAATATGCGCGCGACCTGACGGAATTGGCGCGCCGGCAAAAACTCGATCCCGTAATCGGGCGCGACGAAGAGATTCGCCGCGTGATGCAGATACTGGCGCGGCGTACGAAAAACAACCCGGTGCTGATCGGTGAACCCGGCGTGGGCAAGACCGCGATCGTGGAAGGCCTGGCACAGCGGATCGTTTCCGGCGACGTACCGGACGTGCTGAAGACCAAGCGCATTGTGGCGCTGGACCTGGCGGCGCTGGTGGCGGGAGCAAAATTCCGCGGTGAATTTGAAGACCGTCTGAAAGCCGTCCTGAAAGAGATTACCGAGGCCGAGGGGCAGATCATTCTGTTCATCGACGAGCTGCATACTCTGGTGGGAGCAGGCGCCGCGGAAGGCGCGATGGACGCGTCCAATATGCTCAAACCGGCGCTGGCCCGGGGCGAGCTGCGCGCGATCGGCGCAACGACGCTCAACGAATACAAGAAGCACATCGAGAAAGATCCGGCGCTGGAACGAAGGTTTCAGCCGGTGCTAGTCAGCGAACCGACGGTCGAAGATACGATCGCGATTCTGCGCGGACTGAAAGAACGCTATGAAGTGCACCACGGCGTGCGCATCAAGGATGCGGCGATTCTTGCGGCGGCCACGCTCTCCAACCGCTACATCTCGGACCGCTTCCTGCCGGACAAGGCCATCGACCTGATCGATGAAGCAGCGGCGAGCCTGCGCATGCAGATCGATTCCCTGCCGGTGGAAATTGATGAGATCGAACGGCGCATCATGCAGCTGGAAATTGAGCGCCAGGCGCTGCTGAAAGAAAGCGATGCGCACTCGAAAGAGCGGCGCAAGCAGATCGAAAAGGAACTGGCGGCGCTGAAAGAAGATTCCAGCGCGCGAAAGACGCGGTGGCAAGCGGAAAAGGAAGCCATCGGAAAAATCCGCAAGCTCAAGGAGCAGATTGAACAGCTCAAAGCGGAAGAGCAGAGATACGAACGAGCCGGCGAACTGGCCAAGGTGGCGGAAATCCGCTACGGCAAGATTGCGGCGGCGGAGCGCGAACAGAAGCAGGCGCAGGAACGATTCTCTGCGTTGCACAAGGGCTCGCCCATGCTGAAGGAAGAAGTCGATGAGGAAGACATCGCGAAGCTGGTGAGCAAGTGGACGGGCATTCCGACGGGCCGATTGCTGGAAGGCGAAGCGCAGAAGCTCGTGCACATGGAGGAACGGCTGAGGCAGCGGGTTGTCGGCCAGGACGACGCGCTGGAGCGCGTGTCGAATGCCGTGCGCCGCAGCCGCGCAGGTCTTTCCGACACCAAGCGGCCGATCGGCTCGTTCATTTTCCTCGGACCGACAGGCGTCGGAAAAACGGAGCTGGCGCGGGCGCTGGCGGAGTTTCTCTTCGACGATGAAAAGTTGATGATCCGCATCGATATGAGCGAGTACATGGAGAAGCACAGCGTGTCGCGGCTCATCGGCGCGCCTCCCGGCTACGTTGGATATGAGGAGGGTGGTCAGCTCACGGAGCAGGTGAGGCGTCATCCGTATTCGGTTGTATTGTTCGACGAAATTGAGAAGGCGCATCCCGATGTGTTCAATGTGCTGTTGCAGATTCTTGAAGACGGGCGCCTTACAGATGGCAAAGGCCGCACCGTGGACTTCCGAAATACGGTGCTGGTGATGACCAGCAACGTTGGCTCGGCGGCGATCTTTGAATTGTCGAATAAAGATCCGGAGCAGGCGCGAAAAGAAGCGATGGAAGCGTTGCGTGCCTCGTTCCGGCCGGAGTTCATCAACCGGATCGACGAGATCGTGATTTTCAACCCGCTCGGGAAGGAGCAGCTGGAGCGCATCGTGGGCTTTCTGCTGAAGAGCGTGGAGAAGCTGCTTGCGGAGCGGCAGATTACGCTGGAACTGACGCCGGCGGCGCAAGAGTTGTTGCTGCGGGAGGGCTACGATCCGGCGTACGGGGCGCGGCCGCTGCGCAGAACCATTCAGCGGCTGATTCAGGATCCTCTGGCGTTACAGATCCTGCAAGGCACGGTGTTGCCCGGGGATCATGTGCGCGTGGACCGCGATGGGCAGAAAGACGCGATGCGATTCGTGCGCGCGCCATCGAAACGTCCCGCGGCTGCCGCGGGAATCTAATGGATAGAAGCGGAGCGGGCTCGGGCGCTCCGCGTTTCCGCGGAAGAGGTAAGATTTCGAATCGGTCGGACGTATCAAAAGACGAGGCGCACAATGAGAATTATTCGCACAGCTTTTCTGCTGGGAGTCCTCACACTTTTCCTGATGATGGTGGGTCAGTATTTTGGCGGGCGAAATGGGATGACCCTGGGCTTGGGAATTGCGATCTGCACGAATGCGTTCGCATATTTCTTCTCGGACAAAATCGCCTTGCTCTCCAGCGGGGCGCGGCCCGTTTCGCCCGAAGAGTTGCCGAGACTTTATGCAGTGATGGAGCGTCTTGCGGCTAAAGCGAACCTCCCGGTCCCGCAGCTGTACGTGATTCCGGAAGCCGCGCCGAACGCTTTTGCAACTGGCAGAAACCCGAGGCATGCTTCTGTGGCAGTGACCGAAGGTCTGTTGCAGCTCATGAATGATGACGAACTCGAAGGCGTAATCGCTCATGAGCTTTCGCACGTTCGAAACTACGACATTTTGATCAGCTCCATCGCGGCGACGCTTGCGGGAGCCATCACCTGGATCGCACATTGGGGCCCCTGGCTCGGAGGCGGCGACCGCGACGATCGCGACCGGGCTGGCGGCTCGGGCATCCTCGGGCTGCTCCTATTTTTTCTGGCGCCCCTCGCCGCACTGCTGCTGCAACTCGGTCTTTCGCGTCAGCGAGAGTTCTCTGCAGACGAAACGGGGGCACGGATGGTGGGCCAGCCCTATGGCTTGATGAGTGCGCTCCAAAAATTGGGGGCTTATAACCAACGGATACCCACGACCTCGCTTTCCCCGTCGACTTCCGCGCTGTGCATCGTGAAGCCGTTCTTCGGCCGCGGCACCTTGTCCTCTCTGTTCAGCACCCATCCCCCGCTCGAGAAGCGCATCGAGACTCTGCGGGAGATGACTGTGACTCCTCAGCGATAGCGATCTTGTGTCAGGATTCTGCACATTTGCGCTACTCCGCGTGTAATCTTTTCAAAAATCGCCGCAGGCGCGCCATATAGAAGTTGTTTGACACCGGCTAAATGTATGATTCATAAGGAGATAATATTATCCGAGCGAAACGGAGTGTTTGGCGGGCAAAATGCAGAACTCTCGGTGGGGCGTATCGTGGTTTTCGGGAGACTAGGGGACGGGGAATATGAGCTGTAGAGACACCATCCATTTGATTTGTTGGTACTTAGAGGGGCGACTCTCTACGTCTGTCGAAGGCGAGATCAAGCGGCATCTGGAAGGCTGCGCGGATTGCCACTTGGTTCTGGACGCAGCCATCAACACGCTTGACCGGTATTTCACCTCTGAGCGCGCTGCCGGGGCAGATGCGGGTTCCCGCGCCGCATGATTTCTTCCGCGCTATCTAATTGAAAAATATAAGTTTAAGACAATGGGTCGTATTGCGCTTGGCTCTTTCGGCCAGTTGATTCTCCCAAATCCAGCCAGATGATGTTCTAAGAGTACTGACAGCAAATTATACTTTCTTCTAGGAGACCGCGTAATCTTTACTGGTACTAGTACTTATGAAACTTCCTCTTTTCAAGGCCTGATCCATCCCTAATTAATTGATTTTACATGGCTTAAATGAGCGGTGACACGGAGAAACCATTTGGCGAAGCGGATGCTCCCTTCTATGGCACAGGGCGATGAGCCTAAAGGAGAACCGAAGTATATGAGCGAATTTCAAGAATCAGCCAACACGAACACCACCGGGACACCCCGTTGGGTTGGATTGGCAGTAGTGGTGTTGGGCGGCATATCGCTGCTCGGCCTGGGGGTAGGCTTGAGCGCACTGAATCAGGCCAGGAGCGTCGAGCAATCGACACAAGCCACCGTGAAGCAGGCCAATGAGGCGCTGGCCCAGAGGCTGGCGAAGGCTGACGAGATCAACCAGCAAATGCAGAGCGATGTGAAGGTTGTCACCGATAGGCTCAAACTCACTCAAAGCGAACTCATCGCGGCACGCAAGCAGAACAAGAACGCGACCACTGCGGTCGACCAGAAAGTGACCAGCCTAGCGACTTCCGTGAAGGCCGAATTGGCCACCAAAGCGAACGCAGATGACGTGAATAAGCTGAACGGCGACGTCACCGGCGTGAAAACCGACCTGGACGCCACCAAGAACAGCATTCAGATGGCGCGCAGCGAGATGGGCACGCTCATCGCGCGGAACCACGATGAAATCGATCAGCTCCGCCGGATGGGCCAGCGCGATTACTTTGAGTTTACGGTGCAGCGCAAGGGAGGTGCCACGAAGGTCGGCACCATTCAGATCGAACTGAAGGACACCAACACCAGGAAGAACCGTTACACGATCAATGTGCTGGCGGATGACAACAGCTTCGAAAAGAAAGATCGCTCGGTGAACGAGCCGATCTTCTTCTACACCGGCGGGACCCGCGCAGCTATAGAACTGGTGGTCAACAAGGTCACCAAGTCAACCGCCACGGGATACTTGAGCGTACCGAAGGCCGCGGCGGGAGCGGCCTCGGCCAGCATAGCAACGCCTGGGCAGTAAGCGAGTTCTGTAGAAGTTATGCTTCGATTCCTTGGGAGCACAGCAAGATCGGGAGGATTCCAGAGAATCCTCCCTTTTTTGATGATGTTCATCCGGGAATAAAAATTGGCCGTAAGAAGTCTTAGCAAGAGTCTGGACACTGGACTGCCTCTGTGACAAGCTACTGGGCGGCCCGGCGGATCAAAAACCGCAGTGGATTTCTGGAGGGGGAAATCATGAAAGTACGATTTGCAGTAGCAATGGCAGCAACTCTTTTCGCGGGAGCACTCGTGATGGCCGCGGATAGCTCGTTGACCGGCTGGATTTCAGACAGCCAGTGTGGAGTAAAAGGCGCAAACGACAAGGCCGGTGAGTGCACGACCAAGTGCGTCAAGGAGCATGGCGCCAAGTACGTGTTCGTGAACGACGCCGACAAGAAGGTGTACGTTGTCGATGCTCAGGACAAGGTAGCAGCGCATGCCGGCCATCACGTGACCGTAAAGGGCACCGTGGATGGCGATACGCTCAAGCTGAGCAGCGTCGATATGGCGCCTGCAGCCAAGTAATTCTTTGCCGGTTCTTTCGTGACGGGCGTCCCGATCGGGACGCCCGTTTTGTTTTGTGCCGCGAAGTATTTCCGCTACGATGTTGTGCTGCCATGTCGACCCTTCTCATTCACGCCGGCCGTGCGCTAACCCCCATGACAGAAATTAACGACGCGGGCATCCTGATTCGCGAAGACACCATTGAGGCCATCGGGCCGCGCTCGGGGATGACCCTGCCCGCCGGGGCGCAGGAAATTCGCGCAATGGACAAAACAGCCATTCCTGGTTTTATAGACGTGCACATCCACGGAGCCGGCGGCCACGACGTCATGGAGGGAACGGACGCCGCAATCCGCTCCATCACTCGCAAGGTTTCGGAATATGGCACTACGTCCCTTGTCGCCACCACTGTAACGGCCAGTACGGACGAAACTCTACGTGCCGTCGAGGGAATCGCCGGGTACATCTCGCGACAGCACGATACGGATGAACCCCGCGCGGATATCCTGGGAATCCATTTCGAGGGTCCCTTCATCAGCAAAGAGCGCCGCGGAGTTCATCCCTCCGAATGGATTCAGTTGCCGTCGGCGGAGACGCTCAGCCGCTTCCTCAAGGCCGCCGCGGGGAATGCCCGAATTCTGACGATCGCGCCGGAAGTGCTCGGGGCGGCCCCGTGCATTGATGCCGCGCGAGAAGCCGGCCTGGTCGTTTCGATGGGGCATACCGACGCAACTTACGAGCAGGCTCGCGTGGCCATGGCCCGAGGGGCGCGCAGCGCTACTCACCTCTACAACGCGATGCGTCCCTTTTCGCATCGCGATCCGGGCGTCATCGGCGCCGTGCTCACTTCGCCGGAGGTCAATGCGGAGTTGATCGCCGACGGCGTGCACGTCGATGAAGCCGCCATGAAACTGCTTCTCCTCGCCAAGGGAGCCGCGCACGTTACGCTGGTAAGCGACGGCCTCTCCGCGACGGGCATGCCGGACGGAAAGTACACACTCGGCGATCTCGAAGTAACAGTCAGCGGCGGGGTCTGCCGGAATGCCGAAGGAATACTGGCGGGCAGCACGCTGACGCTGGACCGCGCGCTGCGAAATATTGTAGCGCTGGGCGCATCTCTGCCGGACGCCGTGCGAATGCTGACGCTGAACCCCGCTTCCTTGCTTGGAATCGAATTCAAGAAAGGTTCATTGCGTATGGGAGCGGATGCGGATATTTTGCTGCTCGATGAAGGATTGCATGTGGCGGGGATTTGGGCCAGGGGTGTTGCGCTGAATTAGGGATTCAGCGGAATGTTGAGTTCCTTGGCAAGCTGCTGCGCATCGAAGGGGCTGCAGGCAAAAAAGCGTCCGCCGACTTCCAGTGTGGGAACTGTGCGATTGCCGTTGTTGGCCTTGATGACGATCTCTTCCCCCGACGGATCTTTTTCGATATCCACTTCACGAAAATCCACGCCGCGCTCCTTCAAGAAAGATTTCGCGCGGCGGCAATCGGGGCACCAAGTGGTGCTGTACATGGTGATGGGTTCCATCTTTTATAAATACTCTATTCGATTAGATGCCGGCGGCAGAGCGAAGTCCATGAAGCGCCATGCGAGAATCGGCAGGGCTGCTTCAGGAGCTCGCAACGAGAGCGCTGCGCCGCTTGGTTGCAACCTGGATGCGGATCAAAGCGCGCTGGAGCGCAATGTTTGCACGGTCCCAATCGATATTGGGATCGTTCGAGGCCAGGCGCTGCTCGGCACGAGCCAGAGCATCCTTGGCGCGCTGCAGATCGATCTCTTCGGCACGTTCAGCGGTTTCTGCGAGGACCGTTACGCGATCCGAAAGAACCTCGGCAAATCCGCGAACAATTGCGAGATGCGCGGATTCCTTGCCACTGAGATCGTGATAGCTAAGCTCACCGATCCCCAACTCGGTGATGAGAGGCGCATGTCCCGGGAGTACGCCAAGATAGCCCCCCTCCCCCGGCAATTGCACTTCCATGGTTTTCTCGCGGAGCAACTGGCGCTCCGGCGTGACAACTACAAGCTCAATGGCATCAGGAAGCATTTTCGTGATTAGGCGCTCGCCTTCATCTTCTCGGCCTTGGCAAGCGCCTCATCGATCGTGCCGACCATGTAAAACGCCTGTTCCGGAACGTCGTCGTACTTGCCTTCCACGATTTCCTTGAAGCTGCGCACGGTATCTTCGATCTTCACGTATTTTCCTTCGAGGCCGGTGAATTGCGCGGCGACGAACATGGGCTGCGAGAGGAACTTTTCGATCTTCCGGGCGCGCGCCACGGTGCGCTTGTCTTCGTCGGAAAGTTCTTCGATACCAAGAATGGCGATGATGTCCTGGAGGTCCTTGTAGCGCTGCAGAATTGATTTCACGCCGCGTGCCACGGCATAGTGCTCCGCGCCGACGATGCGCGGATCCAGAATCCGCGAGGAGCTGGCCAGCGGATCGACGGCGGGATAGATGCCGCGCTCGACGATTTGGCGGCTGAGGTTGGTGGTGGCGTCCAGGTGTGCGAAAGTCGCAGCCGGGGCTGGATCCGTGTAATCGTCAGCGGGCACATAAATGGCCTGCACCGACGTGATGGATCCGGACTTCGTCGAAGTGATGCGCTCCTGGAGTTCGCCGATTTCGGTATTGAGGTTCGGCTGGTAGCCGACGGCGGAGGGCATGCGGCCGAGAAGCGCGGAAACTTCCGAGCCCGCCTGCACGAAACGGAAAATGTTATCGATGAAGAGGAGCACGTCGAGGTGCTCCTGGTCGCGGAAATATTCCGCGACCGTGAGACCGGTGAGGCCCACGCGCAGACGCGAGCCGGGCGGCTCGGTCATTTGGCCGTAGATCAGCGCCGCGCGCGACTTCTCCGAATTACCGGGGACGATAACGCCGCCCTCGGACATTTCCAGCCACAGGTCGTTGCCTTCGCGAGTGCGCTCGCCCACGCCCGCGAACACGGATACGCCGCCGTGCTTCATCGCGACGTTGTGAATGAGCTCCATGATGAGAACGGTCTTGCCGACACCCGCGCCGCCGAAAAGTCCGATCTTGCCGCCCTTCAAATAAGGTTCGATGAGATCGACGACCTTAATTCCCGTCTCAAACATCTCGAGCGCCGTGGACTGATCCTCGAGCGACGGCGCCGGGCGATGAATCGGGTAGTGAGTATCACTGACGATGGGGCCAAGCTGATCGACGGGTTTTCCAAGAACATTCATTACGCGGCCAAGAGTTGCCCGGCCCACGGGAACTTCAATCCCTTTTCCGAGATCGTAGGCCTCCATGCCGCGCACCATGCCCTCGACGGGCTCCATCGCGATGGCGCGGACGCGGCCTTCGCCAAGGTGCTGCTGGACTTCCGCCGTGACGTCGAGTGGTTCCGGTATCGAGAATCCTTCGCTGGTGATGCGCACGGCGTTATAAATCGCCGGAAGGTGCCCCTCCTCGAATTGAATATCCATGACAGGTCCGATGACCTGTACGACGTGCCCCACGCCCGCGTATTTCTCTGCCATGCTGCTTTCTCCTAAGCGCCGTAAGAAGCGCCGCTGACAATTTCGATAATTTCTTTGGTGATCGCCGCCTGTCGCACCTTGTTCATGTGTAACGTTAGAGCTTCAATGACGTCGCCGGCGTTCTTGGTGGCCGATTCCATCGCGGTCATGCGCGCGGCGTGCTCCGCAGCGGAAGATTCGAGCATCGCGCGGAGCAATTGAGTTTCGATGTAGCGCGGGAGCAACTTGCCGAGGAGCTGCTCCTCGGGCTGTTCGTAGATGTAATCTATCTGCGAACTTTCTTTTTCGGCAGCGGATTCTTCGTCCGCACGAATGGCCTCGACCGGCAGAAGCTTGGTGACCACCAGATTCGGCGTCATCACCGTCTTGAATTCGCTGAAGACAATGTAGACCGAATCGATCTCTTCCTTCGCATAAAGATCCGTAACGAGCAAGGCGATCTCCCTCGCGGTCGCAAAGTCGACGCGCGCGAGGACGTTCACATATTCCGCAATGATGTTAAATCCCGCCTTTTTCAGCGAGTCGCGGCCCTTCTTGCCGACGGGAATAGTTGAAAGTTTCTTGCCCTTGTTGGCGCGGAAGAAATCGTGAGCCTTGCGCAGAATATTGGCATTGAAAGCGCCGGCCAGGCCGCGCTCTCCCGTCAGGACGATGGCGAGAATTCTTTCTTCCGGTCGGTGCGCCAACAGCGGGTGCTGGGGCTCATCGATGCGCGCCATGATGGAACGCAGCATACGCGCGAGTTCTCTGGCGTACGGACGTGCCGCGATCGCCGCTTCCTGAGCGCGCCGCAGCCGGGCCGCGGCGACGAATTTCATCGCGCGGGTGATTTGCTGGGTGTTCTTCACCGAGCGGATGCGGCGCCGGAAATCGAGAAGTGTGGCCATCGTTATTCGTTAAGCGCCGATGCTCACCTCGCAGCCGCGGCAACCGCAGCACTGAATCGTTCCTTGAAAGCATCGACGGCGGTTTTCACTTCAGCCTTGATGGCGTCGTCGAGAGCCTTTTTCGCCGCGATGTTCTTCAAGATCGAGGGATAGTTGGTTTCGACGAACTGCAGGAACTCGCGCTCAAAGCGGCGAACTTCCGGGACCGGCACCGCGTCCAGCATGCCACTCGTCGCAACGTAAAGACTGAGCACCTGCTTTTCCACCGGCAGCGGCACATACTGATCCTGCTTCAGGATTTCCGTGAGCCGCTGGCCGCGGGCGAGCTGGCCCTGCGTCACCTTGTCGAGTTGATCGGACCCAAACTGCGCGAAGGCCGCGAGTTCGCGATACTGCGCCATATCGAGACGCAGCGAACCAGCCACCTGGCGCATGGCTTTGATCTGCGCGTTGCCGCCGACGCGGCTGACGGAGATACCGACGTTTATCGCGGGACGAATGCCGGCGTTGAACAGGTCGGCTTCGAGATAAATCTGGCCGTCGGTAATCGAGATCACGTTTGTCGGAATGTAGGCGGAGACGTCGCCGGCCTGCGTTTCGATTACCGGCAGCGAGGTCAGCGAGCCACCGCCGAGCTTGTCATTCAACTTTGCGGCGCGTTCCAGCAGGCGGGAGTGAAGATAGAAAACGTCGCCGGGGAACGCTTCGCGACCCGGAGGGCGGCGGAGCAGCAACGAAATTTCGCGGTAGGCCTGCGCGTGCTTGGAAAGATCGTCGTAAAACGTGACGGCATGCCGCTTGGTATCGCGAAAAAATTCGCCCATGGCGCACGCGGCGTAAGGAGCGATGTACTGAAGCGAAGCCGGTTCTGCGGCGGAGGAGGTAACGACAATGGTGTAGTCCATCGCCCCGGCGTCGGTAAGCGTCTTCACGACCTGCGCGATCGTCGAGCGCTTCTGCCCGATACCGCAATAAATGCAAATTATGTCACCGCCCTTTTGATTGATGATGGTGTCGAGAATAACGGCGGTTTTTCCGGTCTGGCGGTCTCCGATGATCAGCTCGCGCTGTCCGCGGCCGATCGGAATCATGCTGTCGATCGCCTTGATACCCGTCTGGAGCGGCTCGCGGACCGGCTGGCGATCAAGCACCCCCGGCGCGATGCGCTCGAGCGCGTTGCGCTGCTTCGTAGCGATGGGGCCCTTGCCGTCAACCGGCTGGCCCAGCGGATTGACCACGCGGCCAACGAGCGCTTCGCCGACCGGCACGGACATAATCGTGTTCGTGCGCTTGACGACGTCGCCTTCCTTCAGCTCCTGCGATTCGCCGAGGAGCACCACACCGACTTCTTCTTCTTCAAGGTTGAGCGCGATGCCGAAAACGTTATGCGGGAAGGCAAGCATCTCGCCGGCCATCACCTTTTCGAGGCCATGAACGCGCGCAATGCCGTCGCCCACGCTGATGACCGCGCCGACTTCGTCGACCGAAACGGTCTGCTCGTAGTTTTCAATCTGCTCGCGCAGAATCTTGCTGATTTCGTCCGCTCTAATATTCGCCATGCCTGCTCCGTCGCTGAACCGTGGAATCTTTCGTGAAGGACGCGCTAAAGCGCGCCCCTGCAAAATCTTGCTTACTCGGCCGCCAGGCGCGCGCGCATCTGGTTCAACCGGCTGCGCAACGAGCCATCGTAAATCGTGTCCCCGATTCGCACGACCGCGCCGCCCAATAACGCCGGGTCAAGCGCGTACTTTGTTTCAATCTTCTTGCCCGTCAGCCGCGCCAGCGTTGCCGCTATCTCTTTCTTTTGCCCCGCGCTCAATTCGATGGTGGAAGAAACCTCCGCTTCGGCAACCCCCTGCCGCCGCCGAATGACCTGATGAAACGCGGCGATAACCTCCGGAATCAGCTGCGTGCGCCGGTGGTCGACGATCACAAAGAGAAAATTGCGGATGATTTTGCTCGCGCCCAGCCGGGCCATGATTTTCTCGATGACGGCATGCTTGGCTTCAACGCTAACCGCTGGGCTTGCCAGAAACGTGCGCAGTTCGGCGGATTCCGTGTACGCCGCGCCAAAATCGTGGAGCTGCTTGGCGGCTGGCTCGGCGGCGCCTTGAGCCAGGGCGATGTCCGCCATGGCATTCGCGTACTGGAGGCTCGCGGATTTCAATTCGGACTCCCTTCCAAGCTTTTCACGAAGTTGCTGATGAGCGATTCCTGCGCCTTTGGAGTGAGCTGCTTGGCGAGCAGTGTTTCCGCGCCATCGACCGCGAGGTTTGCGGCCAGCGTTTTCAGTTCCAGGCGCGCGGCGCGTTCCGCCGCTTCGATTTCAGCCTTTGCGGCGGCGGCGATTTTCTGCGCATCGGTCAGCGTGGCGGCGCGGAGGCGCTCCACTTCGGCAGCGGATTCCCGTTCGGCGGAGGCGCGGAGTTCCGCGACTTCCTTCTGGAGATTCGCGAGCCTGGTCTCCGCTTCGCGAAGCTGCGAGTCGGCGGCGGCCTTCGCGTTGGTGGCATTTGTGATCGCCGAACTGATGGCTTCCGCTTTCTTTCGAAATACCGGCGGAAGCTTTTTGCCGAAGACCCAAACGATCACGGCCGCAACGATGGCAAAGTTGATCCACTTGAAGATTTCTGTCGCGCGCTCGGCGGCCGCGTTGCCGCTTTTTTCCTCTGCGGCATGCATGCTGACGGCTGCGAAGAGCAAAGCAAATAGAATACCCGCGGCAAAGAAAACACGGCGATTCCGCGTCATCGAGCTTCTCTCGCGGGTGCGCCAGGACGCGGTGGAGTTTGCAGGACGCGGCGTGCGATTTCGGCGGAAAGTTGCGCGACGGTAGCTTCGAGGTCGCGGCGAGCAGCGGCAAGTTCAGCCGCGATGCGCACTTTCGCGGCGCTGACTTCGCCTGCGGCTTTCGTGCGCGCATTCTTGATCTGCGCGGCGCGTTCCTCCAGGAGTTTCTTTCGAGCGGCCTCCTGCTCGGCATACAACTGACCGCGCGCTTGCTTGAGGGCTTCCTGATACTGCTTGACCTTCTCGGCAGCCGCAGCTTGCGCCGTCTCCGCAGCCTTTTGCGCCCCGACTGTGCGCGCATCGCGCTCGGCCATCACCTGAAGCAAGGGCTTGAAGAAAAGTGCCCGTAAGATGAAGTAAAAAAAGAGGATAATCAGGACTGTGGGCACAGCCTGAAGGAAGAGTTCGCCTAATTGGTGAACAATCAGTGGCATCGAAATTGGATCGCCTAAACTCTGTCAAGTGTGGCCGCCAACCGGCCACCACAGGTTGGCAGCCGCGCTCCAACCCCGTAGGAGCGCACGGTGGGCTTAACGCTGCCGTCTCGAAACAGTATTTTATAGCATCCGCAGCGGCTTCCGTCAACGCAAGCCCCAGCGGCCCCCCAGCGGCATGCAGGAGAATACCTCGGTCAACCGCCCAAACGGTGGTTCTGATCGATTCCGCCTTCCAAGTATCGAGTCGGCGTTGTTCCAAGCTGTTTGCGAAACATAGCTATAAATGCGCTTGGACTGTTATATCCAGCCTCGAGGGCGGCTGCCGTCACTTTTTCCCCTGAGGCAAGCAACTGTAAAGCATGCAACAGACGAAGCTGCTGTCGCCACTTGCCGAAATTCATTCTTGTTTCCTCAAGGAATACGCGTTGAATCGTTCTCTTACTTGCGCCGCAGTCCTCGCACAGTTTTTCCAGCGTTCTCTGGTCCGCGGGATCGGCAAGCAAAGTTCTTACGACTCGCATCGCCCGGGAGTCTGCCGGATGCGGCAGCTGCAGCGGGACGGAATCAACGGACTTTAATTGATCGACAATGATTCCGACAATGCGTCTCTCCCCCGCAGTTCTCCTGTTCAACCTCTTGAACTTGCACGCATGCAGAATCAGCTCCCTTAGGAGCGACGATACATTCATGACGAGACATTTCCCGCGAAACGCTCGACAGAGCTTCGGCAGGAAGTAGAGAGTTCGCATCGAAACCTGCCCCGACATGGCCACCGAGTGCGGTGTATTGGCGGGAATCCAGACCGCGCGCAGTGGCGGCACCACCCAAACGCCCTGCTTTGTGTGCAGGGTCATCACGCCTTTCGACGCGAAGAGCAGTTGGTCCTCCGGATGGGAGTGCTCCGGGATCACGTCACCGTCTTTGAGGTCGGCGGATACGCTCGCAATTTCCGCGAGCGGACGACCGTTTAAACCGAACAGCACACTGTGACACTTGTGCGACATTTCTTGTCACAATAGCGAGAGAAATTGTTGCCGGCAAGTGCTATTCCTGAAGACCGATGGGCCGTTCGCAAGGCTCCTCGGGAGGTGGATGATGCTGGCCTCAGGGAAGATGGTTGGCTTTGTTCCCACGAAGGATTACGACAAGGCACGAGCCTTCTATGAAGGTAAACTGGAATTCGAATTTGTGAGCCTCGATCAATACGCGCTGGTGATGAGCGTCGGCGGGCATCGCATTCGAATTGCAAAGGTCCCGAATTTCACGCCGTTGCAAGGCACGATCCTGGGATGGGAAGTCAAGAACATTGAAACGGTCGTCATTTGGCTTCGGGATCGCGGTGTCCCCTCGGAAAAATATCCCTTTGTGCAAGACCGCGAACTTGGAATTTGGACAACGCCCAATGGTGACAAGGTGGCATGGTTCAAAGATCCGGATGGCAATGTCCTTTCCGTAAGCCAGCATCAATCGTGAAAAGAATATGCTGTGAACGAGAATTGCCAAAAGAGTTCCAGACCGGGTGCCTGTTTGCACTAGCCCCTCGGCGGGCCAGGATATCGGATACTGGCTCACTACCCGCGGGATCTGAGAAAGATCACTAGCTCGTTTTACTGACGAATTTGCGCCGGGATAGGTATGTCGTAGACGTAGCGGATGTCGAGAGGTGTGTTGTTGCGGCCGGTGGTCATGTGCAGCGTTTCGTACAGTTGCCGGCCATCAGAAGAGAGTTCGAACGTGCGGCTCGCCTTTCCGCCGCGAGGGTCTTTTTCGTCCGTGACCAGGCGCTTGCCGTCAAACTTGGCGGCAATTTCCTGATAGTTTTCATCCTTGGATTTCTTTAATTTTCGCCCGTCGGTCATGAACGCCCGTTTGCGGTCCCGGTCATCCACCAGATCGACTTCGGCGCCCGTCATCGAGAACGTAATCGTTTTCGCCGGCGTGAAGAGTTCGTGCATTTTCTGCCGCTCTTCATCGTTTTCTCCGCCGCCACGGCGACCGCCGTAGCCTCCGCCTCGGCCTCCCCCGCCGGGCCAGCCGCCGCCTATGCGGCCACGTCCGCCTCCGTTGCCGCCGCCATTCGAGCCTCTGGAATCTTGCCTCCTCTTGCTCGGGTCGTCGCTATCGTCCGGGTTGAACTTCCAGGCGCCAAGAATGGTAGTGCGCGGCGCGGCCAGCGGTGCCGGATTCGGAGCATTCGCCGCATTTGCGGGGGCAGGCTGCGAGGGTGCCGCCGTTATAGGCCCCGATGGAGCCTGCGCATGCGCCGCCTCAGCGGCCAGTAGGCCAATCGCCGCAAACCCTGTCAAGACTGTCAGATTGAAAACATAGACGGCTTTCATGTTCAATTCCGAATTCGTAGAAGTGTCCCCTTTATGAATTCCCTCCAAGAGAGGAAAGAGTTCCCTCCGTGAGATGCCGGAGACTCCCGATTTGATTGGCTGAACTTTGCCGAAATCGCAGTATCCTGTTTGACGAGAAAGCGTCGCTCCCGCGGCTCCACGGAAAAATGTGCCTTCCCGGCATTCCGTCTGATTCTCGCGTACGAACCCGTTTTAGAGGATGCCTGCTCGGCGGCGCCCACGGGGACGGCGCTCGCTCGCCCGTCCCAATGAATTTATTTCAAAATCCGAAATAACTCGGTTACTCGCGGAAGAAGAGCGAGGGCGCCGAGTTCACGAAAGCGCGCGGCACGCTGGCGGTAACCGTGTTCGCGCGGCGCGATAATCGCCATGAACGGGACGTTTGCGTCGCGCGCGGCAAGCGCGTCGTCAATGTTGTCGCCCAGATAGAGAGCCGTCGACGGATCGCGCTTGCCGAGAATCTTGTGCAGGCCTTCGGGATGCGGTTTTTTCTTTGCGTCGTCCATGGTGACGATGGTGCGGAAATATTTCGTGGCTGGCCAGCGTTCGAACGTGAAGGAAAATTCCTGGCGCGTGCGTCCGGTGAAGAGATTCAGTTCGAAATTCCGCGCCCATTTTTCAATCTGCCGCGGTGTGACCATCAGTTTTTCGTTTCGAACGTTCCCGGGCTCGCCGTCGCTGCCCCAATAAAATCTTTCGAACGCCGCGCGCGCTTGTTCGTACGAAGTGGGGTGCCCGAGCGCACTTACCCACGCGGAAACCATGCCCCAGTCGTCGTTAAAACCGGGCTTGCTCTTCCAGCGATGCAACTCGGCATACGTGACGCGCTTGCCGGTAATATAGCGCACCGTCTCCAGCGCCGAGCGCCAGTAAGTCCCGCGCACATCCACAAGCACTCCGTCCACATCGAAGATCAGGATTTGCGGCCGCGGCGTCTTTTTCATTGTGTCCCGAGGTTCACCTGGAATTGTGAGTTTTCCCGTCAACGCGAAAGGAATGCACGCGCGGGCCCGAGAAAAATGCAAAAATCAGGATATCACGAGGGCCGAACTGGAAAATTCCATGAGGAAGGAAATAAAGGAATCTCAGCGGGTCTGCGAGAAAATAAGAAACCGCACCCCGCTTGCGAACAAACGTTTTGCTCGTCCGTCATTCAGGGTGCGGCGGGGGTTAAGATTTCTGCTCCTGGTTTAGGCGAATTCCGTCGCGCCCGCGGATCGCTCCGCCTCAATAACTCAGCTCTCGCTGCGCGACAATGTGATACGGGTACGCCTGGTTAATAGCCTGTATCCAGCAACTGTCGTATTGAAAGGTGGCGTTGCCACCGCCGTTCCAGCCGAAAAATGGTTTGCCCGGCGGATTGTTAGCGCCCAAAGCAATGCGGGTGGGGTACGCAGGATAGGCGCCCGGGCCGCTAGCACCAGGATTGCCAGTGTATAGATTCGCGGCGAATATTGCGCCGTTCAATGTGGCGTTGCCTCCGCCATTTTTCACGACCGCGCCCTCCCCAATCACAAGGATGAGCCCGTTCCAGCTGAAATCTCCACTCATGGTCAATTGACCGGTGACCAGCAGCACCCCTGATCCCGAGCCGCTGATCGAAAGGTCGCCATTGACGACGTTAACCACGGGAGAGCTAGGCGTTCCCAAGTTAGTGGGGACGGTGCCGTTGGGATAGACGTTGGGGCCGGCAGCAGTGATGATCATGTTGGCAAACGTCGTCAACCCGTCCACGGTGGTCAAGTTGACGGAGTCGGTGCTCAGCGTGGAATAAGTGTTTGCGATCGCCGGGAAAGCTGGATAAGGAGTAGCCGAAGTATATTGGTTTGAGCGATTGGGGGGCCCTTGCACGGCGGACGTTAAGGTGCTCACGGCCGGGTCGTCAAAGGAACCCAAAGCGGGCTGGTTAACGGGTGCGGGACACGCTACTCCATTGATTGCCCCACCAGCATGAACGTTGGTGTCAGCGCCACTAACGTTGAAAGCGTTGGAGTTTGGCGGATTAAAGCTCGGGTTCGAGCCATCAAACACGAACGCTCCGGGTACGGTCGGGAAAGCGTTTTGGGCGACTTCGTATTGCATCATGCGGCGTGAGCCACCAGAGGTTACCGCCAACCCGGTCAATTCATAGACAGGCATATAATTCGCGTTGGCCGCGTTGCAGCTCCCGAGTGTAGTGGTAACTTCATGTGTCCCGGTCCAGCAAACACGATTCCCGTTCATCGTGCCGTCGACGGAGGTGACTTGGATGCAGCCTGTGTCGGACTTATTGATCTTCTCCATGACCCGTACCCACTTCCACTGGAGCTTCGGGGAGGCCGCGTAGCTCGTACTCGCCGTGGGGGAAACGGGTACCCACCAGGTCCCTATGGGTGCCGTGCCCGCGCAGCTAAGTTCCTTGGCTAGCTGGTTGTCGGGATAATTGCTGTGCGCAAAGTCCCAGGGAGCGACGGTTTCGCTGCCCAGGGGGTTGATGACGTAAAGTATCCCGCTGGGCGCGCCTGCCAGCGTGTTCCCAAGCGTCGTGGGCAGGAGCAAGCTGTCCGTTGCGCCCGCTCGCAGCCGGTCGCGTATCTCTTCAATGCCCGCCTTGGCCGCGAAGTAAGCGGTTTGTTCATCGCGGAAATTCGCGCTGACATTGGTTTCGGTGTTAGACATTAAGATCATGCCCATACCGACGGCAGTAATCAGCAGCAACACTAGCAAGGCGATGACCAGGGCAACTCCTCGTTCTGTGCCGCCGGCCCTTTTTCTGTAGAGTACCATCACGGTCTTTCTCCTATTGGCAGGACGTCGCCTGGCCTGTGGTGGCCATCGAGCAATTATTGATGGAGACTTCCCCTTCGAAGTTCGTTTCGATGGCCTGGTTTGTTTTGCGATCGATGACGGTGTTGTTACGAATTGTCAGGCTGATCTTGATGGTTTTGATCGACGCAAGGGTCACAGGATCGTTGCTGATATCGATGGGCAGCGATGTATTCGGGATTTGAGTTCCGTCCGCTTTGAAATAGGTAAAAATCGGGTCGCTGAGTACATCATTGACTTCAGTTCCCCAGTTTTGCGGCTGGCTTAAGAGCGGATTCGCGGAGATCTTATCCACCTGACTGCGCTGGAGGCACAGTTCGCACCCGCCGGAGCCATTAATCTTGTAAATAATGCTCTGCACTACGCCATTGCCAATCATGTCGCCTTCGAATTGGACGGCGTTCGCGCCGATGCTTACCAAGCCGATCGCCAATCGGTTGTCAAAGATATATGGGTTGGCCAAGGGATAAGTGGTCTGAGGAGACACGATTGCAGGCGACCACGAAGGGCCTGTTGTGGTATCCACGAGCCGCGAACTGGGATACCCGATCTGGTTGATGTCGCGAAAGAACTGGTCGACGAAGTCCCGCGCCTCCTGGAAATTGTCGAGCTTCACTTGCTCGCTATACCCGCGCTGCTGCGCCTCGTTCATCTGCGAGAGGATGCCCGCGGAGATGACTCCCATAATCGCCACCACCAGCATCATTTCGATGAGCGAAAACCCGTGCTGTAGACGGCGAGCCAGATTCCGGGTCTTCATGTCAATCCCCCTGCCCGATCATCGAGCGAATCGTTACCGAAGGAGAGAACAGCACGAGATTATTGTTCGAGCCTCTCAACTTCGCCGAAACCGTCACCAACTCGGCATACGGCGAGGGCGTCTTGATATTCCACCGGACGTCATAAGTGGATTGCCTGCCGCCGCTGCCGCAAGCGGTATAAAGCATGTAATAGCCCGCAGGGTCGCCGGAGCTGCCCGCGGTTTGGGAGAAGTCGATGTCACCGCTGGATAGCAGCGTCCCGCCGGACCCCGTCGCCGATCCCGAGGCAGTGATCGTCGTTGACGCACCCGTACAGTCTGAGAGCGTCGGTGTCGGCGCTCCCGGGGGCACGCTCAATATTTTTTCCATGAGCATCTGCGCGATGACTGTCGAGTTGCTCTGCTGGCGGTTCTTCGAGTTCGTTCCAATCGCCAGGGGAATTAAAGCCGCCATTGCCAGGACCCCGACCATCAGGACCACGCAGGCGATCATCATTTCGATCAGGGACATTCCACGCTGGCTCGTTTGTGATGCTCGCATCATGTGCCTATTCCGCCTCGTTAATTCCATTGCGAACCATTCCAGTTCACAACTTTGGTCCTTCCGGCCTTGGTCACAACCACCGCCGCCCAACCCGCGCCGCCAACCCGGGTATCCGTGAGGTAGTGAACGAAATACGTCGCCGCCGGGGTGTTGCAAGTCGGAGGGCTAGTGTAATCACAAGGAAAACCTCTGGGCGTGAAAGCAATGGTTCTGGTGTTGTCGAACGAAGCGCCTCCGATTACGGTGTCTCCCGCGAGGACGTAGGGACCGGGTTGTCCGCCGCTTCCGCTGGGAGCGCCCGCCGCCAGCACCACCGTCCCGCTTAACTCGGTTAGCGGCTCGGTCAAAGTAACTCCATTCACCGTGACACTAGAACTCCATGAGCCATCACCGTTAAGGTCTATGTAAGCGATCTGTTTCCCACCAAGGACCGCGTACCGGATGGCGTAAACGGGTGGAATTTGAGGATTGTTCTTCGCGGCCATGATTCTCGCCTGCTGCATGAGTCCGGCCAGATCCCCCGCCGAGGCGCGCAACCGTATGTTGGAAACGGCTAATAGGACGTTCGGAACGGCGATCGCTGCCACAACCATCACCACGAACAAAACGATCAAGATTTCAATCAGGCTGAATCCGCCCGTGCGACCGCGCCGCGGGTAGTTTCTCTTGGGCTCAATTCTCATTCTCGTCTCCAACTCCCTTGTAATCGTTTACGGAACGGGCCTCTCAGGGCACACGCCAGAATGCACTTTCAGAATGAGACTCGCATTTTGGACGCCACGCCTACCCTCACTGTAAATCATTTTGTTGCAGTAACTTACGGTATTTCAGCATCTGGCTTCCGTTTCGAGAAAAAACAGCGTGGGTAGAAACGTAACAAGTTGGGGGAACGCCGGTGGAATTCTAAGCTATCGATAGTCGCCATTTTGACTACTTCGCAGAGCACTCTTCTCGTTCCCCCAGGGGCCGGGCACGTAATTCAGTTTGGTCTTTCCGGTCTTCTTTCTTGGTTTCCGAGTTCTGCGAACGGGCAAAGTACTCTTCGATCGAACAAACAGCGGAGAGTAAGTCATTAAGCGTCGCGAGACGCGCTTCTCGCGAACACGTTGCCCGGCGGGTCAACGAGGATGGCACATTGCCTTGTCCATGGCCCTTCACTCTTTGAACATCTCGCGGCGAGTCACGCACGCCTCGTGGCTCCTCCGGCGTATCCTTAACTTAGCGGATAGTCCTTGGACCGCATTCAGGAAAGAACCAGGCGCCGAGGCAAAGTTTATGTCGCTGAAAATTATGGTTGTCGACGACGAACCGCTGAGCCTGAAACTCATCAGGTCTCTGGCCGCCCCTTGCGGTCATACGGTGTTAACGTTTGACGACAGCCAGGAAGCTGGGCAACGAGCGGAGACACAGCGGTTCGATGTGACCTTCGTGGGCATGCGCATGCCGCAACTGGACGGACTCAAGCTGGCCCGCCGAATTAGGAACTCGCAGCTCAACCGTGAGGCCACCATCGTGATGCTCAGCGCCACGGACGACATTGGGAGCTTGCGGAAGGCTTTCGGCGAAGGCGCCGACTTCGTCCTCACCAAGCCCGTGACCGCGAGCCGCCTCCGCCCGATGCTCGCCGCTATGGACTCCTCCGGGTGGAAAGGCAGAAGGCACGCGGCCCGTTTACCCCTGTTTACGGAGGTCGTCTGTACGTGGGATGACCGGCAGTTTCCCTTGCGCAGCATGAATATCAGCGAAAGCGGCATGCTGCTGCAACCCTTGGTGGATGCAGAGGTGGGCCAGGAAATTGGATTGGAGTTCAAGATCGCGGAGGTTCGTGCCTCGCTGAATGTGCTTGCCCGGATCGTACGCAAAGAGAGGAACGAGCGCGTAGGAATAGCGTTCATCGGCCTCGCGCCGGAAGATCACAACGCGATTCAGCTTTACGTCATGGGACGCCTGCAGGAACACACGCCGCCACGAGACTTCTCGAACGTCGGAATGCGCAGGTTATTCAATCCCTAGCCCGAGTTTACCGCGCTCGCCTGATTTGATTTAATCCCCGCAACAGGCCTAGGTCCTTCCGCGCCCCATTTGGACTGGGCCGCAGGCCCAGCTCGCCTCAGCCCACGTAGCCCGTTTTGTGTATGACCTAATTCATTTATGGCAGTGTTGTTGGCGCTCAGTCGGAAAATGTGCCTAATATGGAACTGTTACACCAGTATTTGCGGATATTTTGCCATTGACATACAAGCAGTAGTGTGTAGTATGACCTAACATAATGCCAAGCCTCACCAAGAAGATCATTCGCGGCAAACCCTACTACTACTTGCGCGAATGCCAGCGGGTCGAGGGTAAGCCCAAGATTGTTTCCACCATTTACCTGGGCCCCCCGCAAAGCATCCTGGATCGTCTGATGCGCCCCGAACCGGCTCAGCTGGCCATCTATGAATTCGGCGCCTCCGCAGCCGTGTGGGATATGGCTCAGGCCATCGATCTGCTCGCCACCATTGATCGGCACGTGCCCAAACGGGCTTCCCAGGGACCCTCGGTCGGTCAGTACCTGCTGATGGCCGCCTTCAACCGCTGCATCGCCCCCTGCAGCAAGGCCCAGATTGCCGATTGGTACCAGAAAACTGCGCTGCGGCGCCTGCTGCCCCTGTCTTCCGGGCAACTCACCAGTCAGCGGTTTTGGGACAACATGGCGCGCATCGGCGGCAAACACATCACCGCCATTGAACAGGACATCACCAGCACGGTAGTTTCGCGTTTCGGTCTGGATCTGCATTGTCTTCTCTTTGACGCCACGAACTTCTTCACCTTCTTGGACAGCTTCAACGCACGAGCCAAGCTACCGCAGAGAGGCCATAGCAAGGAGGGGCGAGATAATCTTCGGATTCTGGGCCTGGCCCTCCTGGTTACCTCCGATGGCGAGATTCCCCTGTTTCATCACACCTATGCGGGGAATCAGCACGACTCGGTGACTTTCCAGAGCGTCGCCGAGGAACTGTTGGAACGGTGCCGTTCTCTGGCCCAGGGGGCTTGCGACATCACCCTGGTTTTCGACAAAGGCAACAACTCCGCGGAAAACCTGGAGTGGGTCGGGAACAGCCCCTTTCACTTCGTGGGCTCCTTAGTTCCTACCCAGCACAAGGATCTGCTGCGCATCTCGCGGAAGGCGATGCGCAGGCTCGATCCCACGCAGTTGCCTGCGGTTTGGTCCTACCGGACCCGCAAAGTGGTCTTCGGAATCGAGCGCACCATCCTCTGCACCTTCAACCAAAAGCTCTTCGACTCCCAGACGCAGACCCTTTCCCGCGAGATCGTCAAGCGTAAACGGAGATTACAGGAACTCAGGACTCGCCTGGAAAATCGCCGCCCCGATTCCCCAGGGAAAGTGCCCACCGTCGAGGGAGTTCAGAAGAACGTGAAGGTGATTCTGCGAGGCCGCCACATGGCGGATCTGTTTGCTGCTCAGGTACGCCAGAATCGCGCGGGCCTGCCGCGACTCTCTTTCCGCTTTCGGGATAAGGCCTATCAGCATCTGCGCTCGACACTACTGGGCAAGACCCTGCTTTTCACCGACCGAACCGACTGGTCCGATGAGCAGATCGTTCTTGCCTACCGCGCCCAACACCACGTCGAGGCTGACTTTCGACGTTTGAAGGATCCACACTATCTGACCTTCCGTCCCGCTTTCCACTGGACGGACCAGAAGCTCAGGGTTCACGCTTTTTACTGCGTGCTCGCCCTGCTGATGCTGAACCTGTTGCGGCGCAAGCTCGCACAGGCAGGCATCCCGCTAAGCATTGCCAAGATGATGGATTCGCTTACCGATATTCACGAGGTGACGCTCCTCTACCCCGGAGCATCTGGCTCCCAGAAGCCTTTTGTTCGAACCGTCCTGGCTGACATGGACCCAACCCAGCGCCAACTCGTCAAGACTCTCGGCCTGGAGCGCTATCGCAGCCCGTAGGTCATACAACCCTACATAGACCGCGACCGCGCCAGTAGCGGCTTAGATTCGTATTCGCTTTCTGGGGGCGGTAAACTCGGGCTAGGACTGAACTTCTAAAGTCCCACAGCTTCCAGAACTTTGGACCCTCACCGGGCAAGCTCCGGATTCCCGCGACCGAATTGCAGCCGCTTGAACGATAAATTCGCTAATCGGATTTCGCTAACAAATGAAATCTTCCTGACTCCTCAAATGTCCGTTCTTGCGAAATGGGCAGTTCACTCCAAATTGACCCACGGCCCGCGAGCACAGTTTGTTGTTGCCTCTTTCGGGGGCTTGCTACAATTGCCGTGTTAGAGTTGGCGCAGAACGGGACACATTTTGGGAACGGCGCCCGCAGCAAGATTATTTCCCTGCGAACTTATCACGAGTGGCCGGTCGGTAAGCGCGCCATCAGCGTCTGCGGACGCCGGCCCCGACCGGGTCGGGGCCGCTTTAAACGAGGAGAGAAGTATGGCTGGATATGGCGGAGTCGATTACATCGATTTTGATTCGCAACTGAACGACGAAGAAAAACTGGTACGGCAGACGGCGCGGCAATTCGTCGAAAACGAAATCATCCCGATCATTGAAAAACAAAACCGTGAGGGCGTTTTCCCGAAGCATCTCGTGCCGCAGCTTGGCGAGCTGGGATTTTTTGGCGCGAATCTGCATGGATACGGTTGCGCGGGAATGTCCAACGTCGCGTATGGATTGATGACGCAGGAATTGGAGCGCGGGGATTCCGGATTGCGCAGTTTTGTTTCGGTGCAGGGCGCGCTGGTGATGTATCCGATTTATTCGTATGGCAGCGACGCGCAGAAGAACAAGTGGCTGCCGCTTTTGCAGCAGGGCAAAGCCATCGGATGCTTTGGCTTGACCGAACCGCAGTTTGGATCGAATCCGGGCGGAATGCTGACGCGCGCGGTGAAGAAGGGCAACAAGTACATCTTGAACGGCGAAAAGATGTGGATTACGAGCGGGTCGATCGCGGACGTGGCGGTGGTGTGGGCCAAGACCGAGGACGA
>Ga0137409_10000714_pt1 | contig 36502 bp, 27 predicted proteins | sample CZODoug1_16funga_FD_122059 | JGI IMG/M metagenome (GOLD analysis project Ga0137409, IMG submission 122059) | Vadose zone soil fungal communities from Angelo Coast Range Reserve, California, USA - CZODoug1_16fungal (Hybrid Assembly) | ecosystem: Environmental > Terrestrial > Soil > Vadose zone... | reverse complement strand
GCGATTGACTGGAGTGCCGCTGGCGTGCCGGGAGGGATTCCAAGCGGCTCCTGGACGCAATCGGGCTCAACCATTCTGGCCTCCACCTTCGGCAACGGCGCTTCCGATGCAACCTCCGGCATCCAGACAGCACTGAATGCCTGCGGTACGAATCACTTCGTTTTACTCGGCGCGGGCACGTTCCGCATCAACACTTTTCTGTCCATCCCCAATAACTGCGTCCTGCGCGGCAGTGGAGCGAGTCAGACGCAGTTGAACGATCTTGGCACGAGCTCTGCGCTCATTCTATTTGGCACGAACGGCCTGACCGGAGTTAACCCTCCTTTCTCGGGTGGCAACTCAACAACCTTTACCGGAGGCGTTCAGGGCGCAACGACCATCACCGTAGCCAGCACCACAGGCATCAGCGTCGGCAGCATCTTGATGCTGACGCAGCCCAATCTCAGCTACATGACTGAATTCGGACACGGCGGCGATTGCAATTTTTGTACCAGCGGACAAACGAACGATTTCCTTTCCGGGCAAATTGTGCGCGTGACGAACGTCGCTGGAACGGTACTCACGCTGGATTCGCCGCTGTACATCGGATACGCCAATCCCTCGTATGTTTTCCGTTTCACGGCAAGCGTTGGAACCAACTCCGGGCTTGAGAACTTAAAAGTCTCGCAGAACCACACCCACGGCAACTCCAACAACGCAACGATTCAGATGATCGGAGCTTACGCCAGTTGGGTGAAGGGCGTGGAGAGCGATTTCTCGGACAACGCGCACATGTTCTTGCAATACTCGCTCCATTGCGAAGTGCGCGACAGTTTCTTCCACGACGCCTTCCAGCACGGCCCCGGCTCTAACGATCAGCAACTCAACCTCGCCTACAAAAGCAGCGCCAATCTCATCATCAACAATATCCTATGGAGATTACACGCGGGTATCATGGTCGAGCGCGGACCTTCGGGAAACGTTATCGCGTACAACTACTTGGTAGGCAACTACAACGCCAGCCCGAATACCTGGCAGGAGCCAGGACTCGACAGCCATGGCGCCCACCCGATGATGAATCTCTACGAGGGCAACGTCACCAATCTCATGCTGTGGGACGACTACTGGGGATCAAGTAGCCACCATACACTTTTCAGGAATTACGTCATAGGCACGAACCAATTTGTTTCTCCTGGCGATGCGCGCGGGGCGCTGCAACCAGGAAGCTTCATCTGGGAAGACGGCGGAAATGGCTTCGGCATCGACATCGAGGATTTCAATGATTACTACAATCTCGTCGGCGATATTGTCGGCAGTCCTCACGCCACGACGCAAGGCTACGTCGACTCCAAGATTTCACCGGCCACGGGGTTCAGCAGCAGCGTGTGCATCCGCTACGGGTACAATGGATCAAGCAACACCACAGTCAACCCCAACACGGTATTCCCCACCACCTTCATCCACGGCGTCTACGGCTGTCAGTCGGGGACTTTCACATGGGACGCAGGACATCCGAATCACACGTTACCCGCTTCATTCTTTCTGAACTCCAAGCCCAGTTGGTGGGGGACCCTTCCCTGGCCTGCCATTGGACCTGATGTGACTGGCGGCAACATCGCTGGTGTTAACGGTCACGCGAACGCGATTCCGGCCATGAATTGCTTCAACACCACCACGTTGAATGGCACGATCAACACGACCACCTTCAACGCGACTGCGTGCTACGGTGGGACCTCTGGAACGCAGCCCAGCCCTCCGACGGGTCTCGCAGGCATTGTGCTATGATCTTCCGTCGCCGACCGTGTCGCCTTTCCTGCAAACATTAGCGCTTAGCTAAACAGTTCAAGTGACCTCACCCTTAGCTGAAGGGCACAGCCCGGCGGCTCACGCAGGTTCTCATATTCGCAGATGGCCTGCAAAGCGCCGATTTTCAATGCGGAACAGCACTTTGTCCCAGAGTCTCATCAAAGACTGTTTCATCTGCGGCAGACGGAATCGGGCACGTTTAGCCATACCGTAGCCCAAGATCCTCTCGATCCAAGAGTACTTCCACGGCATGCGCGGGACTTCCAGTTGACCGCCTAGATCCCTAGCCATCTCCTCGGCCTGCCGAACAATGTCCAGCCATTCCGGGTAGAAGTAAATCAGCGAAGTCTGCAGGTACTTCACACAAGCAGTTCGAATCCTTTCGCTGTCCTCCAATGACCGTAAATAACCAATATGCAGCTGCATGGAGCGCCAGTGGGCCTGGACTTTTCTGCCCGATCGCCCGATGTAACTGAGGCTGGCGGAACCAGACATCCGGTAGTAAACCTTCGCTTCCGGCGTGAATCGGACGCCGTCGCTCGCCAGCAGGACCCTACAGAAGTACTCGCCATCATCGTCTCCCAGCAGCCGTGTGTCCCACGGGCCGGCTGCTTCGGTCAACTCGCGACTCACGAGCCACGTGGCAGGCTGCATGAAGAGGTTTTGTCCCAACTTGCGCAGGAGCCATTCCGTGGGGGAGAGATCACACCAAAGCGCACTCGGCAGAAACTCCGCCCGATAATACCTGTACATGAACCGAGCCCAGGCTGAAGAAAGCAGCGTTCGCTTGCTGGGACACTGGCCCAGTGCATCCATTTGCCTGGCAACCTTGTCGGGAGCCAGGAGATCGTCGGCGTCCAACCATTGAATGTAATCCCCCTGGCTGAGAGAGAAGGCCTTATTTCTTGCCGCGGCAGCGCCCTGATTTTCTTGCGTGACGACGCGAACGCTGTTCGACTCGAACTGCCGCGCCATCGCCAGCGTTTGATCCGTGGAACCATCATCGACGATGATGATCTCCTTTCGTTCCCAGGTTTGTGCAAGCGCAGAGCGGAGCGTGTCCGCCATCCATTCCTGCGCGTTGAACGCAGGGATGAGAATCGATACTAAGGGTTGCATGAGGGTCGCACTTCCTCCAGAGACGGAGCCAGTTGCCGGCTGAACGCGCCCAGTTGCACAGCGCTCTTGGTTTTACTTCGTGCCCAAACTCCCGGAACAGCCATTATCGCTAGGAGAAAGGTGATCCAAACGAGGTCCAGCATTCTGAACCCTGCCTCTGTAAAGTTGTACACCACGCCGACGACGAAATACGCCAGCATAAGCCTGCCTACGTCCGAATCCCGGCGGAGCAGGAGGACCACGTTGCGGTATCCTGTCACGATGAGGACGGCCAGCAGAGCCACTCCTATCCATCCAAGGTTTAGATACACTTCTATGTAACCGTTATGGGCCTCATTTGGATGCCACCAGATGACGCTCCAGATCCTCTCGAGTCGCGGCCCGAGCCAGAAGCTCTCGAACCCGGTCCCGAACAGCGGGTTCCCGCTCAGACTGAGGACCAGATCCCAAATTTTGGTCCGACCGGTAAGCGACGGGTCCTTTCCCATTGTCTCCAGGACGAACCAGCCGGCATCGAAGAACAAGGTAGAGAAGGAAACTAATACCACTGCCGCCACGAGGAAGTGCACGACCCACGGCTTTCGGGCACGCGTGCCAAAGCTGGTCGCCACCATTAAACCGCCCGCCAACAGGAAACAGGATAGGCTCGTCAAGGATTTAGCCATTAGAAAGAGCCACAGGACCATCGCCAGAAGGACTCCGTGAACGACCAGGCGTCGTGTCCCGTGCGTGCCTCCTCTGTCCCGGTATGCAGCGAGAAAGCGCCACAAGGATCCCAGTCCGAAGATCAGGCACACAATCCCGAGAAGATTCTTGTTCGTTGTAACGCCGACGTAAAACGGGACCCCATAATGCTTGAATCCCTTTCCCACTTCAGGATAATACTTGATTAACAAGACGGATAAGGGTATTAGCAGAAAACCCGTCCGCGCGAGGAGCCGCTTAATCGCCGCGTACGGATTCCCATCGGTCAGGACGACCATGAGCATCACAACGTCGCCCAAGGCTTTAAGCCACCGCTTGAACGCAACGGCGGGGTAGTCGGACCAGAAGACGCTCAGGGCGCAGTAGAGAAAAAACAAAAGGATCGGCAAATTCGCTCGCAGGAGACGTCCGACTTCCGGTCCTCTCCTTACAAGGACGACTACGCCAAAAAACATCAGTGTCGCAAAAACCAATCGGTCAGGAGGGCTGCCACTTTCAAGGTAAACGTCTGGTGAGTTGAGTTCTGTTCCTGCGTGCCCGATGCCAAATACAGCTAGCCACAGGGACACCTCCCGCGACCCGACAATCCAAAGCCACACCACGGGAATCCAAAGGGCTTTGGAAGTCTGGGACTGGCGGTCCCGATCGAGTGCGAAAAGCCCCAAGATTCCGAGGACGCAAACGACAGTAGCAACCAACGGAAGCATTTACCTGCTCCCCGCAAAGGCCGCTGACCGAAGGTGAAGCCGAGGTTTCTCGAGTGTCGAATCGAGGAAAAGGCGATGCGTTAGTTCTAGGGTTAGCACCTTGTGGATTGCGGTGGTGTAGTTCCGATCTCCTCGGAGATGGCCCCGCACCATGGCTTCGAGCGTATTCCGTTGGAGATAAGGCCGGGAAAGCGTCCGCGGGTCGAGCAGCATCTCCTGAACATACCTGGAGAGGGCATCCCGGTACCAGACGCGGAAATGGTAAAACTTGTGCCTGCCGAGGAAGAGCCGTTCGAGGTGGAGCGGCGAGAACAGATGATCGATCCGGGCCAACCACTGGGGCATACCGTAGTCGTAGGCATACTCCGCTTTGAACGTGAATTCGTGGAGGCTCCTCGAAGCCGCGGCGGAAACCCGTCCCTGGTCTCCGCCGAAGCCGCGGTCGGTCCGGATCCGCCGGAGACCCGCGTCCCCATCGGCGATCAACCGCAGGCTAATGTCATTGTTCGCGAGAGCCGACTCCGGCGCGCGGAAAATCGTTCGGACCAAGTCGTTGTCTAAATAAGGAGACCGCAACGAGAGCTGGGTCTGCTCCAGCGCGAGAAGGCCGTAGTGGTGCCAGGGGGCCTGCCGGAACACGGCGAAAGAAAGCGGATGCACTCGAATAAGTCGAGCATACGTCTCGCTGGCTGCACCAATGTGACTGAGAAGCTCCGGACGGAACAGCCCTGCGGTGGGCTCCACCGGCTTGAACGCCCGCACCCGCCGGAGTACTTCACCGCCGTAGTTTCCCGTCATCCGGACGGGGGCGATCTCCGCGGCCCGCTTGTTCACGTAGAGGTCAGGGGAACGACTCACGTCGGCGCATCCGTCGGTGAGGTACACCGTACGCTCCGCGTAATGGGGGAGGTGCGAGAGGAATTCGTCCCCGACGGGAATCACTTTGTGGGATTGCTGGCACACATTCGCCACTTGCCGCGCCAGTCGTACATCGTGACAGTCGCGGAAGGTCCCTCCGAAGGAGTAACAGGGTAGGGATCCCGGAGCCGGCTTCTTCCATGCCATGATCATCCGGGTGTCCAAGCCGCCGGTCAGGGACATCGCGATTTGTTCCCGACCATTGAAGTACCGAGGGAGGTTCCGCGAGAAGACATGCCGGAGTTCTTGGTAATATCGCTCCGGCTCCAACGGGTCTTGCTCCTCCCATTCCCGCGGCTGGAAATACTTGCTTTTTTGCTCGACAGAGCCGTCGCGAAAGACCCAGGCCGCAGCACCCGGCAACACGCGGATGCCTTCAAAAATTGTCCGGTTCTCCAACACACAGCCGCAGGCGATAAACTCCCCCATGCCCTTTGGGTCTGCCGTCCGAAGTTCGGGCCGGACCTCGAGAATGGCCTTGGCTTCTACAGCAAAATAGAAAGCCTCCTTCGACTCATGGTAGTAGATCCGATGCATCCCGTACCGATCGTTGAAGAGCATCGCCGTACCTTGCGTCCGGTCCATGAGTAGGCCGTGGAACATTCCGTTCAGGCACGCCGGAAAAGCAGGACTCTCCTCATAAAGGTGAACGAGATAGGATGGCCCCTCCATTTCGAGTCCATGCCCGCGCTCCTTCAAGCGGCGAGCGGTCCCCGGCTCGGGGTACTCCTCCCCGGAGAAGACGAGAGAGACATCCCCGCGTTCGTTACAAACCGGCATTCCGTCGGAAAAGGAATTCTTCCGTACAGTCCATCCGACGTATACGCCCAGGGACTCATCAATCCACGTTCCTGTCCCGTAAAAGGACTCATGGCGAATGGTCTCCACCATCCGGAGCAGTTCTTGCTCGGCCCTTTCGCGCGGCATTTTGGTTATGAGACCGACGATTCCTGGCATTTTAGATTAGTTCGGACTGGAGAAACCAGAGAAAGACTGGGCATCGCTCTGGTGGTGAAGAGGTCGTCCGTCGGTTAGGTGTTGGAGCCGGCGGGAGGATTTGAACACCCCATCTGCCGATTACTGTTCGGCCGCTCTGACATTGAGCTACACCGGCTCATCCGGTACTTAAAATTGTACCATTTCGCGCGCGCACTAACACCCAACATGATTACGTCATGAGGGAGTATTCCGAGAAGACCACGATGGAGCTTTAATTTTATACAAAGCGCTCCCCATCGCGTCAATGGAACATAGAATCTCGGTGCCAACATCTCTTCAAATCCATTACGGATCTTGAATTCCAGTAATGGATTATCGTGCTTATTGCCGTACCTGAACATTCCGTACGTCAGATACGATATTCCTTTTTCTTCGCAGAGTTTAACCGCTTTTGCAAGCAAGGCATTGGCAGGCCTTTTGTCATGATGGCTCGCCTTTGGAAGACATTGTAGTATTGAAGCAACCGCTCCTCGGTAGACTATCTTGACCAAACCGATCAATTCATTGCCGAAATAGGCGCCAATCAGGTCGCTTCTATCCAGAAATGATGAATAGTCCTTCTTTACCTGATCAAAAGTCTTTCCATGGTGAGTGTTAGGCCTTCCCTGTCGTTCTGGAGAGTCATTGTTCAGCTCCATCAATCCTCTAATCAGATCATCACCAAACTCCTTGACTGTGACCAATACGCCGCGTTTTTGCGATCTCCTCACGTTCTTCCTCGTTTCCTGAGGAAGTTTGTCCCACCATCCCATAAAACTTGTGACGCGAATGGCGGCAACGCTATCCCACTCCGTGTGATACTTATATTTGGGGAGCGTTGCAGGTAGTTTCTGTGTAAAAGTGAAGATATCGGCTTGCAGGCGAGGTGATCCTTGTTGCTTTAGCTTCTCAACACAAGTCTCAGGATCTTCGACTTCCGCGTCCAACCACTGCTCATCATGGATGGCGGCCACCTTAATCCATCTTCCCGTGACGACTATCGTCTTCCCGCTAACGTTTAACGCGGGAACTCTGATCCATTTTCCTTTCAGGCTGATCTCGATACTATCGTTTACCATCGTGAAATCGTCCCCGAGTGTCACTTTCCGCTCCTCCGTCTTACTCCGCTAATCAGTAACGTATGGCTGTCTGATCGGGTTGATCCCCACGAGCGCAAGGAGTCTGCCGATGTGATAAGAGAGCTTGTATACGCAGCTCATGAAACTAGCCTGTCCCAAGACAAGCACAACCGGCAGCGCGGCCGCGTACACTGGTGCCGCGATGAGTGATTCCAGGATCGGCACTGGGGAGGAACCGTGATTGTGAAGCGAGAAGACTCCCTTCATCAATGCTCGCCTCACCAGAAAACTCCGTTTCCAGCGTACCGGCGGAACGACTTCGTACACCACGGCCTCTTTGCACCAGATGAACCTGTGCCCCTTTTCGATCATTCTTCTGAAGAAGTCTTGATCCTCTCCCGACAGAAACTCAGGCTTGAACGGTTGAGCGTCTTCCGCGAAGAGGCGGCTTGTCAGCAACACGTTGCCAGTTCGGCAGTTGCTCCAGTCGAGGAGTAACCCGGTCTGGTGCAGAGGCCGATCGTAGAACCCGCCCTCGATGACCCACTGTGGCGCTTTGGCGTCAAAGTGCGGTTTTACAGGGCCAAGCACGCCGTCAACCTTGTACTCCTTTAGCGTCTTAAACAGGATCAGCAACCACTGTCTGATCGGAAACTCATCATCATCGATGAAAGCGACAAGGTCCCCGCTGGCGTTCATGACTGCCTTATTCCGCGCCTGCGCAATATTCTGCCGAGGCTCAATGCAGTACCTGACAGGAACGGAGGAGGCGACCGCGAAATCTATCACCACACGTTCAGCAGATCGCAAATGGTCGTTTTCGGCAACCACGATCGAATACGTGAATAGCCCGTTCGTATCCTGGTCGCCGAGCTCACTCAATAAGCGCTTCAGAAAGTCTGGCCGCTTATAGGTGCAGATACAGACAGAAATATGTGGTTGCTCTTCGATCATCGCGTTCAGGAAAGGATTCTCGCCTGCCCCTTAACCGAGTCATGCGGGTGCTAATCGGGCGAGTGATGTGAGTGACTGCCAGAACCAAGATTACCAGCAGATCCCATAGTATTCCGCCTTCGGATGACGCTCGGGCGTGAAGAGTCTTACCAGGTCAATGATGCTCTTATTCCCGTTTACGTTTTGCAGCAACTTTGAATAAGCCTCATCCTTGCTCGCGATCACCAGGACGTCACTTTGCGAAACAAGGTCTTCTGGAGAGGAACAGAGCAGCTCTGAGATATGTGGTATCTCCCTTTCTATGTATTGTTTGTTCGCCCCCATGAGTTTTGCCAGAGACACATTACGGTCATGTATCCGGACTGTATAGCCCTTGCCAATCATCGTTTCGATGACCTCGACGATTGGACTCTCGCGCAGATCGTCCGTACCTTCCTTGAAACTCAGTCCCAGGAACCCCAAAGAGCGCCGTTTGTAGGACATCAGTTTGTTTACGACTTTTTTGATTTGATATTCATTGCTCTCAAGAATAGCGCCTAGAACGGGCGCAGCAATGTCTTTGGCCTTAGCATGATATGAAATGGATCGTAAGTCCTTCGGCAGACAAGACCCCCCGAAAGCAAATCCGGGCTTCAAGTAGTAAGGCGACAGATTTAGCTTTGTATCCAGGCAGAAGATCTCCATGAGCTGGTGGCTGTCGACACCCAAGGCCTGTGCAATATTGCCTATCTCGTTGGCAAAACAGATTTTGAGAGCGTGAAACGAGTTATCGGCGTATTTAACCATTTCCGCCACCCTCAATTGTGTTCGAACCAGTGGCCCGGGCAAATCCTTGTAGAGCTCGGCCACTTTATCCCCAGATTTCTTGTCAAATTCTCCTATGACGGTCTTCGGAGGGTTATAGAAGTCAGAAACAGACGTGCCTTCACGAAGGAACTCCGGGTTCATGCAGACGCCAAAATCAACACCGGCCTTTTTCCCGGAACGGCTTTCCAACGTCGGTATGACAGTTTCCTGCACCGTGCCTGGAATGACGGTGCTTCGGATCACTACGGTGAAGTAATCTTTTTTGGAGGCGAGCGCCTGGCCGATCTGCTCGCAGACGCGCAAAACGGAGCCCAGATCGATATTCCCATTGGCCTGGCTCGGTGTCCCCACGCACACCAAAGCCAGCTCGGTATTCTGGACCGCGTCAGACCAGTCCGAACACACCCGCAGTCGCCCTGTTGCAACAACCGCTGCGATGAGCTCATCCATCCGAGTCTCGATGATGGGACTCTTGCCTTGGTTGATCATCGTCGCCTTCGTGGGGTCAGGCTCCACCGCCACAATTTGATGCCCCAATTCGGCAAGACACGCCGCACTCACGGAACCCACATAGCCCATGCCAAAAACGCTGATCCTCACAAGCACTCCATATTACTTAGTTATGTATACCAAACGATAAAAATCTTGAGAAATTCTTTGCGTGTCGCCTCACCCAATATTCTAGAGTTTGCTATCATCGTGCATCGGGAACGATGAAGTCACCTACGAGATTCTCACAACCGAACCGGCGCGGTCCGCCCCTTCTCCAGTAGAAGCTTCGGATAGATGGTCTCGAAAGTAGACACTGTTATTCCGTTCGCATGCAAGAAGCGAAGGAATGCATCGACCGTACCAGGGTCGATCAAGTCTTTTGTGTGCCCAATAGCAACGAGGGGTCTGTATAATTCCGGATTTCTCCGATCTTCCCGAATGAGTCTGCCCATCATCGCTGTTAACTCGTTCAGTGTCATCCGACAGAAATCAAGCTTCAGCGGATATCGAAAACGCAGAAAGTCCCGGATGCGATTCAACCTTCCCTGAGCATTTCCGTTGGCCAAGCCGAACCTGTTACCAAAGGCCAGACGCTTCCTAGTCGCCATTCTCCAAGGGGAAACCATTTCTGTATAGATGGGCACCTCAATCCACTGGCCCGTGGCATCTGGCTCGTTCACATCACTGCTGAATGACCAATAATAGGCATTATTCAAGGCGCGCCTATAGTCCAAACCATGATTGTGCTGCAATCCGCCCTTAAATACCGAAGAGTCTACGCGAATGCCCTTTTCGGCCAAGATGCTCGCCGCAGTCTTGGTCGGTTGGAACAACCAGTTGCCTGCCCGAAAGGACAGCGGTGTAAAATTGGATTGACCCACAACTTGTCTTAAATAGTTGAGTGACCGCTCGATAATTTCGGCAATCCTCGTTTGAGGTAACGTGCAGAGATTGTATTCGCTATGGTCGAGCAACCAGCGCCCCTGATCATACCGAGCATTGCACCATTGTGGATGCAAGTGCAATGCGATTTCAAAACCATCCTCATGAAAACTTCGTATCTGCCTCTTGACGAGGTCAATCGAAGAGTCTGCACCGCACGCATCTATTTTCTCAAACTCAGCGACCTCAACGAAAGCAACGAAGCGTGCATCCCATTTGTGGAATATTTCCTTGAGTTGCTCGCCAGGTTCGTAAACCAAGTCCTTTAGAGTACCTGTACCATTGCCATAGATCTCGTAATCCAGTGTGAAAACAAAATCTATCACGCAAACCCCTCCTGGAGTTCAGCTCCGACCCACATGTCATACCTTGTTTCTGACAAAGTTCTTAACATCATTCAAAGAATGTTGCACACGTCTCGGAAGCATTTTATAGGAGGATCTCAGGCAACGGCGCACGAGAAGCAGGAGCCTACCCCGATAGTCAGGTTTGCTGAGAAGCGTCTGCACCCAGGTGTCAAAGTCCGTTCCGTCAGAGCCATTGCGATATTCAATCTCCGTAGGATCATTTCGCGAGACGAAAGCTCCGCTAATCAATGCATTGATGATTGCCTGCGACGTTTGGTGTCGCGACGTCTCGAGAGAGATGATATTTTTCACCTTCAAATTCACATTATGAATATCACAGCCAAAGAAGTATCGGTACTGGGCGCGCCCCGGCTGAGTCCTCAACGATTCAAGAAAACGGAGGGGTGGGACAAAGCCGCCATCCGCCTGTTGATTCCATAACTCGATACCGTCGATCTTGTACTTCTCTAAGTGTTCGGCGACTCTTTCAAACGGATACTTCGAGGGATGCGCCAATACTCTAAACATAGCAGGCTGGTTCTGCGCGTCTCCCGATGCTAACTGCACAAGCTCTCCGTAGTCTCGTACGGGAAAGACAATAGTGTGCAACCCTGTGATGTCCACCTCCATCCCGGGGATAAGGAGGAAGCCGTTGCTCTTGCTGATCGCGTCAATTTCCCGGATATACCGATCGAATTTTGGTTCGTTAAAGTCCTCGAAGTGCTCAGTCATGATGCAAAACGAAAGGCCTTGTCTGCTAAGACCAGTTGCGATCTCGGACAGTGTGCTCCTGCCGTCATGGGAGTACGTTGAATGAAAGTGGAATGTACCCTGAATAAGGTCTAGCATCATAGATGCCTCTAGGCAAAATCCTGAATGAGTCTGGCGAAAAATGGCATCGGGTCGTCTTGGGTAAGTATCAGGTCCTTGGTCTGCTTGTCGAAGAAGGAGCCCATGTACGACTTGACTGCGCACCAGCGCTTTGGAAATTCGCCGGGCCAACATTTTGTCTTGCCCCTCAAGCAAAGGAGTAGACACTTTGTATCGCCGATCAGGTAGCGACCTTTAAGTCCGACTTCGTAGCGGCCTTCTTCGGGTCGAATCTCCATCCCGTTCAACATCTTCCAGTACAAGTACGGTAGGTCAAGTCCTGCTGCCGGGGCTAGCAACAAGGTGCCCCAAAACCTGCCGTTAATCTCCATGAGGTATGGTTGGCCAGTCCGACGATTGATTTTGTATTCGGCCATTGCGGGTCCACTAAACCCAATCGTCTCGAAGAGGGCGGTGGTCGCCTCCATCAGTCTCGGTTCTATTTCAATGGTTTCGGCGACTGCGCTTGGTCCACCCAATGGATTGCTCTCCCGGATTCTGCGATGCCCAAAAAGCACGATTGGCCGGCCTCGGGCGAACAATCCGGAGATGCCAACACCATATCCATCGATGAATTCCTGTAGCAAAACGGCTTGGCCGTTTGCTAAGCGTGACCGGCATTCTCTTTCTAGCTCACACCTGCTAAAAACGTAGGCTGTCCCCTCGCTCGTTTTCGTTTTGGCCGAGAACATCACCTGGCTGCTCTCGGACTTGATTACGACCGGGAAGTTTAGAGACATCTCGTCAACAGCCCGCAAATCGTTATCAGCAATATATAAGGTTTTCGGCACGGGAATACCAAGGGATTGTGCGACATTCAGTGCATTTGCTTTGCTAAACGTCATTTGGATGTCGCGTTTCTCAGGAATAATGGGTACGCATGACAACTCATTCCGGTGCTTATCACATGCAAGGATCGCGGCCTCTGAAGTCGGCAGAACGCAATCGGCGGCAAACTCCTGGCAGTAGCGATTCACGTCTTGAATGAACTTGCAAATATCCCGCTTCGGGCTGGTGTACACGAACTTTTCCCTTGTGTAGCGAGAGAATAAGCTCATATCCCATCGCGTCTCGCCGCCCACGGCAAACGCGAGGCCTTTCTCTCCCCATGACCGGACGCACGCCAAGGTCCGAGTGGAGTACCCGTCGAGCAACAGCACTTTCAAAGGCTTCTTCCCTCGCGGCAGCAGCGGTGGCGTGATCTCCGCGGCAGGCTGTGAAGCATTCGGTCGCGCAATGGCGACAGCTGGATTCTTGGGCATTGGGCAGATGCGTTACTTCGAGTGTTGACCGCGAACTCTCAACGAACTTACTGATCAATGGTTCTCCAGCGGCAGGATAAGAACATGCGAACAAGTGATTGCAAAAAAAAGTCTATCGTTGTGTTAAGTAGTTCACGCAATCGTTGAAGCCGGAAAACATCCCTTCAATGGAAGCCTCCTTGAGAATGTCTTCGCGAGCATGCCTAGAGAAATCGGCTCGCACACGATCGTTATCCAGCAAATAGAGCATTCGATCCTGCAGCAACGCCAGGTCATTATGAGGAACAATAAACCCGTTTCGACCGGGCTTCAGATAGGAGATCTCCGGTGGTTGATCGCACTCCTCTGTGAGGACAGGTAACCCCCAGTAAAGGGCCTGGTTTAGTCCCAGGCCTACGTGGCCCGGGATAGCACATATGTCCGCCATCTTGCACAGTTTGCTGATCCGCAAGTTCTGTCCATCGTGGACCTCACCAAGGTAGAGCGTGTTCCGAGGATTCATTCGTGCTTTCAGCTCCTCGCCCAAACCAGAACCGACTAGCACTAGGCCAATGTCCTTTCGATCTAGGCTCCGGAAAACGTCAATTAGGTGGTCAACGCGTTTTCGACCCTTCTCCACTCCCATTCGTCCAATGAAAATCACCACCTTCTCAAACGGAATTCCAAACTCTTTCTTGATCTCATCCTTGCTCTCATGCACGACCGGAAAATCGTCGAAGTTGATGGTGTTGTTGGCTACAAACGATTTCGACTGAAGGCTAGGCATGACAAGCTCCCGGCAGGCCTCCGAGTAAAGAATCAGGGCGTCGCTCATGCCATGGATGTAATTCGATAATTGATAACGTATGCCGCTCTCTCTAGCGTCCCAATTTCCTCCCTTCGTCCACCAAGCGAAAGGAATCTTCTGCATCTTGAGCCAATGTATCAGCGGCCACGTGATCAACTCTTTCATCAAAAGAAACAGAATCACCGCGTCCGGCTGTGCGTCGGTTATGGCCTTCCTATATTTCAAAAAATTGAATGGCAACTCGCGCAACTCAAATTCGGGGGGAGGTTGGTTTTGTTCTTGAAGACAGTTTGCAATCACCGAGAACTCGAACCCTGACTCGCGAAACCTCCTGTGAAAGTAATTGTAGACCGATACCCTGTAGTGCATCACCCGGTTCGAGATGAGCAGAACCTTTTTCATGGATTCCCTGTTATTCGGCATTTACTGGCAGCTCTGCTTTACTGTTGTGGTTCGCCATTCGTTCTCGTTGTTCCAGCGCAAGCAGAAGATTAGTGACAGCTAGAAACAACTGGGACTGCGGCCATCTTAGGAAAGGTACGGTGTGCCGAATCCCGCCGCGGTAGATCCTCGTGACCCAGTGCCCGGATGGAAGTTGATATTTTGTAATCAATCGTGTAACAAGTCTTTTGGCAAGTGCGAATGCCTCCGGAATGTCATCTCTTAGGAGCGTGCCTAACGTTATCGCCTCGGCGACGTTGTACATCTCGAGGCGAACGATCTCGGCGCGTGGGGCCACGGCATAGGTCTTTGGATTGTCCTCTCCATCGAACAGAGCTTTCCGATAGTACTCGTACCCGTTCTGAACGGCTCGCTTCACCTCGTCGCTCTGCAAATGGCGATTGATCTTGTGAAGATTCTTCAAAACAAAACAGGTATGGAAATGGTCGATGAAGGCTTGGGGAAGACTGTCAATGGCATAGAGCCAGGATCCATCCGGCCGTTGGGCTTGCAGAATAAACTGCAGATTCTTCTGCGCCTTCGCGCGGTAAGTCTCCTTCTGAAACCGCCGAGCAGCATCAAAGAGTACGAATGCACGGTATGCGCTGGCATTGATGACCTTGCTGTGATCGTGTGGAGTATAGCTGGACGCTGCCGCATCGTGTCCGGTGGGCGTATCTTTCAGGTCGTCGAAGACAAAAGCTGCGATGGAACGCGCCACTTTCAGGTAATGCTTTTCTCCAGTCAGGTCAAATAGCCGCGTGAAGACCTCGTAGCAATACGGCGTCGCGGTAATGTGCGGCGTGCCTTTCGGCATCAGCCCATTCACGTGCTGCCAATCAAACGGGTATCCCCAGCAAAGCCCGCTATAGCCTGGAACGCTCTGCTTCAACAGTTCGTTCGCGAGGTCCGTGGCCTTGATGCGCCAGGAGAGCGCCGACCGATCATGGTCGGAATGCACGGAAGTGTCGCCATTTGGCTGCTCCTGGCGTGCCTCATACAAATTCAAGAATGCCAACGATAACTGCGCGTCCGCTGTGGGAAACCGGTCCTTCTTGACAAAGAGTGCGCGTAGCCCCGGGCTGATCACCTCCATGAGGATAAGCGGCGCCGTCGTGATGACTCCAAGTGGATGCTTGGAATAATAAAGGCGCCGGGCCCAGCACCCATATCGGGTCCCGAAAAGATCGTAAGGATCGTAGCTTGCTCCGCCGGAGTCAGCGAGCCAAGAACAGAATTTGTCGACCGCTGTCGAGAGCTCCCGTGTGGTGCTGAAGGGTTCGTCGGTCATGCCGGACTGATTTATGCTACTCAAGGCTTGACAGCCTCCGCAGATGTACGGGGCCGGTCGGCGGCTTTAACTTTCACTTCAGTGAGATCCCCGACCAGTGCCAAATATCGCTGTTTCATTACATCCCAGCGTATCGGCGCGTATTCCTGCTTGGCTCTCATCGCCAGCCAAGCACGCAACTCGCGATCCTGGTAAAGCCTGACCATTTGCTTGGCCAAATCCGCAGGATTGTTCGGCTCAAAATAACTGAGGGCTCCTTCACTGAAGTAATGCCGTATCGTCCTAAGGCGAGACATGAGGACAGGCATCCCCATAATGATGAATTCGGGCAGCTTATTGGGAAAGGCAAAGTCGAGAAACACGTCGCAACGGATTGGTAGAACTCCGACGTCGCACTTATTCAGCCACGCGGGAATGTCGGCTGACGGTACTTGCCCAACTAGCTTAACCTTTGAGGTCAACCCGCGTTCCCGCGCAAGCCCCGCCAGCGCGCCCTGTTCCGGTCCGGATCCTAGAATCCACAATTCAGCTCCAGGCATCTCTCCGTGCACCATGTTGAGGGCTTCTATGGCGATATCGAGTCCGTAAATTCTTGTCAGTGTCCCATGGTAGACCATAACGAATGGTTGAGAAGGACCATCGAATGCTGCCGCAGGTGAGCTCGACTCGAACCGCGCTTCGTCGGCTGAGTTCATGATCACAATAGACTTTGATGCATCCAGGCCACGCCCAATGAGAAGGTCTTGGATGGGTTCGCTGATCGTCACGACGTAGTCAGCGAAATTGAAGCTGATCCTTTCCAGATACTTCAATACCTGAAGCAGCAAAGAGTCTTCCGTGATCCCATACTTCGACATGTAGAATTCCGGTGTGATTTCGTGCATGTCCAACACTAGCTTCGCACCCATCCATCGGGCAGGGATTGCTGCGAAGATCAAAAAATCCGGTAGGGTATTTACATCGATTACCGCGTATCGTCTCCGTCTCATCAGGATAAACACGCGAACGAATGCCCACACGAGAAACGCCGCGTACTCATACGCATAGCGGAGCAAAGAACCGCGCTTCTTGCCTAACGAGACCGTGTAGATGTTTACCCCGTCCAGCGCGTAGCTCTTCTTACCGTGAGCTGCGGCAAGCGCCAGAACGTCGACAGAATATCCCGCTGCTACCAAAGCCTCAGCCTTCCGCCGAACTCGCGAATCAATGTCATAAATGTTCTGGACCAGTATGCAGACCGACTTCATTAGCGGATCCCATGCACAGAGAATTTTGTTCGTAATTCAGCAACTTTCTGCGAAGAAGAATCAAATTCGAACGTTGCCTTCGAATTCCAAGAAACATCAGTGAAAGTGTTTTCCGCGTCATTCGGGCACTGCCCGTCATTTCGATTACCAGGTTGGTGTACCCTGATGCACAATGGCGGCAGTGAATCTTTTTCCCCGCGCTCCAGAATTGCCCTGACAATCTGGCCGTTGCCAAATCGCTCGAAACGCACTTCACGCCGCTTCCGAAACCAATCAACGGCTTGTGAGCCTGTAGCAAACCATGCGTCGGATGACTTCAGAACGGTTACAAGGCTGATATAGAAATCGCCCCAAAAACGCTCCGGTCCGTGACTCCGGTCATGCCAAAGAACTGTCAATACGCCTCCGAACTTTCCGGCGTTTTCGATCAGGTCCTTGCAAAGTTTCTCGGCTTCGATCTCATGCAAGTCGAGTTTGTTCTGATAAAACAACGCGCCATCCTGGATGTGCATGGGAAGTTCCAAAAGCGTTTTTACGCCAAGTGGCCGGAACACCTGAGTTGTTCCGTTACGGTACCCCACGGTGTCGTTAAAACCGGCAGTGGAATCGTACGCGTAACCAGCTTTCTCCAAAACGGAAGGGGTATTCTGGTCTTGCAGTAGCCAGTGCATCCTGATTCCGCTGCCAGATTCGTTTTTGACCCTTGCGAGTTTCGCATATTCCGTTTGACCCTTCTCGACGCTGTGCCAGGCATCGATTCCGTGTACGCCCAGCTCACAACCTTCCCTCTGGAGAATCGCCGTCCAGTCTCGAATATCTTCTACGTCGTAGGACGTTGCACGTCGAACCGCATGCTTGCCCGGTACGTTGTCGCCCATTCGCTTCTTGAATGGAATCAGGAAATAAGTCGCAGCCAAATCCTTCTCGACTCTCAGATACCATTCGAATGGACTCCAAAAGTCTTTCGCCCACCCAAGATAAACGAAGGGCAGCGACGCGGCCGCACGCCAGATTTCAAGAAGACGGCGGATCGAAATCCTGCGACGAAAGAGATTGCGAACTGCCCCTATAGTCGAGCGGTAGAGAAACCCAAACATCGTGTGGTCCAACTTGTGGTTGCGAATCCCCACGAAGTCGATGTCATGGGTCAGACAAACGACAAAGGTGTGGTTTGGCGGTGAGGGAGGAATCTCCGGCAGGGAAATCCCTTCACGCAAAATGCCATCCCTGAGAATACTGATGTGAATATCGAGCGACGGAACGTGTGCGTACTCAATCGGCTGGCCAGCTGTAAAGAGCCGCTGGACTTCTTGGAACAGGTCATATCCCAACCGCAGAACTCGTTGGCCCGTGGAAGATACGAAACGAACGCCTGCGACTCCGAGTGTTGCATCGAGACAAGGCATGCCCTTGTCAGTCGCTTGAAAGGTTGCAAGGTTTCCGTATATAGGGACCGCTGCTCCTAGATAATTCAGCGTTCCCCTTCGACTCGTCGTGCGCAAAGCAACGCTGTCACGCGCATCGCCGTTCTTGGTTTCCGCTCCGTACACCACAAGCAATTTCGCGTCGACTATCGGAGATTCATCGACCGTCATCAGGACGACATCGTATGTCTGAGCAGGCTCGTAGTACTCCCACGGTGTCTTGAAGAGCTGGAAAAACTCTTCAACGGTAGCGATCTCCTCGGTTTTGCAGATAACTCCGATCACCGGTTCAACGCCAAGTGGGTTTCCCTACGAGCTCCGAAGCTGGTTTGCTGGAATTGCTTTCGGTTGATGGGCTAGATGAAAGAAAATCGCGGATGGACTCGACCACGTGCCGCAGTTGCGCCTCGGAAAGTTCCGGATAGATAGGCAACGCTACCGTCTCCTTGGCGGCGCTCTCACTTTCTGGGAACGCTCCAACTTTTTGACCCAGATAACCGAAGCACTCCTGAAGGTGCATCGGCACAGGATAGTAGACCTCGGTGCCGATACCGCGCTGTTGCAGCGCATCCTGCAAGTGATCGCGATGAGAAACCCGGATTACGTATTGATTGAAGATGTGGCGATTCGCCACCACTGTCGGGAGCGCAACACTGGATGCACCGGTGGAGTTTCCGGAAAGCCCCATTTCTTGGAATAGTTGATCGTACTTTCTCGCATTGCGCTGACGCCCGGCAGTCCATTGGTCCAGATGCGGCAGCTTTGCGGAAACAACCGCGGCTTGCAACGCGTCGAGGCGGAAATTGCCTCCGACGATCTTGTGATAATACTTGGGCTTCGAACCGTGAGCTCTCAGGCACTTCAGTCTTTCCGCCCGTTGAGCATCGTTTGTGACAATCATTCCGCCATCGCCGGCGGCACCGAGGTTTTTGGAAGGGAAAAACGAAAAACAACCATAGTGTCCGATCGAACCTGCGCGCCGTCCCTTGCTCTCCGCGCCAATCGCTTGCGCAGCGTCTTCGATGACAACCAGGCCGTGTTTCTCGGAGATTGCCATCACCGCGTCCATGTCGGCCATCTGGCCGTACAGGTGCACCGGGATGATTGCGCGCGTTTTGCTCGTTACTTTGGAAGTAATCTTGGTGGCGTCCAGGTTGTAAGTTACCGGATCGATGTCGACGAATACTGGCGTCGCTCCTACGCGCGCGATCGCCCCCACGGTTGCGAAAAATGTATAAGGAGTTGTGATGACCTCATCACCGGGGCCGATATTCTCCGCCATCAGGCACGCCAAAAGCGCGTCCGTGCCGGAAGAAACCCCCACAGCGTGTGAACAGTTGCTGTACTGTGCGATCGCTTTTTCGCACTGTTCGACTCTTGGTCCCAGGATGAAGTGCTGTGACTCCATCACCTCCGCGATGGCCGCCTCGACTTCGGCCCTGATCGTTGAGTACTGTGCTTTAAGATCGAGTAGTGGCACCTTCATACTTTGCCTCCTCTTTTTTCAGTTCTCTGTAAGGCTTGGTGCCCTTGCTCAGATCCGCCGGCAAAGGTGCTTCTTCATCCAAGTCTAGGCACCGCAGAACGCCGGGCTCAATCTCCTGATAACGGTACCCGCTCTCCGGACAAACCATCACCCCAGTGGCGTCGGGCGACTCAAGTCGGTGCCCATGGCGGCTCATCCATCCCGCCTGGCGAGCTGGGTTTCCGATGACCAACGCGAAGTCTGGCACGTCCTTGGTAACCACCGAACCGGCTCCAACGAACGCATAACGCCCAATCTTTACTCCACAGACGATGGTTGAGTTAGCTCCGATCGTGCAGCCCCGTTTCAGATTTGTAACTTCATACAGCGAATGCCTGTTCACTTGTGATCTGGGATTAGTCACATTCGTCAGAACACACGACGGTCCGAGAAACACATCATCTTCAATCACCACTCCCGTATAAACTGACACGTTGTTTTGAATCTTGACGTTGTTTCCGATCACTGCCCCGCCATCGACGTTTACGTTTTGTCCTAGGATGGAGCGCTCGCCGATTCGGGCGCCTTTCATGATGTGCGAGAAGTGCCAGATCTTCGTACCAGCGCCGATCTCGGCGCCATCATCAACATACGCGGATTCGTGCACAAAGAAGGGGCGTTCTCGCTTTTCATTCTTGAGGTTGAGCGCCTCCGGACTAGTTCCCCCGTTGTGTAGCGCGCGCTGGCAAGCATCCAAAACTCGCAAGACCCTGAGGCCTTCTGCGCCATCGCTCACAGGAGAAGTTCTGGATTTCACGCAGTCTAGGAAGTGTTGGCATTCCGCACGAAGTGGCTCCTGATCCTCTAAATCGACGATTTCGCCGTTCGCCTTAACCGCCGTGGGGATCCGATTTCTCCACTCGACTCTATGGGGGTACAAGACCAGCTTGTGTTCCGCCGTGTCGTCAAAGATGGCCATCTTCTCTGATCCAACGACCACCAGTCGCTGCTCTTTGATCGGATGCAACCAGCTGACGAAAATGTGGGCCTGGACTCCGCTCGGGAATTCGAAGTGGCTCAAAGTGACGTCAGGGATATCGCGATTCAGATAAGAACCGCCCTGGCAGGTAACCCGAGTGGGCATTTCATTGAGGAGTGAAAGCATCACGGAAATATCGTGCGGAGCAAAACTCCAGAGTATATTCTCCTCTGTCCGTATTTTTCCGATGTTCAGACGATTGGAATACAGATAGTTGATTTTCCCAAGAGCGCCGTCCTGTATCAGCCTCTGCAGTTTCAGGATTGCCGGGTGATACCTGAGAATGTGTCCCACCATCAGAATTCGTTGCTTAGCCTCAGCCAGTTTCACGAGCTCCTCGCCGTGTTTCACGTCAATAGCGAGTGGCTTTTCGACGAGAACGTCCTTGCCGGCTTCGAGCGCTGCCTTGGCCATTTCATAGTGCTTTACCGCTGGCGTGGCCAGCGCCACTGCGTCAATAGAAGAATCGGAGAGGACTTCGCTGAATTCCGAGCAAAACCTGACACCTTCGTAAGATCGCTTGTAGGTCCCTTCGAGCGATCTATCCGCGTCGCAGAGTGCCTCCAGGGCTCCCAGTTCATGAAAATTTCGAACGAGGTTTTTGCCCCAATAGCCAACGCCGACAACCGCCACCCTGACTTTCGGCTTGTTCACACTAATTTGCATATTCCGCCCTTTCGGCAAGAGCCATCGGCTCGGGCCCGATCCCAAGAAGATCCACACACTTCGCTGCCGCGGCTCCATCTCCGTACAACACCGGGTGCGAATCGGGCGGAGAAAATGAATTCACGGCATCGACAATTTTGCTCAAATCGGAGCCCACCAGAACATTCCAACCCGCCTCAACAGTCTCTACCCATTCGGTTTCGTTTCGAAGTGTGAGGCAGGGCACGCCGAGCCAGTAGGCTTCTTTTTGCAGCCCGCCGGAATCGGTGAGAGCCAACCGCGCCGAGCCAAGCAATGTGACCATATCCATGTATCCCACGGGATCGATCAGGCGTACGTGCGGTTTAGGCTGGAAGCCCATTTCGGTGATGATTTTTCGGGCTCGCGGATGAACCGGGAAAACGACCGGCTCGTCGATAGCGTCAAAAGCGCTCAAGATGCTTGACATTCGCGCCGCTTCGTCCGTGTTCTCGCTGCGGTGCACGGTCGCCAGTAAATAACCCTGCTTGCTCAATTCAAATCGCTCCAGAATCGCCGGCTGGTTCGCGCCAACGCGTTGCTTCGCCCAGTTCAAAACGTCCAGCATGACGTCTCCAACGAGATGAACGTTTTGCGAAATGCCTTCAGCAGCCAAGTTGCTGACCGCCGTTTTGCTCGGACAAAGCAACATATTCGACAAATGATCCGCCATCACTCGGTTGATTTCTTCGGGCATTCGACGATTGAAACTTCTCAGCCCAGCTTCTACGTGGGCAATCGGAACACATAACTTTGATGCCGCCAGCGCACCTGCTAACGTCGAGTTCGTGTCTCCGTAGACTAGGACACAATCCGGTCGTTCGACTAGCAGCACATCTTCGATGGCTTTGAGCATCGCCCCGGTCTGAAAGCCGTGCGAGCCAGAGCCCACACCTAAGCTCGTCTTCGGTCTGGGTATGTCCAGGCCATCGAAGAATATTCCTGACATTTCGTAGTCATAATGCTGCCCCGTATGCACCAGAATCTCTTCGTGTTGCTCTCGCAACTTCCGGCTTATTGCGGCAGCTTTGATGAACTGGGGCCGTGCCCCGACGATGGTGACAATTTTCACAGTTTTCTCGCGGTTGGATTTCTTCCTGGGTCTTGAGCAATCAGGCGATCTTGGGCTCCATCAGGGAGGGCCCTTCCGTCGCCACAAACTTCGTGAGTTCTCTTACAACCCCGCTCTGCTGATCCCCTCGCAGGTGCGGGTACATAGGCAGAGAGAGGATCTCCGCAGCGGCTTTTTCTGCGATGGGAAAATCTCCCTTCTTGTATCCGAGGCCGGCGTAAGCATTCTGAAGGTGCAGAGGAATCGGATAGTGAATTCCCGTGCCAATACCGGTTGAAGCGAGCTGCTTTATGAGCTCGTCTCGATTTTCAACCCTCACCACGAAAAGGTGATAGACACACCTGCTCCATTCCGGTTCGCAGGATGAGATTACTTTGTCATTACCTATTGCGGAAATTAAGTCACGGTAGCGAGACGCGGCCGACCGCCGCATCTCGGTCCACTGGGGAAGATACTTGAGTTTCGCTTGCAAGATTCCGGCTTGGATCGCATCGAGTCGCCCGTTGTAGCCCTCTAGTGCGTGGTAATACTTCTTTGTCTGACCATGATCGCGTAGCATTCGCGATTTCTGCGCGAGCGCTTCTTCGTTAGTCGTGACGGCGCCTGCTTCGCCACACGCCCCCAGGTTCTTTCCGGGATAGAAACTGAAAGCGGCGGCTCTCCCCATGGAACCAGCCGTCCGCCAGTGGTTTTCCTTTTTCGAGAAATATTGTGCGCCGTGAGCTTGGCAGGCGTCTTCAATGACGACCAGCTTGTATTGTTCGGCAAGTCCCATAAGCGAATCCATATCGGCCATCTGTCCATAAAGATGGACAGGAACGATGGCCGTAACCGGCCTGCCGCTCTTGTTGTCGATTACCACGCCGAGCCGGTCATCGACCGTACAACAGTTCTCCAAATATTCACGCACTTTCGCTGGATCCATGTTGTAGGTGCGTTCATCGATGTCCACGAATCTGGGTTCTGCACCCGCCTGTGATATCGCCTCCGTGGTGGCTATAAATGTGTTCGGCACAGTAATTACGACATCGCCGGATTTGACCCCGGCAGCCATCAGAGCGAAACGTAGTGCATCGGTTCCGCTGCCGACGCCGACACAGTATTTCGTACCGCAGAACTCTGCGAACGCACGCTCGAACTCTTCTACCATCGGACCACCGATGAAACTGGCTGTGCGCAGCGCACGCTTGAAAACTTCAGTCAGTTCCTGCTCAAGCTCGATGTGCATCGTGGCAAGGTCCAGGAATGGAATCGTATCTTTGGTGTTCACTCTTGCTCTCCCATGGCAACAGTCGCTTTGGTATCGACGAATCTCCTAACTCGTGCAGGGTTTCCCGCGACGATGGCATTGGCGGGAACATCCTTCGTGACGACGCTTCCCGCGCCGACAATTGCTTTTTCTCCAATCGTAACATTGCAAAGAACAGTCACTCCCGAACCAATCGATGCGCCCTTCTTCACCACAGTCCGCTCGACTTTCCAATCCTTTTCGGTCTGCAACCCGCCCTCGGGCGTAGTTGCGCGCGGATAAGGATCGTTGATGAAAGTTACGCCGTGTCCGACGAAAACGTTGTCCTCGATCGTGACGCCCTCGCAAATGAAGCTGTGGCTGGAGATTTTGCAGTTCTTTCCGACAGTCGCGTTCTTCTGAATCTCAACAAAGGCTCCGATTTTCGTGTCGTCGCCTATCTCGCAGCCGTAAACGTTGATGAATTTGGAAAACCGCACGTTTCTGCCGAGCTTTACATCAGGGGAGATACACACGAAGTCACTCATAGTTTGACGACTCTACCCTTCTCCTGGAGAGATTTGTCAGCCGCTTCGAGCATGCTTACGACTCGGAGACCAGCTTGGCCGTCGTTGAACGGCTTCTTGTCCTGAGTTATGCACTCAATAAAGTATGCCGCCTCGGCTTTGAGGGCTTCCACTTGTTCCACCCTCGGTGCCCACATGTCCCCTGTGCGATAGCTTACGAGTTGCTGATAAACAGCTTCACCGTTTGTGAACTGTACGCCTTTGTCGTAAACCTTGATCTTTTCGTCCGCCTCGATGTCGTTCCAGACGAGCATCTTCTTTTCTCCACCAATAAGCGTGGTCCGCACTTTTACGGGCGATAGCCAATTTACGTTGATGTGGCCGATCATGTTGTCTGGATAATAGATAGTCATGAATGCGATGTCAGCCACACCGTTCAGGTGACGTTCGCCTGTGGCTACCACGGCTTCCGGTTTTTGCTTGATCAAATGGTCCATGATCGAGAGGTCATGCGGAGCAAGGTCCCAAATGACATTCACATCATGTTGGAACAGTCCAAGATTCACGCGAGTCGAATCGTAATAATACAGATGGCCAAGAGTATCGTTATCGATTAGCTGGCGGATCCGCCTTACGGCTCCGGTGAACAGGAATGTGTGGTCCACCATAATTTTGAGTTTTTTCCGCTCCGCCAGCTCAATCAGCTCCTCACCTTGCGCTACTGTTGAGGTAAAAGGCTTTTCGACGAATACATGCTTTCCGTTCTCAAGCGCTCTCTTGGCCAACTCAAAATGGGTCCAAACGGGCGTAACCACGGCAATCGCATCGATATCGACTGCGGTTAACAAATCGTCCGCTTCCGAGCTGACGCGAACGCCCGGATATGCCTGTTGAGCTCGTCGCATTGATTTGTCGCTCTTGTCGCAAATCGCTACGACGAGGGACCCTTCTGCTTGCTGAAAATTCCGAACGATATTCGGTCCCCAGTAGCCGTAACCAATCACACCAACTCGAATCATGTTCGCTCTACCTTCTGTGGAGGAGGGTTGCATGGAGTGCTCTTGACATTTGAAACGTCCCACTAACGAAGTTCGAGGGACAATCGAAAAGAAAGTGATGGAACCTAGGAATTGCCGTGAGAAAGAGCGACCGAAACCGCACGATCGCTAGTGAAAAGCGCACTTAGGAGAGCGGTCCAGATCAATTTGCGATAAATCACTGGGAAGCCTCCGCGCCAACATCTGAATAGGCTACCGCCATTAATGTCACCGAGGACGGTGTCAAACACACAAGAAAGGTCGCAATCTGTCTGCCAGACTGTTCTGGCGCAAGACGAAGATGGGCTAACCATAATTGCCTGAAAACACAAGGGTTAGCAATGGAGACGGTCCTTTCGTGATAGCCTGTACTACGGCCCTCTTCCGGACGGTCGATACGATGGAAAACTCTTACCACGATTTGAGAACAGGGTTCCTTGTGCGAAGTTCGAGATTGAGGGGCAGAGCACCCGGCCTGGAACGCCGTATCCACAAGATTCTAAATGTCTTAAATCTCGAAGAGCACTCTGCCAACGGCCAAGAAATCAAGTTCTTGCCATCCTGCATTCCCTTCGCGGGATGTCGTTTGTGAAGCGTCTCTGCCCCGTCGGCTCGGGAATGGGGTAGAAGCAGGGGAATAAATGCTCATCTCGGGATCTCGGCAGCAGGTCAATAGCAGCTGACGATGTCTCCCATGAAGAACGGGAGACCAGAAGGCCTGCCCTGAACAGAGAGAGTGTCGCGCTGAAAGCTGAAGGTTGATGCTGGCCGTCGCGCTACGTCGCTCGCAAATATCAGTCCGTCCAGAGGACACCAACGAACTGCCGCTCAACCTTCGAATGTCAGCCCGGAGACCTACCCCCATTTGGTCCTTGTACTCAACGGTTTATATCAATTAACACGTTAACGAGGCGTAGACTGTAAACCAAATTCTCGGTGTGTCACCATCAACGCTGTCTTCATTGCCTTGTTTTCAACGACGAATGAGATATTGGTCTCCGAAGAACCTTGTGCAATCGCGATGATACTAATGTTCTCTTGCCCCAATGCATTGAAGGTCCGGCCTGCAATGCCCGGTGTACCACGCATTTTTTCGCCGACGACCGCCACGATCGCGATATTAGGATCAATCGTTATATGTTCGACCACCTGATGGGCCAAGTCCTGTGCAAACTCTCGGCGCAATGCATCGACGGTGCGCTGGGCGTCGACTGAGGAAACGATAAAGCAAATGTCGTTTTGTGAAGACGACTGGGATATGAGCAACACATTAGCCCGTAACTCTGCTGTTGTCGAAAATGTGCGACCTACCACATCAGGAACACCGACGATTCCCGGACCGCCAACGCTAATGAGGGCTACATCACTAATCGCCGTCAGAGCTTTCACACCGCCGCCAATACTCCGGCCCTGCCCAGTGATCACCGTACCGGGCCGATCTGGGGCAAAGCTGTTTCTGATCCAAACGGGGATCGCGGCAGGCATGACTGCCCTGAGGGTCTTGGGGTGCAGTACTTTGGCACCAAAGTAGGCGAGCTCGGCAGCTTCTCGGTAAGAAATTTCTGGAATTGTGCATGCTTCTGGCACGAGTCCTGGATCTGCCGTTAATACACCGTCGACATCCGTCCATATGATGATCTCATCCGCGCACAATGCTGCGCCCAGAATCGTCGCAGAATAGTCGGACCCACCGCGACCGAGAGTCGTAAGAACACCTTCGGATGTAGCACCAATGAAGCCTGTAATAACTGGAATGATTCCTTCCTTAAGCAATGGCCGCAGGCGCAGTTCTGAGCGCCTGCGTGTCAGATCCATCTGGGGTTCAGCACCACCGTGGTAGGAGTCTGTCACGATCAATTCCGTTGCGTCGATAACCTCACTCCTTTCACCGAGTTCGTGCAGTGCACTAGCAACGATCGGGGCAGAGAGTCTCTCGCCCAGACTCGAGATAGAATCGAGCGCTCGAGGCGTCAACTCACGGAGAAGTGCTGTACCATCAAAAAGCCGCCGGGCCTCTGCAAGAGCCTCATCCATCTTGCGTACAAGTGGCTGCCGCGACTCCTTACTGGCGACCAATGAAGTGAGTACAGCTTCGTGCTGTTGGCGCAAGGAATCTATAAGATTTGCACCTGCCCCGTGATCGCCCATCTCTGCCCGCTTAGCAGCATCGATTAGGCGATTAGTTACCCCACCAATAGCCGAAACGACTACTACGATAGCGTTTTCGCTAGCCGCACCTGCGACAATCTGCGCGGTGCGAGCAATACAAGAGGCGTCACCAACCGAGGTGCCACCAAATTTCATTACTTGAGTTTTAGATTTCATGTCGGGAAATCCGCGAGCGAGGGAGACTGATGTAACCTTGCGCGACGAGCAGTTCCGCGTTGAGAATGGCAGCGCCTGCCGCGCCTCGGATCGTATTGTGGCTCAACGCAACGAACCGGTAATCAAGCACTCGGTCCGGCAGAATGCGGCCGACCGTGACGCTCATTCCACCTCCCGCGCTCCGATCCAAGCGGGGCTGTGGTCGGTCGAGTTCTTCTCGGATTATCAGGGGTTTCTCGGGGGCACTGTATAAGTTCATCTTTTGCGGAAGAGCAGTAAATGAGCCAAGTGCATCTCGAAGTGCCTCTAAATTCGCGGGCTTTGCAAGCCTCACCCGAATCGCTGCCATGTGTCCATCAGAGACATTTACGCGATGGCATTGGGCGCTAACCGGAAAAGTTGCCTCCTCGATCTCCAAATTCTTCATCTGTCCCAGGATTTTCAGTGTCTCCCGCTCAATCTTTTCTTCCTCGTTCTGGATATAGGGGAGGACATTGTCGGTCACATCAAGTGAGGGCACCCCGGGATAGCCAGCGCCTGAGAGCGCCTGCATGGTAGTAATCACAACGGCCGTGAGTCCGAAGGTCCTGTAGATTGGGGCTAGCGTCAGCGCCAACATTATGGTCGAGCAATTCGGGTTCGTTACAATGAATCCGCCTGGAGCGTACCCGCGCGTGGACTGTTGCAAACGTAGCATGCGCAAATGGTCGTGGTTGACCTCGGGAATTAAGAGGGGTACATCCTTGTGCATTCGGCACGCGGAAGAGTTGCTGATGATTGGGTAGCCAGCTCGCGCAAATTCTTCCTCCACACTTTGCGCGATAGTGGCTGGCAGACTTGAAAAGATCAGATCACACTCGAACGGAGGAACTGGGGCTTGGACTCGCAGGCCTTTCACGCGAGGAGGCATGTCACCGGGCAGCTTCCAGATACAAGCTTCTGCATATATCTTGCCTTCGGAACGATCCGAGCCAGCAACTACGGTAACTTGAAACTGAGGGTGGTTTTCCAGAAGTTGAATGAGGCGTTGACCGACTGTCCCCGTTGCGCCAAGGATACCTACCTGAAACTTCCCAGACATACACAATGCCCTTCCACATTTATTCAGAGACAAACCAACATTGCATACTGACCGGAACCAGGATACGCGTGAAAAAACTATACACTGAGAAGTGGTGAGCGGTTAACGGTACTGAGTCGCAGTCGTCCGAAAAGGAAACAAGTGGATTCTAGCCCTCTCAAGGGCCCTTGCTCAGAATCTCAGGAAGAATCACGGGATTTTGAGCGTCGCGAAGAGCAGAAACTAAACCCATTAGAAGCGAAGACGAGGACTAGACCGCGAGTTTCCCGGTCACCTCACAAGGCCTAAGGCTATAACGCACCCAAGCGAGCGTACCCACTGATGTTGCTGCAGCAGCAGTGAATATACATCTCGTAATTCGACGACGGTATCCAAAGGGCGGGAAAGCGGTTTTCGGTAGGCAGCTTCAGGAGTAGCGCCGCGTCCCGCTTGTAGAAACAGAGTGCCGTTCTCGCCTTTCAACCAGCTCACGTCATTTTTTTTGGGGAGCAGATTGAATGGCCTGAGCCCGAATGCGAGTAAAATCGTCAGACTAATCAGTGAGGCACTCCGAAAAGTCGCCGCTCCGGTACTTCGTGATCCATTGCTCTTTGATAAGATAACAGCTATTTTCGTTCCCGCGTTGAAGAACTCACGTGGGGGCTCATCCGGAATCGGGATAGTGCTTCTCCTAGATTCTGAATAAACGCTTCTGAATTATAGACATCCGCGTCGATGCTTGTACTTCCTGCTGGCGCAGTCGGTTCGACCTCGTCGAGCTGAAATTCATGTGCGACGTCTTCGACGATTTTGGGTGAGATCGGCCGCTGCTGTTCGACGTAAGCATTGATTAGCGAGTGTTCGCAGAGCAAATTCACCACGCGTGGAATGCCCAGTGAATATAAATGGATCGTTTCAACGGTTTTCGGACCAAAAATCAGTTCACCGCTCGCTCCTGCAATCCTAAGCCGTTCGGCGATATAGTCGTGGGTCTGCTCTTTCGTCAGGGGGGCTGTCTTGCACCGCAGCATGATGCGTTGGCGGAGTTGTCGCAGTTGTGGCAGCTTCAGCTTCTCTTCTAACTCTTGCTGTCCAGACAATACGATCTGCAGCAGCTTCTCCGTCGATGTCTCGAGGTTGGTCAATAGCCGAATTTCTTCCAGTACCGGGTATGTCAGGTTCTGCGCTTCGTCCACGATGAGCACGGTGGTTTCACCGGCACGGTAACGATCGAGAAGCCATTGATTGAGTCTCATCAACTGCTGACTCTTCGTCCGTGACTCGCAGGAAATGCCGAACTCCGACAGAATGAAATCGAACAATTGATGCGTATTCATCCGGGAATTAAATAGAAACGCAGTTCTTACCCGCTGTTGATGTAACCGCTCGACAAGGCGGTTTATGAGTGTGGTTTTTCCTGTGCCGACTTCACCGGTCAGCGTGATGAAGCCTTTGCGATTCTGCACGCCATACATCAACCCGCTCAGCGCTTCTTCGATCTCTTTGGTAAGAAAGAGGTAGCGCGGATCTGGATTAACATTGAACGGATTGTCTTTCAGCCCGAAGAAGCTTTTGTACATGGTCTCCGCACTTTACCGGCCGGTTGCCGCTGAACTTCCATTCTTACTTTAATTCTCTCTTCTCCTCGATCTGGAGAATCTGGATTTGCGACCTGCCCGGGACAATAAGCTTTGCATTATTTCAGCACCAGCGGTCTTGTATGCCACTTAAAAGTCAGGAAAACTTGGTGCGTCGTGTAATTCGTTCCGCAATTTGGATTGCTGCAAATCGCCACATTGGAATTTGCAATTTGAGCTTGATATCCCACCGAAAAGTCCGCCGTGCGCCCCAGCGCCCGGCTCAACCCTGCTCCCGCGAACCACGCATCAAAGTCCGGCGAGGTCGCGCCACTCACAGGCAGGATTGGGCGATTTTTCGCGTAGCCGAAATTTACGCTGCCATTCCACACTCGCGTCAGCCGTCTGCTCCAGGTTGCGTTTGCTTCATCGAGGGTCGACCCGGTAAAGACTCCGCTGCCCGCGCTCACTCCATGAGTATAGCTCAGCCAGACGCTGCTTCGGGCAAATGCATATGTCAACGACGCGTTTCCGGCCCCGGCTATCCTCCGCGTCGAACCGCCGATCGGGACCCGGAATGTCGTGACCTCCGGTCCGCCCGCAAGTTTCAGCGCCAGCCTTCCGGTAACCTTCCTTCCATATACAAATTGCCCCACGTGGTCGCCAATCGCTTGTGGATTGCCCGGATAACGGAATGCGCTGAATAGGTAGACCAATCCTATTGTATCCTTCCGAGTGATGGCATAGTTGTACCCGGCATTCAGAATTTCGCTGTCGCTGTCCACATGTCCCGAATCGATGAAGCGCAAGATCCCGTACACGCCCGCGAGCGTGATGGATCCCCGCGGAGTCACAGCATACGTCAGTTGAACAGCAGAGACATTACTGTAGCGGGGACCAATGGTCGTCAAAATGGATTGGCTAGGGATGTACGTAGTCTGAAGCTCGGGCAATGGCACGGCCAAAGTCCCCACGATTCCCGCAGTTGCCAATCCACTTGTGCCCCCGAACCCAAACGCACTTTGGGGCAAGTAAGAGAATTGGTCAACCAAAAGCAATTGCCATCTTCTTTGATCGACCTCGAAAGCTGTCGCGAGCCGATGATATTGCCCGTTTCCTTGTATCGGGTCCGTTGACGAGAAACCACCACCAGAATAATTCGCTAAGAGCAGGGAACGGCTCCAAGCTTCCAGCAAGCTGATGCCGCCGCTTACATAACTGGTCGTATTCCAACCGGAGTTCGTTCCTGGACTCTCGGAGTTTGACCGAATTGTATTGCCGTATTCAATCCCAGGTACCCAGTAGCTGTGGCGCATCTCCGGAGTGCCCAACGTAAGGTTCTGGACGCCGCTCAAGGGTCGATTATCTGGCTGCATCGTTTGCGTTCCCTGATCCGTGTCCTGCCGATCGCCGCTTGTATCGAAAAGAAGCGGACTTACACGCGCCGCCGGCTTCGGTTTTTCTTCCTGCTCTTGCTGGGCCAAGAGCGCTGGTACCCACAGACAAGCGGCCATCAAGCAGACAATCTCGCTTGGGAATCTTCTTCTGCCCGTCATTTCTTCTCCTTACGGCACCACGATTACATCCCCGGGTAGCAACTCAATGTTCTGTTCAGGGCTTTTCCCGCGGACTGCCTCTTTGTAATTGAATAGCATCTTCACCTGTTTGCCGTTCTCGGTTCTAAGCACGTAAATGTTCTTCACGCGGGCAAACTGCGTAAATCCCCCGCTGCTCGAGAGCGCCTGCAGTACGGTCATGCGCGGGAATAACGGATAGGCGCCCGCCTTCGAGACTTCTCCTGTCACGTAAACCCGGCGGCTATTGATCTCCGTCACGCTCACGGTCACTTGCGGATTGTTAATGTATTTTTTCAACTGATCGCTGATTACACCGGCCAGTTCCATCGGGGTCAACCCGGCCGCCTGAACGTCATTCAGCAGAGGTAGCGTGATCTTTCCATCCGGGCGTACAGGCACGGTTCGCGTCAGTTGTTCTTCTTTCCACACGTCGATTTTCAAAAGATCTTGCGGTCCAATCTTGTACGCTGGGTCCTCACCGGCTCTCGATGCCGCTGTTAGCCTTGCGTCGCTTTTTGCGCCTTTAACCTCTTCTTTCGGGTCTTGGGCGGTGCGGCCCTCACTCCTTGCCTGTGCGCCGCCTGCCATCAAACAGGCTGCCAGAATCATTACAATCGTGCTTCTCATCGCCATCCTTCACCCCCGCTTTGCTTTCTCTATTTCCAGGCCGGTCTGTTTAATCTTGTAGAGCAGAGATTTGTAACTGATCTGAAGATCCTGCGCGGCCCGTTTCCGGTTCCAGTGGGTTTGCTCAAGAGCTTTCTGTATCAATTCGCGCTCTGCCCTCCGGGAAGCTGCCCGTGAGGCTACTTTCAGCGACGATACATGCCAGCTTTCATCGGTTACCGGTACGGGTACCTGAGTCGCGCGCAGATCGGCAAGAGCCAGCGTAGCATTCCCAACGACGACGATCTTTTTCGCAACGTTTTCCAACTCGCGAATGTTCCCAGGCCAGTCGTAAGAATCCAGTAGTCCACGGGCATCGCTGCTCAATTCCGGAATGTCTTTCTTCAGTTCATTGGAAAGTTTCAGGAAAAAGTAATCCAGCAGTGCCGGAATATCTTCCTTTCTCTCGCGCAGGGGCGGCAATCGTAGAATCACGCCGTTAATTCGGAAGTACAGTTCCCGGCGAAAATGCCCAGCTTCGATTTCATTTTCCAGGTTGCGCGACGTCGAGGAAATAAATCGCAAGGCCATCTTCCCGGAGAATCCTCTTGGTTCCCCGTCCGGCAGCAATGAAAGTAGCGCCCGTTGACACGCGGCATCCAGCTCGTGTATGCCATCCAAAAACACAGTTCGCGACCTGGCTTCTCCACCTCCACCGCCCGAGAGAAACTCCTGCCTTACCTCTGCCAGCAACGGTCCCGCGTCCAGCGATGCACAATTCACTTTCTTAAGGGGCGCTTCACGCAGTCCCGATAGCCGGTGGATCAACCGCGCATAAACCTCTTTACCAGTCCCGCTCTCCCCCACCAGGAGCACGGGAATGTCGGTTTTCGCAATCTCCCCGACCATGGCATTTAGGGACTGCACTGCCGCAGCCTGCCCGCATACGAATCCGGTGCCAGCCGAATGCTCTAACCCGTCTGTCGCAATTGTCCCCATGGATTTCGATATCTAGGTTGAGCAGGTTCCATACCAAGTGGGCAACCCAACTTTATCCCCCACCAGTGCATGTAAAGTATTTGTAATCAGTATCTTACGAGTGATTCCCAATCTTGAATCCTCTTTTTTGCCTAGGTCGGAAGTCCCGATTTACTTCCACCAAGTGGCAATTTGCTATCCCCAAGCAATCGTTCTTTGCCACGCGGACCGCGTGGCAGGGTTTTCGCCTTGCAAGAAGGGCAGATCATCAGCAAGCTATCTCTGCGGATTAAGTGATAATGAGGACCAGTCTGGAAGCCTTTTTAGCTTACTCCGTGGCCCGACGAGTAAGAATCACACCTATACTTCGCTAATATCCCCGACGCCGAAATACGTGCAATCCGGATGATGAAACACCAGAGCGCTGACACTAGCCTCGGGATCCATCATCATTCCCTCGGTCAGCTGCACGCCAATTTCTTCCGGTCGCAACAGTTTCCAGAGCGCCACTTGATCTTCCAAATTCGGACACGCCGGATACCCGAAGCTGTACCGTTTTCCGCGGTAGCGCGATGTAAATCTCTGGGCCATGGTCATCTCTGGCGGGTCAGGGAAGCCCCAATCCTCTCGGATGCGCCGGTGCAGCCATTCCGCGCAACCTTCCGCCGCCTCAATCGCCAGCGCCTGCAACCCATGCGATTTGAAGTAGTAGCCGTCGTTCTTCGCCTTCTCCGCGCGATCGCGGATTCCTTCCCCTGCCGTGACTACAAAAAGCGCAATGTGGTCGCGCTCGCTGTTTTGCGCTGGCAACACATAGTCGCTCAAGCACAAATAGTCGCCTTGCCCTTGTCTCGGAAATCGAAACGTGTGCAACGGTTGCCCGCCGTCCGGCGCGAAGAGATGCAGGGACTCCCCAGCCGCCTCCGCCTCGAAGAATTGCCACACCGCGCGAATCTTCATGAATTCCGCGGCTTCCTTCTTCACTTCTTCCATGCTCTCAAACAACTCGACGGCCTTCGGGTCGCGCTCGTCGAGCCGCTTCTCAAAGTCTCCGCGGAATCCCATGTGCCGCCCATACAGCATGAAAGGATTGATGTAACTCCAGACCTCACGCAAATCCGGCACCAGCCGCACTTTGCGTTCCAGTGTCGCCACTCGCGGAATCGGCAGGTCTGTTCGAACGCGCGGCGAGCGAGTCACCTTTGGAATTTCCGTCACCCTCACCGTCGTCGTCACGCCGAAGCCATTCCCGGAAGCCGTATGCGCGCGCACCACGGTTTCCCGCGTCGCAGGGTCCATCAATTCATTCATCAACCGCAGCCCGGTCATCGCATCCTTCGCGTAGCACACCGCTTTTCCGTAGCTCGGCGCGATTTTCGTCTGTGTGAACTTCGCAGAAAGCGCGGCTCCGCCCACCAGCAACGGAATCTTGATGCCCGCATCCTTCAAGTCGCTCGCCGTGATGACCATCTGCTGCGCGCTTTTCACCAGCAGCCCGGAGAGTCCAATCGCATCCGGCTGGTGTTCCTGATAGGCCTTGATCAAATCCTCGGGCGGCACCTTGATCCCCAGGTTCACAACGTCATACCCGTTGTTTTTGAGAATGATCTCAACGAGATTTTTCCCGATGTCGTGCACGTCGCCCTTCACCGTCGCCAGCACGACTTTTCCGCGCTTCGCCGTATCCGCCTTCTCCATGAATTGTTCGAGATGGCTCACGGCCGCCTTCATGGCTTCCGCCGATTGCAGCACTTCTGCGACGATCAATTCATTCGCATTGAAAAGCCGCCCGACTTCCGCCATCCCCGCCATCAGCGGCCCATTCACAATGTCCAGCGGCGCTGTGCCGTCAGCGCGCTTCTTTTCCAGGTCGCCGATCAGCCCATCTCGCGTGCCCTCAATGATGTAGTTCGCCAGCCGTTCGTCCAGCGGCAGATCTGCCGCACGCGCTTTATCTTTCTTTTTTGCGGTTCGAAAATGTTCCGTGATCGCTGCGATGTGAAATTGATTGACCGCCGCGCGCTGCTCCTTGTTTTGTTCGCGCCAGTCTGCCGGAACATTCCGCAGCAGCGCGGGGTTCGAATGGTCCGCCGGCACTTCCTTCGGCGGATGCGAAAAAAGCAAATTCTCCGCCAGCTCACGCTCATGCGACGGAATCGACGCAAAGCGCTCAAGTTTTTCTGTATTTACGATTGCGAGGTCGAGCCCCGCCTTCGTGCAGTAGTACAGAAAAACCGAGTTCACCACCTCGCGTGCGCCCGCCGGCAGTCCAAACGAAACATTCGAAATCCCCAGGATTGTCCGCACATCCGGCAACGCTTGCTTGATCAGACGGATCCCTTCCATCGTCTCGACCGCGCCGCCGATATAATTCTCATCTCCTGTCGCGCAAGGAAAAACCAGCGGATCAAAAATAATGTCTTCGGGAGCCAGCCCGTACTTTTCCGTGAGCAGTTTGTACGAGCGCTGCGCAATTTCGCGCTTCCGTTCGCGTGTAAATGCCTGCGCCTGCAGTTTGTCCTCGTCAATGCAACCCACGACCACCGCTGCCCCGAACTCATGGGCAATCGGCACCACCCGTTCGAATTTCTCCTCGCCATCTTCCAGGTTGATGGAATTGAGAATCGCCTTGCCCTGGCAGTACGTCAGCGCCAGCTCGATCGCCGTCGGATCGGTTGTATCGATCATCACCGGCGCTTTCACTTTGCGAATCAGCTTTTCGTAAAACGGCGGAATGTCCTTCTTCTCATCTCGCTCCGTGCTTTGCAGGCACACGTCCACGATATGCGCGCCGCCTCGTACCTGCCGTCGCGCAATCTCGCTCGCCTCTTCCCACTTTTCCTCGGCCACCAAATTCTTGAAGAGCCGCGACCCGATTACGTTCGTCCGCTCTCCCACGAGCAACGGCCGCGTGCTCTCTTCCGCTTCGATGGTCTCAATCCCCGAATACACCGCCCGATGCGCTTCCGCCGGGCGCACTCGTGGCTTCTTGCCCTCCACCATCTGCGCGATCGCCCGAATGTGTTTTTCCGTCGTCCCGCAGCATCCGCCAACTATGTTCAGCCACCCGTTCCCTATAAACCTATCAAGCTGTGCCGCAAGTGTTGTTGGGGTTTCGTGGTACTTGCCATCTTCGGGATTTGGCAGCCCTGCGTTTGGATAGCAGGAAACG
>Ga0137409_10000713_pt1 | contig 36512 bp, 28 predicted proteins | sample CZODoug1_16funga_FD_122059 | JGI IMG/M metagenome (GOLD analysis project Ga0137409, IMG submission 122059) | Vadose zone soil fungal communities from Angelo Coast Range Reserve, California, USA - CZODoug1_16fungal (Hybrid Assembly) | ecosystem: Environmental > Terrestrial > Soil > Vadose zone... | reverse complement strand
GCGGTGGAGTGAAGCTCGGAAGCAAAAAAATTGGGCCTCGGCAACAGAGTCGAGGCCCAATTCATCGTACCGCCTCTAGAAGGGAGACGTGTCCGATGGTTCGGACGCGTGACCCGAAGCACCGAAGCCGGAAGCTGTTGCTTCCGGCTCCGGTGCTTCGCGATCGAGCTTGCGCACAACATCGGCGCGAATCGACCACGAAGTGATCTTAGCGGTCTTGGCCTTCTTGCCTTTGCCATTCGGTTGTTCGTAGGTCGAGCTGACGAGAGAGCCTTCGACGAGTACGTGGGCGCCCTTCTTGATAGTCGTAGCGACACGCTCTGCCAAAAGTGGCCGGAACACAACGACCCGATGCCACTCGGTTTTCGAGCTCCATTCGTCATCTGCGTTCTTCCAAGAGCGCTGCGAGCGCCAATGTGATCGGTAGTATCAAAGAAGAACAACTTCGAAAAATGACCACGAGTACTATATCCGGAGGCAATAGGCACCCCTAGAATCGAGTCCAAGCGTTTTTCTTGCTAGTAAGGTCGGTGATCTGCTGGTGGTTGCCGGACTCTCTATCAGTGTCACGTTCTGCTTGATCTCGGTTCTGGCGTAAGAGGAGGCTCTGTGGGTAAGGTTACGGGAATATCCGACTGCGTGTTCGGGGTTAGCTGCTCGGTTCGCCTCGCACGTTCGTATCGTCCAGTATCTTTGTTCGCCTTCTTGCTACTTCTCACTCCAAACTCGGCGCTCGCTCAGGCGGGCGTAAATTCTGGTGCATCCTGGTCGCAATATAAGAGCCAGTGCGGTATTCCCTCCTCGACCGCATATAACGACTGGGTAGCCCAAGGTTCGCACTGTCCGAAGACCGAGAGCGCCAGCTCGACCAGCCCTGCCGTACCGGCGCTTAATCCTCAGCAACAGCTTGCGATGCAGGGTGCGGCGCTGGCTGGCAACATGATTGGTCAGGCTCTTGGCCAATTGTTGTTTGGCTCGCCCGCGCCCCCGCCAGGCTCCTCACAACCTGACCCAGAACAGCAACAACGGGAGTTAGCCGCCCAACAACTCAACAATAGCGGCCTCTACTTACTCAAGCAAAGAAATTATGCCGGTGCGATCAATGAATTTCAGAAAGCCCTGGCGACTAATCCAAACGACTCGAACGCCCTCCGCAATCTCGCGATGGCAAAACAACAGCAGAAGGACGCTGCCGTGGCCGGGCAAACCAGCCGAGCGTTGGGCCAGTTCTTAGGCAACGCTCCCGCCAATACGGGACTTTTTGGTTTCGCTCAACTGGCAGGTTCAACAGCAGCAAACCCGAATGCCTCCGCCCTGAGTTTGGTGAACCTCGATTCCGATGCAAATGTCGTGGACTTGCGCGGCACGACGAAGACATCCGTTGATCCGGAATCACTTAAGGGTCAGATCGACGGAGTACTGGGCAATACTCCCGCGGTGGGCGCGCCGCAAGCTCAGGATATTGAGCAACAATTTCAGGCGGCGATATCCGGGCCCGCCACGCAGCCAGAGATGCAGAGCCCGAAAATGGACGCGGAGCGGACCTCAAAGGAAATTGCTCAGGTCCTCGGCCAAACTCAAAGCGCGGAGGCGCAGCAGATCGAGGCACAGGTTGGGGCCGGAAACGCTTCAGGCTCTGCAACTGCCAATTCCGCATCCCAACAAGCTAATACACACGTCCTCGATGGGGTAGCGAACCCCGACTTTGACGGCAAGACAACGGGCAACGCGGCGCTCGGAAAATTCGACCAGCCCCGTACACAACCGGGATCCGACGGCGTTGACCTGCGGGGCGCATCCAGAACGACAGTGGATCCGGCGCGGGTTAAGGGATCGTCTGTTTCGAACGGCGGATCAGAACCTGCCACGCCGGTGGCTTTTGCAAAGAGTCCCCCTGGGTTGGGTGGTATCTCTGCACCGGGCTCTCCAATTTTTGATTGCTCCGGTGATGCTGCCACGATCAACCACCTTGTTGCAGGGCTACCTGTGCAACAAGAGGCAATTCGACGGTCTCAGGCAGCCCTTGATGCGGCCAGAGATGACGCGCAGCATGACAGTGCTGAAGCGCGTGCAAAGTGGACAGAAGGCACTATAAAAATGTTGGCGTCCACAGCGAGCTCTGTCGCCAGTTCGTCGCAAAAACTGCTGGCTTCGGAGGAAAACCTGAAGGCCGCCGGTATTCCGGCGAAAGTAGCCGCACGATACAAGTTCCTGCAGAAGGTCAGACAAATACACGAAATTAGTGACAAGCTGGAGGGCGCTAGCAAGGCTTATTTTGCCGGAAACGCTTTCGGGAACACGGTTTTAGTACAAAAGAGCGCCCATGATCTGGCGGAACTGATTGCGGAAGCTGGGATTCTGCTAGTTGACAGTGGAATAGCGGAAGAGGCGGGCGGGAAACTCGCGCTTGCTCTTTGGGGACCAATCGGAGAATTAGGTTTTAAGGGCGTCACTACTGGTCTCGATTTGCTGACGGCAACGAGTACTGGATTCATCAGCGCGGCAGAAGCCGATCGAGCTGCACTAAATCTCGAAGTGATGCGCTCAGAATATCAGCGTATCCAAGGCAGAATTTATGATCTCCAGCAAGAACTCGGCCAAGGGTGCTCGAAAAAGTCGAATTGATCCGCAAAAATACATGGAAAAACTGGCAAGGTCTTTCATTCTCGGATTTGTTCTGGCCCTACTTGTTCTCCCGTCGTTGGATGCTCAGACGGCGTCCAGCGTGCCTGCTGCCAGTCCGACTCCGACCGGCCAAGCACCCGACGCGGTGATGAAGAAACTCTCTGAGTTGGTGCATGAAGGCAAATACGCGGAAGCACAGCAGTTGACCGCAGGCTTGTTGATGGCGTATCCGGAGGACCAGCGGCTCATTAAGGCTAAAGCGCTCCTGGACAAGTCGCTTGCGAATGCGGCTGCAACAACCACAACTCCAGGCAGCAATCCGGCAGTAACCCATGAGACCTCCACGCAAACTGCGGCGAATGAGAAGGGCGACGTGCTTACGGGGATGGAGAAGGTGGATTACAACGCCCTAATCATACTGGCACGACAGGCGCAGCAGAATACCGATTTGGAACAACAAAAAGCGTCGCTCAATCAGTTCATGGATCAGAGCAATTCGTTTTTGCAGAAGCACCCGACCGAGATGCTGCTCTGGCAACTTCGCGCGGCATCGGCCATCAGCCTGAATGATCCAATGGCAGGTTACGATGCGGGACAAAAACTTCTGGCAGCAGGAGCAGCGGACAGCACCGATGCGAATTCGCAGCAGTTGCTGGCGCAACTCAAGAACAAAGGCTGGCTGGAAAAGATAGAAGCGACAAAACAGGCGAAAGACGCCTGGATCCTAGGAACTTGGAGCCTGCATTTTTCTTACCGATACAAGTCGGGGGAACTCATTGAAGCGGACAACAAGATGGAATTTTCTAGATCTGACTCGGTTTTTCAAGGCTATAGTTTTAAACCAAACGGGGAGAAAAAGAGTTACATTGACGTGGAGGTCACCATACTTGATTCAGGCGAAATACGTTGTGTAGACCGGTGGAAGAAGCCTGTCCAATCATGCGAAATCGCCGATCATAATAGGACGATGAAAATCGTCTTGCCGCCAACAAAATACGTTGGAGTGAATACCTGGAAATTACAAAAACAATGACATCAGATACTGAGGTCGCATCCGATTATTCGACCCGGTAAGTTGAGAGCCGAAACCCCATGTATAGAATGTCAACGCCCTTTATTCTCGGATTGTTTTTTGCCCCAATTGTTCTTCCGCCACTCCATGCGCAAACGACGGCCAGCATTCCAGCGGATACCAATGCCACGGCGGCGAAGCCAACGCCGACTGGTCAGGCACCGGACGATGTAATGAAGAAACTCTCCGACTTGGTTCACGCAGGGAAATACGCCGAGGCGCAACAGTTGACGGCTGGTTTATTGCTGGCTTACCCCGAGGACCAGCGGCTCATCAAGGCCAAGGTGCTTTTGGACAAATCGTTCGCGTCCTCGAAGACGGCAGACCCTGCGGCGAGCGCGAGTGCCACGCAGCTTGCAGGGATGGAGAAGGTGGATTATAACGCGCTGATCGAACTAGCGCGGCAGGCGCAACAGACCACAGACCTGGAACAGCAAACGACACTTCTAAAGCAGTTTATGAAGGACAGTGATTTGTTTTTGCAAAAGCACCCGACCGAAATGCTGCTCTGGCAGCTTCGCGCCGCATCAGCGATCAGTCTGAATGACCTGGTGGCAGGATACGGAGCGGGACAAAAAATTATCGCCTCGGGTGCAGCGGACAGCAACGACCCGAATCTACAGCAATTGCTGGCACAACTCAAAAACAAAGGCTGGCTGGACGAGAAAGAAGCGACGAAGCAAGCGAAATACAATCGGATATTGGGAATTTGGAGCTGGCATTCTTCTCGCATTGATAAGAGGGGGCATGTCTATGAGGACCACTCCCGCGTAGAATTCTCCATGTATGACTCGGGCGTTGGAGGTTATTTTATCCAACCAAACGGCGACAAACCTGAAAAGCCTTTCTTTAGGGTCACCATCCTTGATTCAGGGGAAATGGGTTGTAAGTATCCGACACCTGTACTGTCATGTGAAATCGACGATCAAAATGGGACGATGAAAATCGATTTTACTGACCCCGAGGACCAAAAGCTTCGTAGCACCTGGTTATTTCACAAACAGTAATAATACATACTGAAGAATTGAGCAAGTATAGTCCCAACGAATCGCTTGGCGAAAAACATGAGAAAATTGTCAACGTCTTTCCTTTTCGGATTTGTTCTTGCCCTGATTTGTCTCCCGCGGCTGCATGCGCAAACGGGACCCGGCGCGCCCGCTGGTAGCAAGGCAACGGCGACAGATGCAGCGCCGGCCGGTCAAGCACCAGATGACGTGATGAAGAAACTCTCGGACCTGGTTCACGCCGGTAAATACGCAGAGGCGCAACAGTTGACGGCTGGTTTATTGCTTGCTTATCCCGAGGACCAGCGGCTCATCAAGGCCAAGGTGCTTTTGGACAAATCGCTCGCGTCCTCGAATACGGCAGACCTTGCGGCGAGCGCGGATGCCAGGCAGCTTACAGGAATGGACAAGGTGGAATATAACACTCTGATTGAACTGGCGCGGGAGGCGCAGCAGGGCACGGGCTTAGAACAACAAAGGGCTTCTCTGAACCAGTTTATGGACAAGAGCCGTTCGTTCTTGCAGAAGCATCCGGACCAGATACTTCTCTGGCAGCTTCGCGCGGCATCGGCAATCAGTCTGAACGACCCAATGGCAGCATGCGAAGCGGGACAGAAGCTGATTGCGACAGGCGCAGCGGACAGCAACGATCCGAATATGCAACGTCTGTTAGCGCAACTCAATAGCAAGGGCTGGCTCGATAAGCACGAAGCGGGGGATGCCGCAAAGCGAGCGAAATGGGAATGGATATTAGGAACTTGGACCATCCATTACACGTGGTTCGATGAGCGGGGAGGTGGCACCGGTTCTGGTATCGGAACGGAGGATTTCACCAAATCTGGGGATTCGATTGAAGGCTATCTCACCGACAGCAATGGAGTAAGAGCTCAACGATTCAATATCAGCGGACTGATTCTTGATTCGGGGGAAGTGCGATGGCCGCCGGTTTCCTTTGAGCCCTCCGACAACGATAAGACATTGAAGATCGTTTTTACAGTTCCCAACGGGAAAAAAGGCAAGCAGACTGTTACCTGGCTATTACACAAGGAGTAGCAGCGCACATTTTGCCGCTTCTAAATCCTCTCTAGGATGAGGGAATGAATGAACCTGTTAAAAGGACTTGCAACAACTCTGATTCCCGTCTTGCTCCTCGCTGCGGCTGCGGCTACGTCAGTTCAAGCGCAAACACCCAGCGCACTGCAAGCTCCCAGCACGTCTGCAGATTCAGTAACAAGGCCATCAGGCCAGGCACCGGATGAGATGACCCAGAAGATCACCGATCTGGTTCACGCTGGGAGATATGCCGAAGCGCAACAGTTGACGACAGGTTTGCTGATTGCATTTCCCAATGACCAGCGGCTCATCAAGGCTAAGGCGCTCTTGGACAAGTCCCTTGCGACTGCCGGTGCGACAACCGCAACTCCGGGCGGCAATCCGGCAATGAGCAACGAGACCTCCACGCAACCTGCGGCGAATGAGAAGGGCGGCCTGCTTACAGGGATGGATAAGGTGGACTACAACGCCTTGATTCAACGAGCTCGGGAAGCCCAGCAAACGACGGACTTGGCGGAGCAGAAAGTGCTGTTGAAACAATTCATGGACGATAGCAGCCAATTTTTAAAGAAGTATCCACAACAGATGCTCCTCTGGCAGCTTCGCACTGCGTCAGCCTTCAGCTTGGACGACATCACAGCCGGGTACGAAGCAGGACAGAAGCTTCTGGCGATGGGCGCAGCGGATAGCAACGATTCGAATTTGCAGCAGTTGTTAGCGCAACTCAAGAACAAAGGCTGGCTGGATAAGGAAGAAGTGGAAAAACAGGCAAAAAAATACGCTCCAGTTGGAACCTGGAGCCTAGTTATTAATGACGATGCCGAAACTGAGCAGCATGAGCATAAGCTGTCTCAGTCGAACGGAAGGTGGTATGGCGAGGGGGGCGGTCCAGCGACTGTAGAAATCTCCAGATCTGACTCAGCTATTAGGATCGATATTACCACCGAAGATGGCGTAAAACATCCATACCATCTCTTGAGAGCCACGGTCGCTAATTCAGGGGCAATACATTGGGAGGGATGGACTTACCTAGGGTGGCAACCTGCCCGGTCGTACGAACTCGTCGATAATGATAGGACGATGAGGATCGTTTTTAGTGTAGTCCCGACCCATAAGAAAAGCCGAAGCCTACCTTTTGCTAATACGGACCTTCAATATACAAACACTTTTTTATTGCACAAGAATTGACAGTAGAAAATGAAAGCTGCGTGATTTTTCTAGAGAGCAAGTTGGTATATGAATGCTATGCGAAAATTCTCTAAGTCTTTGATTTGTGGATCGTTTCTCGCCCTGATTTGTCTCCGGCCCATGCATGCACAAACGGCAGCCAACCCGCCTACTGCTGCTAATGCAACGGTGGCAAATCCAGCGCCGACAGTCCAAGCACCAGATGACATGATGAAGAAGCTCTCGGACTTAGTTCATGCGGGCAAGTACTCAGAGGCGCAACAGACCGTTGCCGCACTTTTGATTCTCTATCCCGGCGACCAGCGACTGACTAAGGCCAAGACACTGTTGGACAAGGCCCTCCTGTCTTCCAAATCGACAGAGACGACGGAACGCTGGAATCCGCCTACGGCTAGCGTTGCTCCGCCAGCGACGGGCACGATTGCCACACAGCTTTCAGGCATGGATAAGGTGGAATATAACTCCTTGATGGAACTAGTTGGCAAGGCCCAGCAGACCACCGACTTAGAGCAACAAAAAGCTTTGCTGCAAAGGTTCATGAACATGAGCAGTCCGTTTCTGCTCAAGCATCCGAATGAGATGCTGCTGTGGCTGTTGCGCGCTGAATCGGCACTGAGCCTTGATGATCTGAGAGCGGGTTACGAAGCAGGGCAACGGCTTCTGGCAGCGGGTGCGGCAAGCAGCAGCGACGCGAACCTGCAACGTTTACTGGCGCAACTGAATTTGAAAGGCTGGCTTGATCAGAAAAACGTGAAGATCATAGAACAGGAAGAAAGATTTGAGTGGCTTCTAGGAACATGGAATGTGTATTGGATGTGGTCCCGGTATGGTGGGATCAACAGCAGAGATCAGGAACTATTTGTGGTTTCTGAATCAGGTGTTGAAGGGTATGTAATCGGCGATGACGGAACGAAAAGCGCAGAGCCCGATTTCCGAGGCACGATTCTGGATTCGGGAGAAATAAAATGGGAGTGTTATCTGCCGCCAACCGATATAGGCGGACTTTACGCATTTCGCCATCTGGATGGTGGTAAGAGCGGCAGAACGACGATTGGCCGGAAATCGGATCTCCATGGTTATTTCGCGAATGGAGAAGACACAGGCAACCAGCAGTTTTATCCGTTCGGATGGCAACCAGTAATTTCCTACGAGTTTGACAAAGATAAGAAAACGATGAAGATGGTTATCCCACCGCAGGAAGCCGACCCCCAAAACACGTACTCCAAGAAGAATCCGATTTTCTTGAGCTTTGGAAAAGTGGAGAGCAGGCAGGCCGGACAAGTCAAGTAGCAACAATTGGAGGGCACACGCTGAGCACTTGCCTAACGTCCGCCAAGCTAAGGGATCGCTGAACGCTTACGTTTCTGCTTCCATTAAAGAATATGGGGACCGGCGAATTCGATGGCGATGAGTTTCAAAAGGGAGTCTGCACCATTTATGTGTATGGCGCGAGTGCGTAGCAACTGTACTTAGGATTCTAAAGAAGTTCCGTCCTCCAGTTGGGTCGTACCTCATCAAACGCTATGGCGAGCCATGCTGAAAACAGGATCAGGTTGACGCGCCCTCACATTCCATATAACGATGAGCTTGTGCCATTCCGTTCGTCGGATGTAGCCATCGCCGTTCTTGTCCTTCCAACACGCCGTTGTCGCCAAGGACAGCACCGTGTATTCACGCTGCGCCTTCGTGGTTTTCAACTCCGCGTCTTTGCCTACGAACCCAACTAATCTCACTGAATACGTGCATGATTTTTCTCCTTTTTCTTGCCCCATTTTCCGGAGGCACCCAGAAGCGAGAGGATGCTGCTCCCAAAGCGAGCGGCTGCTTTTTGGGAGGGACACAAGAAACCTTCGGCGCTTTTTCAGAAGATTTGTTGGGAGGAACCGGGAAAGCAGAAGCCGCGAAGGTGCCGGGCGCAGGGATTGGCCCGAAGCAGTGGCCAGGGAAATGCGTGGCATGAAAAAGGACGCTTACCGGACTCGACAAACATAGGCATTTTCAATCCAATAGGCCGGATGAGATTCGAAAAAATCGGCCTTGAAATTGGGTGACGCGTGAGAGCGGAGGAGCACAGAGACAGCAAGGGCAATCGGGCCACTGCGGCAGAAAAAGGCTGGCCTACTGAACTGGGACGATCACTGCGGTATCGGCCGAGCTATGTGAGCAGGCAAAGCGGAACAGAAAAAATCAGTCGTGCCACGATTGCCACAGCTCCCACAATGACGCTCGATTCAAGTGGCTCCTGCGTTTTGCGGCCGTTACGTCCGGGTGGGCGACAAGCCGTCAGGTATTCGACCGTAGTGCCCGTTTTTCGCCAGAGTATTTATTCGTTCACAGACTTCCGTAGGATGTCGCGGATCTCCCGAAGCTTAGATTCGGGCGTATTCAGCGGAAGGTTCCAGTCGATATCCTTGATCAAGCTGTCCAGCTTGGCAGACTGCTCGGGCGAAAGTTTCGAGGTGCTGCCAGCCAAGCATTGTCTGACGACGTACAGCATCTTCACGTCTGCGCGGCTGAATCGCGGGTCTCGAACGAGTTCTCGCGCGACTCCGGACATCTTAATCACTCCGGTGCGCGAGTGATAGTCTTGGCCAGGGTATGGATCGGCAGGCTGCGCATAAATCCAATCTATAAATTGCTGGTCAAAACTCACTTTATTCTTTTGCGCAAACTCCGCGAACCGGTACATCGCTTCGTTGCAAATGTTCAAGTGCTGCGGGCTGGCAAGGATAGCCTCGACCAAGGGTCTGAACTGCTCATTGCGCTGCGTGACGACGATCTCTGTTGCCAAGCGTTCCTCGGAGTCGTACGGACCATAAAACCAGTGGAGAATTTTCGGGAGCGAGCTCGGGCCTTCGATTCCCCAGCGGGCCAGTGGAATGTCCGCTCTCCCGAGATAGTTTCTCTCCGCTTCATCCAAGATTTGGTCAGCCCGGCCCGACTGGAGACTGGCCGCGGCAATCAACCAAGATTGCTCGTAGTGAAGGTCGTGCGAGTCGTTTCGCTTGCGTTCCTCGGCTTCTAGGGTCAGCAACAGGTCGGCGTCGGACGGCAGCAAGAGGCCTTTCGCATGCGAAAGCAGAAATCTGCTCATGACGTAGTACTGATCGCCGGGCTGCCAACCCGTATTGATCGACTTAATGTCAGGATCTGAGCCTGGCGGTTGGCCACGGAGCACCGCGAGAATGCGATCTCGTCCCAAACGCTTTGCCGCCGCCGCCACCTCAGCCGGAGGAAAACCGTCGTAGTGCAATGGCCAGCCACCGACGCCGATCCAGAGAGTAATCATTTCGCGGTCCGGCGAGGGGACACTCTGAATGTCTTGAATGGCGAGCGGCGCAACTTGCTTGTGACGGAACTGCCAAAGGAACCAATCCGCGCAGTATTCCCTGTTTGCATGGGTTGCCCAGTATCGGTCGAAGGCGGCCTTGTTCGGATATTCGATCAGACGCAAAACCGCGGTCGCCACAGTTTGCGGAACGAATTGAGTCTTTGCAAAGGGCGAAGCGCTCATCGGCAGCTGCATTTCGTCAAAGGTTTGGCTCTGATCATCTAAGAGCGCACCCAGATACTGTTGGAGCCGGGGTTCGCCTTTGGCGACCAAAGCCGCTGCGGCTAACGTTCGAATCTTGGGATCGCGGTCCTTGAGCAGAGACAGAAGAATCGGGACTGAGTAATTGTTCTGAATCAGACTTTGATATTCGGAGACGCCCGGTGCGTTCTTGGGCCAGTTCCCATTGGGAGGCACCACGGATGGTTCAGAAAGCTCGCGGGGGGGAGGAAACGAGCGGAGTCCCAGCGCGACTTTTGCAAATTGGCTTTTGATATTTGCGGGAACAGTGTCAGGGCGAAGGGTTCGGCAAGCCGTGAAAAGCGTAAACGCGACAAAAACGCCAAACGCGCACCGTCTCTTAATTAAGATAGACGATATTTCAGAGCCGTGATCTTCTGCCATTGGCGTTCACATGGTTATTCACAATTATCGCGCACTGAATTCGGCCAACCATATGCTGAAATCCACCAGTAGTCGAAAGGGTCATCGGGAAGGCAAAACGATCGATCGAACTGGGAAGCCGGACCCCGTTTGACGATTATCTCCGAGCGACGGGCAAGCCTGAAGTAACCCCAACGTAAGAGTTGCCGACAACAAACGAGCGAATTGCTTGGTGTCTGCCCTTGTAAATGTGATAGCCACTTATCAGCAGCAACTGGGCTTTGTACAACGGCTGGGTTGTTGCCAGCGAACATTTCTACAACATGACCAACATCGGCCTGAACATCCATTCGGACCTGCTCTGCGACATTAACAGAAAGAAAAAGTAAGATCCCCGCGCAAATTCGCTTGTGACTTACACATTTCTGCAGCGGCCTGCGGAAAAAGCTTTGCCAGACCATTCGACACAGCGGGTGGTTATGGCCTGAGCGGAGACAGGCTGTGGAAGAGAGAACACGATCAGGAATGGCCATTTGGTCGTGCGGATTTGTATGCGGTTGGTTACGAAGCACTTACGGCACAAGAGGGAATGGCGTGGCACGCGCTAAGTCAATTCCGGGCGATGCTGGTTGTGTTGCCTGCGGCATCGATTGTTCTTCCAAACGCCCGGAGGACTCATGGCGGCCAAACCGATTCGTACGCTTTCACGGCTCATTGGAGTGTTCCTTTTTACGTTGACCTTGCATTGCGCCCAAGCACAACAAACTCCGGAATCGCTGATTCAGAAGCTTTCGAATGCTGATCCGGATGTGCGTGGAGAAGCGCTGCGCGCTCTGCAAGCCATGCCCAGCAGCATCGTGGTGCCGAAAATTCTCGACGCGCTCAAAACGGCGGATCAGGATTCCGCGACGCGGCTCGTAAAAGTGTTGGTGAACCACCCGGACTCGTCCGAGATCAAACCGCTAATCACCCTGGCGAAAAAATTTGACGGTCTGGGCAGCGAAGTTTTTGCAGTGCTTGGTTCTGACGGCGCTCGTCGCCTGTTGGCGGCAGTGCCGGAAAATTGCAAAACGAAAGTCGGAACAAAGGAGTTCTTCGTTTGGGCCGGTGAGACCGCGAGTTCTGGCGGACAGACAGCGCGTGTTGTTTTGAAGTTGCAGACGAAGGCCAATGAGGCGTGCGTTCGACTGGCGGCATTGTACGGGGTTGCCGCAATCAATCAGGAAACACCTCTCACGGAGGAGGACCTGAACGATTCGGCAAGAACGATTGTCTCGCGTTTGGCGGATCCCGATTCGGAGGTTGCGCAGGCGGCTGCGGAGCTTCTGAAACCAGAGGCCGGAGGAAGACGTTACAGGCAAGCGACCGAGGATTGTGCCGCTCAGCATTTAATGGAATTTTTTAAGACACAGAAGGTCGCTGAGGTACGCGAGCGAGTGCTGGCGGTACTCGCCCAATACGGCGATGAACCAATCCAGGGATTCATGGACGGACTCGCTGCTGATTCCGATCCGCACATTGTTGAGATCGCAAAACAGTATGCCCCGCCCGCCTACGAAGAGGACCGCATTTTCTACAGTGATTCTCCTGCGTCGGGAATAACGCCGCCTGAGAAAGCGGCTGAAATAGAGCGGCTTCGCGGGAGTAACGAGGTGGCCGACCGCGTGACCGCGGCAGAGGAAATGGCGAAATCCGGAGACGTGGTTTATACGGCAGGCCTCATCGAACTTCTCAAGGATCCCAGCCTGCGTGTGCGCGCGCGAGCGGCGAAGGGGCTCGGTGAACTGAACGGATATTTCGAAGATGCTTCGGTGCGCTGGACCGGAAACCGGGAAGACTCCGCACCAGCGCTCTACGCGGCATTAAATGATCGCAGTGCGAGTGTTCGTGCTGCCGCAGCAAATTCTCTTGCTTCGTTGTACCCGGACAACGTGCCAACCGAAGAGATTCCCGCCGGGCACGCGCAGGTTCTGGAGAAACTGCGAAGCCTTACTCACGACAAAAATACACAGGTGGCAAAGCAGGCAGCGCTGGCCTACAACAAATTTCTGTTGCCAGAGGATATTGCCGAAGCGGTGAAATCGCTGAAGAGCGCGGACAAGCAAGTGCGCGCGGCCGCGGCCGAAGCGATCCAGCAATCCAAGTCTCCTGCCGGCGTGAAGCCCCTGGTTGGCTTGTTGAAGGATCCTGATGTAGCCGTGCGGTGCGACGCGAGCCGGCTTTTGTGGGTTATGGTGATGCTGAGCCAAGACTCGGAGAGGCCCGCTCTCGCTGCTGAGTTGGAGGCACAGCCGTTGGCGGACGCTTTGCAAGACCCAACGGCTACGCGGATATACATCATGGATCTGTTGGCCGCTTCGCGCGACCCGGCGGCTATGCCGATTTTCCTGAAAGCGCTCGTGGAATCAAAAGGCTATTCTCCGGAAAGCGCGATACGGATCATTCGCGCTTCGGGCCGGCCGGATACTGCTCAGATTCTCCTGGCAATCTTGCGCTCAGGAAATTCTTACGGTGGATACCAGTGCCTGAATGCTCTGCTTGCACTGAAGGATCCATCCGTGGAACAGCCCATTCTTGATTTCGCAAAAACGCCGGATGGTAAGTGGATTAATCAGGATCAGGTGCAGCTTGCTTTTCACGATCTGCGATTGTTGGACACGTTGCTGCCTCGCTTGAAGGACAAGGATGAATCCGCTCGCGTCACGGCGGCGAAAGAGCTGTCGGAATACAGAGATGAGCGCATCGTGCCAGCGCTCATAGCGTCGTTAAAGGATGAAGCCTGGTCCGTGCAATATGCCGCGGCGGAGTCGCTCGGAAAACTCGGCGATCCTCACGCTGCTTCTGCACTCATCGCCATGCTGGATTACAACCCCGGCGCTGCGGCCCTTGCTCTTGGCGATTTGCATCGTGTGGAGACCCTGCCAAAGCTCGCTGCCTTGCTCGCCAATCCCAAAATTTCCAATAAGAAGGAAATCGTTGCAGGAATAGCGAAAATGCCGAATGCTGCGGCGGCCGAAGCTCTCGCGTCGTTCGTGGAACATGCGGACAAGCTGGATTGTGACCTCGAGACTGCCGTGGTCCAAGCACTCGCGAATCTCAAGGATGCGCATGTGATTCCGGCTCTACAAAAAATTAATTTCGACGGATGGAAAGACAGCGGCTGTTACTCAGCCAGAAGTACAGCGGCACAGGCGCTGGCGAATCGCGGGGCGCGTCCGTTCCCAGAAGAGAAGAAGAATTGAGAATGCCTTTTTGCTGATTCGCTGAAGAACTCTAACGTCAGGCGAGATTGATAAAACTATTTCGGCGAGGCACAAGAACCGTTCGGCCAGGATTGTTGTGCCGATGCAGACTCTGAAGCTCTCCCAGACCTTTGCGGCGATTTGTTTGGCGTTGTTTTCCTCCTGACTGCCTGCAACAAGGCAGACAACACGTGATTCTTCCCATGAACATCGTAATGCAAAGAGCGCAGCCAGCGGCATGCCAAAGGCCACCCGCTCAGATAGGCCCCGACTAATCCCGCGATGGCCACTCCCTCCACTTCGGCCTAAGCGCGCCGCCTACGGCGTCGCAGGTCTCAGTTCCAGGAGTGGCCATCGAAACACAGCTATGCTCTAATGACGCGAACGTCAGCGGGCGAACGGCAGCCCCGACCTATTCCACTTAACATATACATACATGACTTCGTTTCTCCATTTTCTGCCCTTGTAATTGGGGCACTGAAATGCGAGTGGGGACTGCTCCCAAGGCGAGGGTCTGCATTTCGGGAGGGACACAAAAAAACTTCTGCGCTTTTCCCGAAGATTTTTTGGGAGGAAACGGAAAAGCAGAAGACGCGAAGTCGCAGGGCGCAGGAATTCCCCCGAAGCCGTGCCCAATGGAGAGGGCAGGAATGAGAACGATGCACAGAACGAGTCCAGGCATCTCGCGAAAACCGGACGCACAAGACCAAGGGCGGCCGCAGTTGCCTACGGAAAGACCGTGTGGTAGAGGCAGACAAAGAATGGCGACATCGCCTTCGTCCCGAAGGTGGACAAGACACGCGGCTGACGAAGAGAGGGAAATCAGGTCGAGGGCGTTGGACAGCGAAGAGGAAGTCGGCAGGGGCTAAGGTGAGGTTCACACCTTCGAAGGCGTGTGAAATGCTAGCAGATGAGCAAAGGCCAAGCGGGGCGACCGCTGCAGACGCCGGTCATGGCCGAGGCCTCCTGTTGAAAGACAGCGTCGGTGGGGAGAAAAGGTCCGTTGTGACGCTTAGGGTGGGCGGGTGGGACAGGAAAAAGTGGGCCGCACCAAAGCGGCGCGGCCCGACCGAATGATTATCGTTAGTTGTGCTTGCTTGGTTTCGCCTTGGTCGGCTCGCGCCGTGCTGACGTGGTGTTGGGCGAAGGCTTGCTCTTCTTGGTCACCGCCCGCGCCTCATTGTTCTTCGTTAGTTCTGCACGCACCGTAGCTGCTACTTTTGTCATGTCGATTTTGTAGCGGGCTGCGGCCAGCGCGAGGTTGGAGTCTTTTGCAAGTGATTGCTTTGGGTTGTAGCCGGGGCAATACAGGTCGGACACAACGGCGCAAATAACGAGAAAACGATGGAGGTCCGCAGCGGTCATGGCTTGTACGGCAGCCGCCGCAATCCTCTCGTGGTCCACGGTTTCAGCGCCCCATGACGTCATGGTCTTTTTCTCTTCCCATGCGTAGAGCTTGCAGAGACCGCGGTGATTGTCGTGGCCCAAGCGCTGGAAGTAGTCGAGGGCTACCATTTCCAAGTCAACCCGGGAAAGAGCGTCCGGCAGCTTCTTGCGAATGCCTTCGAGGACGCGCACGCGCGAGAGCTTCTCGACGCGCTCGGCAAGTGCCTCCTTCCTTCGCTGAGCTTGCTTTTCTCGGTTTGGCAGAGATAGAAGATGCTGCCAGCACTCTTGCCGTCAATTAATACGGCTGCTTTCGTGTTGGGGCACTCCCCTTTTGCCTTGGCTTTACGGTACTGCCCTTCAAAGAACGCGTCTTTGGCATGGCCGTTTGCCTGCCATGCGGGAGCCTGGGAAACGCGCAGAGGCTTCTCGCCTTTCTCCTCAAGCGGCTTCACCTGAATTTGCACAAGTGCTTCGATTTTGGCTCGATAGCACTCGCGGTCTGATAGTTATGTGGAATAGCTTTTGGCAAGAGATTCTTCGCGCATGATGGCCCGTTTGGCCGAAGAGGTTCTTTACAACTCACTGGCACCTCCCGGAACGAAGGCCAGCGACGCCGGAGGCGGAGCGATTAGGCCGCAGTGAAGGGAGAGGCCAGTGAGACCAACGTGTTCTAGTGCGCGCTCCATCCGGGCCAGGCGCACTTCTAGCTTGCGCTTAACTACTCAGCGGTTGTTGATTCGAACCACGCAGGAAACAGAATGTGATACGCCTATGTAGTAATCACTGTGCCGTCAAATTTGGTGATCTGGAATCCCGAGAACTCTTCGGCATAGCATTCTCTTTGATCAGACAGTATGCTTAGCGCTACGGCCTCACCGAGCTTCAATCCATCTGAATAATCTGTGCGCCAATGAACACCGGCAAAGTTACGCGCAAGCCCAATGTTGGAAGCGAGCTTGTTGATCTCACCGTTGACGGTAATTTGTCCTGCGTCCATTTCTGTGTATGCAACCAAAGAAAGCCCGTCTTGGCTCGCTGTCTGAATTGCTCCATTGCTTAGCGCATGGAAGGCAGTCGTTCCGTTGAACGCTGCCTTCAATATTGTTGCGCATGCTCCCGCAATTGCGCCGTGTCCTTGTGCGTAAGAGGGATGCTGCGGACAGCCTTCAGGATAGGCCTGTGGGTGAAAGTACGATCCATATTTTGAGAAAGTCTGTCCCGCCGCCCTGGAATCCAGTACATCCGCGTGAAGAGGATGTTTCGTTTGGTGCGTCATTGTCATATGCACCAAACCACCGTAATCCTCGGGTCTTAGCGTTCGGTGCACAAACCATTTTGCGTACCATACAGCCTTAAGCGCGCAACTGGCTGCTTCAGCGAGCAAGCACAAAAAATGGGGCGCGCCGAAAGTCACAAAGGAAGACTGCTTGGTTAGACCCAAGTACGGATTCGCAGGGTTCGGAGGAGCCCCAATTGCACCCAACCAAACACCCGCATTGTAAAAGGCCTCGAACGCCTGGTCCGTGTGCACGTAAGCCGCGAGATCCCGGCCATTACGGATGAACCTTGGTTGTGGGTCAACTTGGTTCTTCGCGAATGGGCCTTGTCCATTCCGCGCGTTGAGCCAGGCGCTTTGGTCCGTTAAGTAGTCGATCCCAGCTATGTAGGTGCTGATTTGACCGCTCATCGTATATTGTCCGTAGTTGAAGGGCCGCAATAAGAGTTGGGACACATAAGGTCCAACTAAGTCGTCTGCCGTAAATCCACGGAACAAAGTTTGTGCGGTAACTTGTCCACTGGTTTTCGGGCTCACTGATTCACCAAATCCAGATAACTCAAACTGTGCAGCCACAGTGGTCGGATCGGTAACGTACTCCGTGAAACTCACGTCCCGGCACAACGCCATCCAGTAAAGTTCAACCATGTCGTCTGCCCTTGCCCGACTCGCGACCGTCGGCGGTGGCCCGATCGCTAATTGATGCGAATCCGTTCCTTCTAAGTCGAAGGCAATTCCTGCCATGGGATTCGCCAGCTTCACATTGCCACCCAGCGGGATGCTCTCGAACGCCTCGACAGTCCCTTCGTGCGACGCCTTCAGCAATTGCTGGTACGCAGCCTCATCAACTTCCCCCATCGCAGTATGGGGTAGTCCTTTCGAATAGTTCCCAATGAAGTTTGGGTACCGCCGCTCATCTCCATTGGTTACCTGATCAGGAATCGTTACTTCCCACTCGCGCTTCGCCGCGCGCTCCCTGATCTCAAAAGCCGCGCGGGTTCGCTCTCTTCCTTCACTCTGCCTATCCTGGCCGCGGACTGGTTTTGCAAGTGGTGCCATTTCAATGGCACTCGTAGTCACTGCTAGTGCCGCTGCCCCAGCGAGTTTGTTCAAAAAGGTCCGACGATTATCTGAAGGCCTTCCATTCTTCGTCGAGACCATCTTCCCACTGACTACGGATTCAACATCTCCCGTGGCTCCCTCTTGTTTGGGCATAGTCACCTCGACCAAGGAATTAGCTAGAAACATGGGTCGCCTGTGGCGCGCATAGTGGCCAAATTGACCGCAGAAGTCAAGGAACACACCCCGGTATGGCGATTGCCTTATTCATAAATAATGGAAATAACCCAAAAATAACTTGACAAGACATCTCCTGTCTACTAGGCTCCGTATCCATTTCCCCTTCTCGTCCCGGAGGGTACATGCGCGTTAATCGCATCTCTTCCATTTCCACGATAAGCGCTACAATTCTTACTCTTTCGGCTGGGCTGTTCGTCGCAGGAATTTTGGAGACAGTCCCTAATCGCTCCTCCATTCAGGCGGCATTTTCCAATGCGGGGTCTAATCGTCCCGCTAACCCTCAAGCACCGTCTGGCTACAAGACGCCGCTTGCACAGCAGCGAATGGCGGGGGGGTTCTGGCGAGCAGACCACACCTTCCAGCCAACTCTCATCATCACGAACTTTCTCGAGAACATACAGCTTCCGGTCACACCAGTTCTCTATGCCGCAGACGGAGAGGAGTACCAATTGCCAACAGTCATTCTTGCACCGGCTGGAGTCGCCTCGATCGATATACGTGCCGCGCTAAACGCAGTCCCGGATGAAATCAAAGACCATTTCACAGAGTACGGCAGTGCAGCCATAAGATACATGTGGCATTGGCCGGGTGTTGCGAGCGCGATGGTCCAGAATCGAGACGTGCGGCGAAGCCTGAATTTCAATTTCGAGCTTCGCACCCTGATGGCGATGAAGCACGGTGCGTCCACAACTGTCCAGGAAGGCCTTTGGTGGAAAGAGGATCGTGGTGTAAGTGGATTCCTTGCTCTCATAAACGTCGCACCACATCCAATTGATGTCCAGGTTCAGGTTCTTTCGGAATACGGCGCTTTTGAAGGTGAACGGACCCTTCACGTTCAACCTAACGAAACACGCAACCTCTCCTTGCTACAGGATACTGGCAGTTCGTCAGGGGGAATCCGAGTAATCTACAACGGCGCGGAGAAAGACATAGCGCTTGCAGGTGGCCTTGAAAATGCGCACGAGGGCTACTCGGCGAAAATTCCGTTTCTGACCACCTCAACCGGGATGCAACCTTCCACCGTAGCCGTTTCCAGTGTCGGGCTCATGTTCGGCACTCCCGACCCCATGATGAAGTTTCCTTCTGGCACTCAGTTCGGAATCTATCTCGCCCTACGAAATACCTCGGCACGGCCAATCTTGCTCTTGCCGACTCTTTATTACATGCAAGGCCTTGGGGTGCAAAAGAGCGCACTGAAAACGCTCACGCTGGCTGCCGGACAAGCAAGACACTGGACCCCCGAAGAACTTTCAAAGGAGCTTGACCTGCCCAAGTTGAGCGGCATGATTAACCTAACGTTCTCTTATAATGGTGGCCCGAGTGATGTTATCCTGGCCAATGGGAGTATCGACCAGACGAAAAACTATGTCTTTGAGATAAACATGCAGGCCGTAGGTAAAAGCCAGGCCAAAGAACTAAAAGCTTGGGACGTATCCAACGGAAATGACACCATGATCAGCCTGCTCAATCTCGGTGAAAACGACCAAGACCTCTCCATTACTTTCTTCTTCGATGCAGGTAAATACAGGCTTCCTATGCATCTGAATGCTGGCGGTTCTACGATGCTTAACGTCAGCGATATCATTGCCATGCAACAGCCGGACTCTGATGGAAATAAGATTCCACCCGGTACTCTACATGGAACCGCTGTCCTCTCCGGGGCCTCTGGCTATCCCGAATGGATGAAGGTCGGCGTCGGCGTCGGCGTCTTCAACGTCTCGACTGCTACCTGCGGTAACACCTGCCCCACGTGTTTCGGCTACAGCGCCTTTCAGGTGCTGCCCTACAATTCCAGCACGTCCACCGCCAGCGTGGGCGGCACGGCAATATTCCAGGCCTGGGCATTTGGGCAGGACAACCTCTGGCACAATGTCAGCACCAGCATCCCCAATAATGGGGTCTACGTGACGTGGAGCAGCAGCAATACGAACGTAGCCACGTCCCAGGGACAAGGAAACTTTACGGGGGTCGCCGACGGAGGGTTCAGCGCCCAATCAGATGCAACTTTGCTCGATGAATATGCGGACTGTCCCGAGGGGTCCCATACGCCTTGCCCATCCAGCCCCTACTTCGGCAGCGCGGGAGGCACAATCCTCGGGGCCGACCATCTGATCGTCGTAGCCGATCAGCAAGGCGTGTCTGCACAGTGTCCGTCAACGGGCATACAACTCCGACAGATGAAAATGCGAGTCGTCAATCCAAGCGGCATAACCGTGCCGAACAGCCCGTCTGTGGCTGAGGCTCTAAATCCTTTACCGGTGACCAATTCGTGTAACACCGGGTCGCCGATTCCATCTAGCTGCTCCCCAGTAGCTGCTGACGGCACGTTCATCGACAGTATGTCCGTGTCAGGTAACCTTTGTAATTCCGGTATCAACTATTCAAGCGGGTGCGGGTTTAGCATTACTTCAACATGGTCTGCATGTGGGACCTCCGGAAGCAAGGTCCTGTGGGTGTCGCCGCGGACAGTTAAGAGCAATCTGGTGACAGTCAATGGAAACTCCACCAGCTTCAACGTAGGAACGACCTGTAACAGTGCCGGGTGCCAGTAGGTGCTACCACCATGAGAGTTTGTCTAGTGCCAGTTCTCCTTTTGTCCGCAGCCACAGCGTGCTTGGGTCAGGTATCGCAAGTTACACAGGAGGTTAAATGGGGGATTGTTGAGGGCGTCGTGGTTGATGGTGACGGCAAACCGTTGCCGGACGCGACCGTCACGTCTTACGCACAAGCGAGAGGGGCGACGCGAGATGTCTTGCAGTATCAAGCCAACGGAAGTGGGGAATTTAGCTTGCACCTCCCAGAGGGAAAGATATGGCTGTCCGCGCACAAGGATAGTGAGGGATATCCATACGCATTCTTCGCTTTCTACCTCATGCCTGGCCAGGAGTTCCCGACCGTTGATGTTAAGCCTGGTGAGACTACCAAGGGTGTTGTGGTTCGTGTGGGCCCGAAGGCCGCGCACCTGAATTATGAAGTTGTGGATAAGGACGGACAGCCAGTCCTCGGTAGATTTATTTTCTCCCGCCTTGACCAAACGGAGCCTTATAGCACGAGCGCACTTAGCAAGGATGATTTATTGGTGCCTCCAGTGCCATTTCGTGCGACCTTTGAGGCCAAGGGGTTCAAGCCGTGGCATTATGGCGGCGACAAATGGGGCGGGGGGAAAGGCGTAATCTCGCTGAAATCGGGCGAGGTCCTGAACCTGACCATCCGCCTGCAACGCGAATAGTCCTATGTTCGTTGTCCATTCTGAGGCAACGCGCCAAGTCCTGATTTGTGGTTCCACTCATTATAGAGTTCTGATGATTTGTCCGGTAACGCGGCGCAATATATGAACTTCTAAGAGTACCGCCACAAGTCGCGAAGGACCTACCGATGGTTGGATCGTGTCAGCTGTCCACCCAACTGCAGTTGCACGAGATGCTCTCGGCCGAGTTGCCGGGGAGTTGGTCCTGCTGGCGTCGGTACGTCGGCCAGCCTTGCGAGTAATTGTTCGTACGCGGTAAGTCCGTCTTCCACAGCTGAGAGTTCCTCGTCGGCCAACGGAATATCCTGGCGCAATCGCAGCAGATTCGCTTTAGCTTCGAGAAGTTGCGCTTTCGTTGAATCTTTTGGTAGATAAAACGAGCACTTCGCACAGGCCATTCGATGAGGGCACTGGTCGAAAAAGTCATACGTGCAGTAGCCGTGCCCGAGATCGTAGAACTTCCAAGGCTCGTTGGTAGCACGCCCCTTCCGCACCAACTCCTGATCGACAAGCACTTCAATGGCACGAAGGTTCCGTGTGAAGTAGCCCGCATCCGAATAGGACTTGGCGAGCTTCGTCGGTGTAATCTTTGCATAGTGCTGTGTTGCTGTCGGGGTTGCGTGCCCAAGCCATTCCTGCAGTTCGAAAAGAGTCATTGGCTCCTTGGCATTGAACAACTGGGATGCAATCGTCGAACGGGCACGATGGCTCGTGATGTTTCCACGAACGTCGCTGCGGGGAACACCCGCCTTTTGGCATAACACGGGGATTAGGACTTTGTTAAGGTAGCTCTTTCCGATCACGGTTAACCGGAAAAGGAAAAGAAAATCGACAAGCTCACCTGTCTTTGGATCGGGAAGCTTGATGCCTTGTGGGCGTACCTTCTCCCAAGCGGCGATCGCCTCGCCCACAACGCGATCAACAGGCTTCGTGAAAGAAGTGCTGGTCTTGTTCACGGGAACATCAAGGAGACACACCGCGTCGGCAAGGAGAGTTTCATTGGTGCCAGGAATGGTGACGTCGTCTCTCTGCCAGCGGATACAGCCGACGCGGAGCCGCCGAATCTCGTTATTGCGAAGACCCGCAAACAGCCAGGTGACAGCTAACGCCCTGCAAAGCTCAATGGGATAAGAAATCGAACGTGGCTTCCACCTGGGCGAGCCACGCTTCGGCAAATCATCGGCGCTCAGATTCAGCCCGGCCCAGACGAGCTTGGCCCATACGTCATCGGCAATCGTGCGCGGATTCGGCCCAATGAGCTTGAGCAGGCTCTTCGGAGTGACAAAGCTTCGTGCTGGGTCAAGCCGCCGCGGAATCAATTCCCAGTCTTGTAGGTCGCGAAAGAAAGCCCTCCGCGCTGAAATGCGAGACGCCCGTGTACCAGGCGCGAGGATTTTCCCACGGCTCTTGACGTGCAGAGGAGCAACACTGCCCCAGTCACCTCCGCACCACTGACAGATGATGGCCACAGCTTCGGCAGCAAGATTCCTCGTCCAGCCGGCCGGAGAACTGACCTCCCGATGTGTAGCCGCCAGCCAACGCCCTACGTTTAGCAGGAAGTAATAACGCGTGTTGCGTTCGTGCTTCACGACAGAAGATCGGTCGAGCCAGATGCGGCACAGACGCGCCCACTCCGCAGGAACGTTGCAAGTAAGAGACGGCAGCGTGGTCCGGTCGACGAAAGTGCGCTTAATCTCAATGGCTTCGGGAATCGTGCCGATGCTCGATTTGGGCGCGGGTTGCACGTTCCTGATGCGTAGCTCGCTGCTCTGCTGTGAGCGCCTCGTACCAAGGCCCGATGTTGTTCGGCCTCTTCTTCATCGCGCTTTTATTCCTCATGCGTTCATCTCCGCTAGCATCCGAGTTCGTTGTGCGTGGATCTGTGCCATACCGGAAGCTAGTTTCCGCGAAAGATCGCGCCCACTTAGATGGATGTAAAGCAACGTAGTCTGCACGCTGCGATGACCCGCAAAAGTCGCGATCTCATGAATGTCCCAGTTGGCCCGCGCCAGGTCGGTAAGACAAAGGTGTCGCAGCGTGTGAGGAGTGAACTGCAGTACATTACAGCGCCGTGCCATCCGTCTGACTGCTTTGGACCATCCCCAAAGTGAAATCGGCTGCCCGAGATTCCGGCATGACTCCGATAAAAACAATCGGCCACGTTCCCGGCTCAGTTCGCGACGAACGCGCAGATACTGGCCAAAGATCTCGCCTGTGGGCGCTGAATAAGGAACCATGCGCTCACGCCGCCCTTTCGTCGCTTCCGCGCGAATACGCAGGAGTCGACGCGCAGGATCGATGTCCGTCGTTTCCAGAGAACAGACTTCCTCGCGGCGAAGTGCCGCGTCATAGGACATCGCCAGCATCACACGGTTTCGTAAGGGTTCCCGCTTGCACGCCTGGAGAATCCTGTGCCATTGCTCATCGCTCGGAATCCACGGAAGCCTATGATGGCGTTGAATTAGGCCTCGCCCGCCTATCGGCGGGCGAAGCGGGTGTCGTGCGCATACTCTCTCTTCAACTAAGTAATCGTAGAAGAGGCGGATAACGGTGAGATGTTGCTGCAACGTCGCGTTCGACAGTGTCGTTCTCAGCTCGGGCTTTGATTTCAGAGATCGAGGGCGAGGATGTTGAGCGATGTCTTCGACGTAAGCACCAATCGTGCTCCGAACAACGGACTGGAGTTCAACGCCAGCAGACTCCAAAAACCTTAGGTACGCATCGAGGTCACGTCCATATGCGTCAATCGTGTTCGCCGCGAGGCCTCGTGTGGACTGAAACTTCAACCACTCTCTCGCGTGCACATTCTCAGAGACTCTCGGATATTTTTCCCAACGGACTTCGCAGATCGTAAATTCCAGGGCCATCGGTTCCTCCAGTGGTGTTCAGCCTCCTCCGGAGGCTGAACACCACGATACGGCCTGGCTGAAGAACCGGCCCTATTCCACATAATGTGCAAGTGGACTTCTGCCGAACTTCGGGAAAGAGAAGTGGGTTGGTGCCCGTTCGTTTCGGGCAACGAGCGCACGCTCCCGCCTTTGGTAGAAGCGTTTCGTCCTGCGGGTCAAACGGCGCGTTCGTGAGGTCCAGATGGATTTCCCGCTCAATCCATCCGCGAAGCTCCCGCACCGTGGTCGCTTCGGCCTTCTTGTCTTTCAGGATGGCGGCGGCGTTCCGATATTGCGGAAAGCATTCCTGTAGAGCTCGGCGTTGGTCATTGGGTTGTAGTCGAGCGATTTCAAACGCATGGGCAACCGTCAGCTTCAATTCATAGAACGCCTGCTTCGCTTCGGGAATCAGTTGAATCAAGCGTAGTCGTCCACTTACGTACTGCGCCGACCTGCCAACTCGGGAGGAAATGCTTTCGACGGTGTAAGTGTCAGGCTGGAGTTCAATCAGCGCGGCGTATCCGCGCGCCTCATCGAGCGGGTGCACATCCACGCGCTGTACATTCTCGATGACCTGTAGCTCAAGCGCTTGAGCATCGGTCAATTCGCGCACGGTCGCCGGGATACTCTCGCGGCGTGCCAGCTTTGAAGCGCGGTAGCGCCTCGCTCCCGCTACTAGCTCGTAGGTGTCCGCCGCCCCCTTGGGCAGCGGACGCACGAGAATGGGTTGGAGGACGCCGTGTTGTCTGATATTTTCGGCGAGTTCGGCTAGTTTCGACTGGTCAAACTGGGTTCGTGGGTTTGTTTTGGATTCGCGGATTTGCTCCAGCGGAATGTCCTGAATCGAGGAAACCACGGGCGGTACTGCTTTCACTTCACTTGCTACCATCGTTGTGCTCATTTCTTTTCTTCTCCTTTTCTCAAATTCGTTCGGATTAATATTCTTCGGGCAGCAACAGCGTGGTTATCTGGAATCTGCCTTGAGTCTTTTCTGCTAGGTTGTCGGTCATTGAGCTGGGCTTCGGAAGGAGCCCAGAGGGCGACTGGAGAAGCCTAGCTCAGAGGAGGGTAAACCGCGTGACCGAGATCCAGTGGACTCTCTATCCGTACGTCGCCGAGTTGGAGCATGCGAAGGCCTGGCTTGGCATTCAGAAGAAATTGTTGCGGGCTCCGAAGACGATTGACGCGTACGCGCGCGGATTGAACGACTTCTTATCAATATGCCGCCGCTTCGCTATTCGGGTTGAGACTGCAACGAAGGGTGACATCGCTTCCTACGTTGAAGAGATGGCACGCCGGCCTAGACAGCAGGCTCGTGGCTCCTTGCACAGGTACGGGACAGTTGGTCTGGCGAACAAGACGATGCAACAGCGTCTAACGGCGGTCCGTTTGTTCTATGACTACTTAATGGAAACCGGTATACGCGATTCGAATCCGGTTGGGCGCGGGCGCTACACCCCTGGCACGGGTTTCAACGGCTTGCGCGAGCGTGGTCTCATTCGCCGATTCGAAAAACAACCCTGGATTCCTGGGGACGAGGAGTGGGAAGGCTTTCTCAATGTTCTGGTGCGGGAAGAATTTCTACGTAATCAGGTCATGGCCTTCGTGTCCTATGATGGTGCGTTACGCCGGTCCGAGTTGGTGTCCCTGGAACTCTCCGATATCGATTTCTCCCATCAAAAGATCACCATTCGGTCGGACACCACAAAGAACGGAGTCGGACGCATCGTTTTCTACAGCGATGCAACAAGCGATCTGCTCTGTCTATACGTGCAGCATCGTCAAGGCGTCCTTAAGACTCATTTGAAAACGCGCTCGCGCGCGCTGTTCGTTTCTGAATCGCGCCGCAATCGAGGCGAACCTTTGACGTTCGAGATGTGGAACAAGTCCGTGCAAAAGGTTGCACGTCGCGCGGACCTGCCACTGTTCACTACCCACACATTTCGTCACCTCCGCTTGACGGATCTAGCCCGTTGCAAACTGGAACTGCACGAGATCGCGATGTACGCGGGTCACAGAAGCCTGAAGACCACGCATCAGTATATTCAACTGAGCAGTGCGGAGCTGGAGGAGCGTGTGCGGCTCGCCACGAAGAACCTCGATGAGCGAAACAAACGCATGCTAGAACGGGTAACGGCGTCGCGATGAAAAGTGAGACAGCCACAGAGAGCGCGGGCGAATGGCACTGGCTTGTGGACGTCGAACGATACGACCGTGATCCTCGTCTATCGCTGGCTGAGAAGAGAGAACTCGCTTACCTGGCCACGCATCACGTCGGTGCATCTGCCGGACCGTGGCGGGACAGGTCAAAAATACGCCTTCACAGGCTTATAAAACCGCTTCACGACACGCTCAACGCCATGCATCTCCGGACAAATCAGAAGTGTTACACGATCAGAGCCCTAATGCTTGAGATGCATCGACACGGCAGATCGTACTGGTCTTGGAATGACACCGAATGGGTCGAAACGATCGGCCCGACGATGAAAGCCTTCATTCAGCAGCATGCCGGCAAGGTTGTTACCGCAAGGCAGCATCTTTTCGGCGTGGCCTATGTTCTCGCTGGATTTGCAGCCTTTGATCGCTTTCCCATCCATGGAATTGAGTTGACTACCCTCGCTCAAGCGGTCTTTGGCCGCGAGTCGATGGCTAGTTCATTGGAAAGGATACTCGGGGTTCTGACGAAGTGGGGATACAAGCCGAGCATTCAGGGGAAGATTCACACAGCGCTGGCTTACACGCTGCTCAAGAATCGCAGTCCGCATCTGGAAGATATCTCTTTCGAGTTTTTGCAGACGCTAAATCAGAAAGCCCAAACAAAGTACTCATTGTCTCAACTGTATCCGTTTTCACGCGCCCTCGCTGACCTGAAGATTATCCAGACGCCTCTACCACTCCGTCGCCAGAGTCTGCCTCTGCTTGAGAGGATCGACACCGAGGGAGTGGCTCCGCAGTGGATCGACTGGTGTTTTGCTTGGTACAGGCAGGCCACTCAAAGCCGGGTTTTCAAAAAGCAATCTCTCTATGGCTTGGTGCAGATCGGGCGCTGGTTGGCGGGAACTCATCCACAAGTGACCAGCCCCGGCCAATGGGATTACGCGCTGGCTGCGGATTTTATCGCAGCCGTAGATCAGTTGAAGGTTGGAGACTGGCGTTCACCGAACGCGGATCTCTCGAAATTCAATAGCCCCATTGGAAAGCCCCTGATGCCCCGCACGAAGGCCTCGTTGTTATCGACGGCTCGCTTGTTCTTCATGGACTTGCAACATATCCCTCATCGCGTTGGCACTGCTAGAGCCCGTGTCATTCCACCACGATTTAGTCCTCAGCGAGCACTTCGAACTCCGCGTTCAATCGGGCGTCTGATCGGACCAGACCCTAGAATCATCGACGACAAGTTCTGGCTGAAACTGCTGCATGCCGCGGACACTCTGGAGCCATCAGACCTTCGCCAAGCACAGGTGGGCATGTATCCATTCGAGCTGGTCCGCGCCGTCGTCGTTGCGTGGTGTTTAGCGGGGCTGCGCACGGATGAGATTCGTCGACTGCGCACGGGTTGCATCCGTTGGCGGCTCGAAGATGAAATAGATCCGGCGGAAAGCGCAGTTCTATCGGAGGACACCCTGTGCTTCCTGAGCGTGCCTGTCAACAAAACGGGCACATCCTTTACGAAGCCCGTGCACCGGATGGTCGGCCTGCGGATCGCCGAATGGGAGTGCGCCCGGCCGGTGCAAGCACCTGCCCTCGATCCAAAAACAAACGAGTTGGTACATTTTCTTTTCTCATTTCGTGGAAAACGAATCGGCCCGGCGTACCTAAACCTGCGGTTGATTCCACTGCTGTGTAGAAAGGCCAACGTTCCAGAGCTGGATACAAGAGGCAACATCACGGCTCATCGTGCGCGCGCAACGATGGCGAGCGCTCTGTACAACGCACCGGAAGGCCTCACCATAGGGGAACTAGGGGAATGGCTTGGCCACAAGGATCTTCGCTCAACGCAGCATTACGCCAAAATCCAGCCAACAAGGCTGGCTAAGTCCATTGCACGAGCGAACAAGAACTCCCGGCTTGTGCAAGTTATTGTCGATCCAGCGGCGGTCGCCAAAGGTGAACCTGCGATATTTTATTACCTGGGCGAAGGAGCGTACTGCGCCAATCCTGCATGGGCATCGTGCCCCCAACGAATGGCGTGTCTGAAGTGCCCAATGTACGTTGCCAAAAAGCCGGCACAGTTGATCGAGGCAAGGGATGGAATCCTCCACCTAATGCAAGAGGTGCCCTTGACCGACGAAGAGAGGTCAGTAGCGGAAGGTGATGTCAAGGCTCTGAATCGATACATCGAAAACCGAAAGCACGCACCGCCGCCTCCAGCGCCAAGTGAACTATATATCTTCAATTCTTAATCGCTCACCAAGAGCGTTGAGATATCGCCGGAAATCCTCAACCGCAGAGATAGGTGGTAGCATGTATTTTCAAAGGCAAGCGCTGTGAACGCTGCTGGCCCCGTTGGGCCGAGAAGCTGCTCTCGGGTGGTTGGTGAAATGGGAAAGCTCCCTTTAACCTTGGCAGTCGGCGTTCTATTATTGGCCAACGCTCGCTCCTGCCTTGCTCAATGGACCAAGACAATTAGCTGTCCGGTAGACAGGGTCTATCGAGACGAACGCGAGTACGCCGGTAGAGAAGAGTTTTGTGAACACCTCCTTCCGGGTTCGCTCACGGTAAAAGATGGTCCGTATCGATCCTGGTTTAGCGAAGGGCATCCGGGTGAGGTGGGCAATTACAGCGAAGGTCGCAAAGTGGGCTCTTGGACGGAGTGCGATCGCTTTGACCACTGCAAGCAAACGAGGTACGAACCAAGCGACGCGAGTGAAAAACAAAGGAAAGGGTTCAGGCCAGAAATTCCTCTTACCTATGCTCACGGGAAGTACGTTTTCGATTTTACGTCGTGTCGAAGCACCTGGGTAACTCAGGCGACGGATCAATCCATCGTGGAGCTGAATATCTATGGGATGGCGGCCTACCGGTGCCAGATCACTTACATTCCGCAACACGCTACGCAGAATGGTGGCCAAGGGGAATACTTCTGCAGGATTCCATTCGCGGTAGGCACCAGAGAGCTTCGCTCGTTGGATCTGAAACGGGAACTACTGGACTTGGGACTGCCGCAGTTCTGCAAGCCTATAGGCACGACTGGAGAGGCCTTTCTGATACTAAAAAACGGTAGTGATGTGGCGACAACTATCGATGTGCAGTGTGCCGCTACTGAGCACGATGACGTTGGCCATGAACTCTTGAAGATCAGGCTAAATCAATACGCAGATGACCTCCTAAGCGACGTGTCTAACCAGCAGGGCCCGCTCAAGGCACTCATCTGTTTGGGAGAGGTTGAAAAGCAGGAGAGTTCGGTGGACGGTAGGGGAAGGACGCTGCTCTCATATCGCCTCAGCAGCGATCCAACAAAAGCCAAGAAGCAGAAAGAATGCTTTGCCAAAGCGATCGAACTGAAACCCACCTGTCATTGACACGCGGCCATCAACTCCGGGACAGCCCTAACCATAAACCTGCCTCCTCACTCATTTACTCAAGTAGAGTGCCCCGCGAAATAACTTGCATCAGATTCTACATAAATGGTTACAGAACGGTCCGATTCCGTGATAATCCACAACTTGTCGCCAGCGTGTGTGCGGTAGGCGCTCAAGAGCCGGAACCCGTGCTCTAGGCTGTAGTCGTTTTCCTTACGGTCCTCGTCGGACAAATCACTCGCGGTTGACATGGCGCGTGAGGAATTCGGCCGGCTGTTGTCCGGCCTTCTTCAGCGCGGCCAAAGTGCCCGGTGTTGCGACGATCTGGCCGAAGTTGAAAGCAGGTTGTTTGCTGAGTTGTTGCATTGGAAAAACTCCTTTCGTTGGTTTTGTTTTTGCTTCTCAGAGGCACCGTAGAGAGCGGGGCATAAAAAGCAAATGCCCTTCCTGGCGGCGCGCCTGGCCGTCCGCGCTGTCAAGGGCGCGCAGTTTGCGTTTATCGGAGCGAAGCGGGAGACCCTTCTATGAGAAGGGCGCCCGCTGTCAATCGTCTTTTGCGCCCATGAGGGCGATGAGAAGACATTTCTTTCATGGCGGGAGAGGCGCGCCCGGCATAAGTGGGCGTGTCAAGGCCGCACGAAGTGCGCCGCGAAACGGGTGTCGAGCCTTGACACGCCCACGCCGGGTGCGAGAATTACCCGCGAGAAAGGAATGTTCTTATTTGTTGGTGTTAGAAGGTCGAATGGTTGACGTATATCAGTCGTTTTGGTGGTGGATTAGTTTGACTTTCTCGATTTTGAGCGGAATCTGACTAGCGGGAAGGCCAGTAGTAGTGCTGCGGCACCAAATGGGTCCGCTATGGTCAGGCGCAATCGGAACTCTTCTTGCCGCTTCTCCTGGAAGGCCTTCAGCGTCTCTGGGGAGGGATGCGAATACCATTTATTGAACTCCCTAAGCGCGTAGTCCTGGATCGGTACGGTTAAGACGAAAACGACAACAAGAATTGCTACTACCTCGAAAACCCAGAAGACCCGATACCAAGGGCGGTTCACGCCGTCGCTCCGGTTGTTTTCTGTCCCGATACTGCTACCAATTTCAACAGACTCCAGACGTGATTTGCAAACTAACCGACGAGCCTTGTTCTTAATGTCAGCGTACCTTAGAATGCTGCTTGCGCACGACATCGGAAAGGTTCAGTTGTGGATGCCAGAGGCTTCGGCCAGGATGAACTGGCTGAACACACTCTTTATTTCGTAGATGAGAGGGTGGTGGGTGTGGTTCGCCAGACTTGCTTCACTTAATTTTCCTTGCAGACCACGTTGGGATTGGATTCTGCTAGTTTGAGGCAACCGGCATACTGTTGTGCGCGCTTGGTCTTTTCGGCAGGGCTCTGCGCAGTGGGCACTGGGTTGAGTGCGGCTAAGACTTCTTTTGTGATGTCCGCTGTGAGGACGTTTTGGCGACAAGCATTGGCAACTGCTTCTTCTAAATTGTGCGGGATGTAACTGGCACCATTAAAAAGAATGGATAGACCGTTGTTGCGCAGTATTGCTTCACCGGAGGCATACCCATTCATGCCGTTGCGCGCCCGAAAGAAATAGCAGATTTCTATAGTGCCGCCTTGATGCTTGGAATCCCTGGTTGCAACAGTGTCTAGTTGAAGCGAATCTGGGTCTACCAGAATTGCTCCATGTTGACCCCGTAGAAGGTTCACCCCTTCAACGGCACGTGAGATAATCTTTTCATGCTCTGTAAGAGTTATGCCAGTCTCCCAGGACTTGATTAAGTCAGATAGGACGGCTTGGCAATAGCCTTCTCCGCGACCACTTCCGAAACGTATTTTCACCTTTTCTGCTGTGCAATCGACTGGACGGCCATTGTTCATTTTCGTGACGTAGGGTGAAGCATCTGCCAACGTGGGCTTTTTCTGTGCCCGCGCGATTCCAGCCGACGCTAGAATTGCAAGGATTAGCGTTGTCGCTGTTTTCGTCATTCCCATGTCATTCACCTACCTTTCCGTCTCCTTTCAGATTTGGTCTCTAGCCTACTACGCTGCGTTCTTCTCCGCTGGCATCTTGCGGATACTGCTGCGCGTGAGATACCTGTCTCTGCCGAATTGATACGGTGGAGTGAAGAAACTGGATCCGCGAACAGCGCAGCAACCAAGAACGCAAACACCAGATGATTTAATTGGGAGTGTTCCTAAGTTTACCGGAGACCGCAGCGATCGAGAGTCTTTGGAAAATCACGCAGCCACTGGTGTCTGATGATATAGGTTACGACAGCGCGGTTGCCGTTGAAACGAGCGGAGATTTGCGATTGGTCGTGACCCCGGCGTATCCGGGGTTCCCCCTTCCAGTGATGAAGTAGGTCCTGAAATCGAGCAGCTTGTTTTCGAGATCTACCGTGGTCCAGAACAACATGCGATCCAAATACTCGCGTCGAAGTGTGCCGTTTTGTTGCGATCCGCGAGTTCCGCTAGCTTCGCTTCATCAAAAAAGCGTCGCGGGTTCGTTTTGGACTCACGGATTTTCGCCAGCGGAATGTCCTGAATCGAGGAATCCACAGGGGGACTGCTTTCGTTCCACTTGCTACCATCGTTGCGTTCATTTGTTTTCGTCTCCTTTTCTCAGATTTTTTTCGGGCCTAATACTCTTCGGGAAGCAAAAGTGTGGTCCTCCTCGTCCAAATCACCCCGATGTGGCGCGTGAGGAATTCGCCCGGTTGTTGCCCAGCCTTCTTGAGTGCGGCCAAAGCGCCCGGAGTTGCGACGATCTGGCCTAGCTCGAAAGCAGGTTGTTTGCTGATTTGCTGCATAGGAAAAATCTCCTTTCGGTAGGTTTGGTCTTTGCTTCTCAGAGGCGGCGCATAAAAAGCAAATGCCCTTCGTGGCGGGGGATAGGCGCTTGGCCGTCCGCGCTGTCAAGGGCGCGCAGTTTGCGTTTATCGGAGCGAAGCGGGAGACCTTGACAGGAGAAGCGGGCGGTCCAGGCGCAGGTTTTCAGCAGGAAGGGCAGAGATTCTTTGGCTGTGGCGAGATTTCTTAACTAAAGACTGAATTAAGCCAGGGGGAACATGGGATCGACGGCGAACGGTTCGTTCAGAGTAGGTGTTATAATTCGGTTAAATCGCGTCCTCGCGTCCAACACTTAAACGTGTTGCGCCGAAAGGCGGAGCAAGATTGTCTTGGACCTCTGCACGCGTTTAGCGGCTGAGGCAGTGCTTCGCTCGACTAGATAGGTCGGTGATTGATGTCCGTGCCGTCCGAAGGAAAAGCCGTTATTTGGTTGGAGCTTAGTCGGAAGTTCCACAGCAACTTGAGCCTCGCTCTGACGCAGGAGACGAAGCTGGTTTCAAGAGCTGAAATTCAGGCTAGAGCAATACCTGTTGTTGCAAGAATTTTGAGCGAGGAGCAGGGACTCACAGATTGGCAACGCGATGCCTTGTGCATGTTCGACGAAATCTTTGCCGACATTACCTGCTCTATATATCTCGGAGCCTGCGGGTTGGATAAGCCCGCCCAGGCAATTTTGCGCCGTGCCCTAGAGGTTGGAGCGGCGACAGTGTATTTGTGGGATTTGCCTCATGTCTTTTGGGGCTGGAAGGAGCATGACAAGGACCTAAATTTCAACGAGATGTTAGAGCACTTTAGTAATCCAGGCTTTATTTCGAGTGTTAAACGGCAAAATCCGACCGTCGATTAACTGATGAGTCCGTGCCAGGACCACTTCGGGATCTGCAGACCATCAGGCACATCATCTGCCGAGTGGTGGTAACGAGACATTGTGGTCGTGGTAGCCCACGCAAAGTAATCGTGAAGCACGCGCCGGAGCCGCTCGTCGCGGGCGAGGCCGACATCTTCGAGCGCCTGATCGAAACAGGCGATCGCCCGCTGGTCCATCTCCTCGTGCGGCCCGTTACCGCTGTGAATCCGGACGACAGAGGTCTCGTCACCGTACTGGTCAGAGTAGTTTCTTGGCCCACCGAGAGCCTCCTCCCAGTACGCAGCAAGGCGCTCAGTGTGCTGTGGGTGGTATCCATGGCTGAACGCATGGCTAACCACTTCGTCTTTTAGCACCCGTGCGTGCCACGCGCTGGCCAACCTCAGCAAGCCGTCGCGACCACCTGCGGCTTCGTAGACCGTTTGCATGGTCCGGGATTGTATCGCACCGATAGTCAGGACGAAACGCGTGTTATGGCGGGGTTAAAATGTGAGTCGTAGGGATGAAAGGAGGTTCAAGGATGATCTATGGGCAATAGGTACTGATTAACGCTTACCGTCCAAGTGAAATCAGGCCGGTCCGCACTTTTTCAAATTGGCTTTTCTGGGCGGCCCAATTCGGACCGCATCCATGGACTCCCCAGACTGATTGCGTAACGATGTAGAATGAAATCCATGAACAAGAAAGCGCTCCCTCCGGGCGCGGTACACAGCGTACCAGCGGATTTACGAAAGGTTCTCATTTCCGACTCCGTGGCACGGGCAAAATGGGAGGATATTACGCCACTCGCGCGCAATGAGTGGATCTGCTGGGTTATCTCCGTCAAGAAACCGGAAACGAGAAGACAGCACATTGAGCGAGTATGCACGGAACTTAAGGAAGGAATGCGCCGACCTTGCTGCTGGCCAGGCTGTCCTCACCGCTGAAAATAAGTCAGCCAAGGAAATTGCGGGGCTGAGAGCTGCCGTACTGAAAATGAGTACTGCAGGAACTTTTCCGGTTAGGCGACCTAGCCGAGTTTTGGCATTAAAATGCAGTCTGCATTCACTCAATTACCCCAAATGATGCGCCTCAAGAAAATCGCGCTCCTGAGGGAGCGCATAACGAAACCGCGTGACTATCCATTCAACATCCGAACGATTGCTTCGTTGAAGGAGCTTGAGATTTCCAGCCGCGTCTGCTTTTTTGTGGGCGAGAACGGAACTGGAAAATCAACTTTACTAGAAGCAATTGCTGCCCATTATGGATTTGGACTGGAAGGCGGGAATCGGAATTATTCTCCAAAGACAACGGAGAGCTTGACCACGATTGAACCGCTGGTCAAAGCGTTAAGACTATCTTTCACGAAAAGGACAGGCGGCGGATTCTATTTACGGGCGGAAAGCTTCTTTAACGTGGCGACCTACGTTGACCAAGTAGGATCGTTAGGCAGCTACGGGGACAAAAGCCTCCATGACCAATCGCACGGAGAATCATTCCTGTCCTTATTGCAAAATCGCTTCACTCGTTCAGGCTTCTACCTCATGGATGAACCGGAGGCTGCCTTATCGCCTCAGCGTCAGTTAAGTTTCCTGATACTCCTTCATGATTTGGTGAGGGGGAATGACAACATCCAGTTCATCATCGCCACTCATTCACCGATTTTGTTGGCGTATCCCGGGGCGCAGATTTTTTCTTTCGATGAGGGAAAAGTTCATCAAATTGACTATCGTGAAAGTCAGCCTTTTCAATTGGTCAGCCGATTTATCGCTGCTCCCGAGCGCTACATCAATGCGTTATTTTCGGAACTACCCTTTAGCGAGGAGTAGCTAGGTCCCGATTAACGCTAGTGATTAATCGGACGCGCGTTTTCACCGAAACGTAAAATTTCGCCTAGTTGTTCCGGGCGCGTTCGATTAATCCGTTTGAACGTGGCCGCTGGTGGTTGCGGCGGATGCGGGCTGACGGCAGACCCCAATCTAATGGCTATGGGAATTGAATCCTTTTTCGTCTGCAGTCTATTGATTTTGCATGGCTTAGTAAAATCAGAGAAAAACGAAAATCGCAGTTAAAAGCGCCACCTTGCGGCATGACGTGCTGAGCATAGCACGCGAAGCGTCCGCCGCGCCAGCGGCTACGTTCAAACGAGTGTAAGCCACCATTGTGGTGTTTGACGAAGTGCGGGGATTGGAGGTATTCTTCCTGTGTATCTTGTAGTGTTAACACTACAAGAAGGAGGCTCCTTCATGTCACCAACTTCACTCGCACAGCTCGAAGTAAAAGGTGCCGATCTCAGAGCGGCCCTTGCCAGGATCGGGGATATGCGCCCGGGATCTCTGAGCGAGACGTACGGAAAGTGTGGAAAGCCGACCTGTCACTGTGCCAAGTCCGGATCGCGAGGACACGGTCCGAGTTGGCTTTTGACGCGGACCGTGGACGGCAAGACCGTGGCCCAGAGGATCCCCTCCGGACCAGCGGTAGAGCAATCAAAGCAGCAGGTGGCCGAGTACAAGCGCTTTCGTGAACTCGCGCGGGAACTGATCGAAATCAGCGACCAGATCTGTGACCTACGACTGAAGGATCTCCAGGGCGTTCGAGAAGTCGAAACTAAAAAAAAACGCCATCGCCGCAAGTCTGCAGGGTGAGATCGCGCGGGAGATCGAAGAACTGTTCGGTTCCCAATCCATGGAGGCGATCGACTTCGAGGCTTTGGAAACGGCGCTGCGGCGCCGTACCCTGCAGCTGGCCGCCCGTTTACTCGAGCAGCAATTCAACCGCGACCATTCCGATTACCAGGGCAGCTCGTTGCCCTGTGCCTGTGGCCGGCGGGCGCGTTATGTAGAACGACGATGGAAAAGTTTTCACAGTGTGGTCGGAGAACTGAAACTGGAACGTGCCTACTACTACTGTTGGGAATGTGAGCGGGGCTTCTGTCCTCGCGACCGGACCTTGGGAATGGACGCCACGTCGCTCTCTCCGGCGGTTGTGCGCATGATCGGCACCGTAGGGGCCATGGTCAGCTTCCAGGAAGGTAGCGACCTGTTGACCGAACTGGCCGGTGTGGCGGTGGAT